>ERZ827181.2936-NODE-2936-length-13381-cov-2.637701_pt1 | contig 13381 bp, 8 predicted proteins | sample MGYA00519778_ERZ827181 | MGnify/ENA primary metagenome ERZ827181 (study PRJEB31778, sample SAMEA3449273) | human gut metagenome | biome: human gut; feature: human-associated habitat; material: faeces | place: United Kingdom | collected 2010/2012 ...
TTGCCTCAGCGAGAGTGCGAATTTCCATATCGTCGAGATCAGTTGCCCCACCTATCCGCTCTGGGAGCAGGTCGCACTGCCGCGCGCCGTGCGCAAAATCCGCCCCGACCTGCTGCACTGCACGAGCAACACGGCCCCGGTGCGCTGTTCCGCACCGCTGGTGCTGACCCTGCACGACATTATTTTCCTGGAAAAGCGCGCCGCCCAAAACCGGTCGATGTACCAGAACCTCGGCTGGCATTACCGCCGGCTGGTGGTTCCGCGCATCCTGCCGCACTGCCGCAAAGTCATCACGGTATCCCGTTTCGAGCAGCAGCGCATCCAACAGGCGCTGCAACTGCCCGAAGAGGTACTGACAACGATCCATAACGGCGTGAGCCCGCATTTTCGCCCGGTGGCCGATCCGGGTGCCGTCACCCGCAAATACCTGCCCGAAGATCGTTTCCTGTTCTTCCTGGGCAATACCGACCCGAAAAAAAACACCCCGCGCACGCTGCGGGGCTATGCTCGTTACCGCGAACTGTCACAGCGCCCGTTGCCGCTGCTGGTCGCCGACCTGAAACCCGAAGCCGCCGACGAGCTTCTGCGCGAACACGGGATCGAGGGGATCCGTCCGGCACTGCGTCTTCCGGGATACATTCCCAACACCGACCTGCCTGCGATTTACAGCGGGGCCGAAACATTCCTGTACACTTCACTGCGGGAGAGTTTCGGCATACCGATCCTAGAGGCGATGGCCTGCGGAACCCCGGTGGTCACTTCGAACACGTCGGCGATCCCCGAGATTGCCGGCGAAGGCGCCATCTTGGTCGATCCGCTCGACGAAGAGGCGATCGCGGCCCAGCTGCTACGGCTCGAAACCGACCGGCAGTTCCGCGCAGATCAGGCGGCCTACGGCCTCGCGCGTGCCCCGCAATTCACTTGGGAGGCGACGGCCCGCAAGCTGCTCGACCTCTACCGCAGCGTCGCAGCGCAATAAACGCCTGATCGCGAAGCAGGAAACCGCACCCCAAACCGCCGAAAGGCGCATCCCCTTTGCTCCTCAAAGACACGACAAGAAAAGGAGAGCTACAAAACAAATGCAGAAACGATAAAAGCACGGAACTCGGTTCCGTGCTTTTATCCATATTGCCATTCCGCCGTACCCATCCTTTTCCACTCCGTTCCTTCTGCTGTTCCACGATGGGAAAGGGCAGGCTCCGACAGGAGTACGGGCGGCACGGACTATTTCATCCGTACCAGATTTTCCGGATTTCGGTTTCCCGGCGCATCGGTATACCAATCCGTATTGCTGACACCGCCCGACTGGGCCCATTTCGCAAAATTGGGATAGGCCGTCAAGAAATCCCGCGTCTCATAGGCATGCGGTATTTCGGCAGGAATACAAATCCCCCACACCAGGTTATCGTTCGAATAGTAATATTCAGACTGCGTGTTCGCATTCGAAGTCGGCTGCGTGCGCAATGCCCGATAGCGGTCAGCACCAAAGAGCACCGGCTCGAACCCGGCCAGGTGTATTTCCTGCTGTTGGTCGTCGCGCGCGATAAAGAAATCAAAGGTATCGAACGCCAGGTGGTCCCGGGTCGAAATCGCATTGCGGAAAGTCACATTGAACGATACTACGGTCAGATCGCCGGTTTTCATCTCCTCGCCCGGTCTAACGTTCAGGAAAGTCGTTCCGCCGGGTTTATTAAGGTTCTGTTTGATGTCCACGAATTTGAGGATGGCCGGTCTGGAATTGCCGCTATTGACTTTAACCAGATCACAACTTTGCACACCGTTCTGCAAATCATCCATTTTAATATCGGCGATCTGGTCCGGCCGCACGCCCCTAAGACTGAGATATAGGTCATATGGAAGTTTACCGCCGATCGCCCGAACACATAGGGCAATGAACATTTCGCGCGCCTGGTTCTTGTTCTGCATCATCAGGTCGACCTGGTAATTCACGACTAAATCGTTAAAATCATAGTCGCCGTAAGAGGGCCACAGGTCCTCGAACATCAGCGTCCCCCAGCCGGCAGCAGGATAGAGGATATGCCCCCCGTTGGAATCGGCATAACCGGCGCGCGTGGTCGATTCCGTCGTTTTCGCAGCCCCGGCGGCCACGTCCACAAACTCTTTGCTGTCGGCAGGAACGGTATACGCGAGGGTTGTTCCCATAACAGGAAGTTCTTTCGTAACGAATGTACCGTCGGCCTTTTCATATTTTACATAAAGCGACTTCATCGGTACAGGGACATTCAATGTAACCGGTTCGGCACCGTCTCCTGCGAATACAACGGCAAATGGCTCGGCATCGGCAGCAGACGCAACATAGACACGGGTCAGATGTGCAGAAGCGAAGTTACAGGTAATGCTGCGCGACATCTTCCAATCGAAACCGGCCGGAACGGCCATCTCCTTCACCGTACCGGGATCGGTCTGCGGACCGTCCGGCTGAGGCGTCTCCGGATTCTTCACGCACGAACCCGCTGCGACAACGATCACAACAAGCGGCAGGATCAATAATTTGATTTTCATGGGAATAGTTTTTTGTGGTGGTAGTTTATAGTAACGGACCTATAATGGCCCTTTTGTCTACTTATTCCCGTTGCTCCCGGCAACCCCGGCACAGAGTTATCCGCGACCTTGGCTGTCCGCGCCCCCAATTTCCAGTACAACGGCCCTAATTGTAAGCAGTCCCCGGCCGCCTATTATTTCTTCGCAGGTTTTTTATACCAGTCGCGCTGCAACACGCCGTTGGACGACACCCAACCCGGGAAACTCGGATAAGCCTTGTCTATGCGCACCTTTTCATCGGGATAGCTGAAAGCGTCGGTCGGAATATTGATCGCAAAGGGAAAATTATCTTTCGACACATAGTAGAGTTTCTGTGCCGGATCCGAAATGTCGGAGCTCTGGCCGAAATAGGCCGCATCCGCCAAATCGGTCGGCACGCCCTTCGCCAGGTGCAGCTCACGGCCGCGCCCCTTGTCCGACGAAATGACGATATAGGGATTATAGGGCGGCTGCACCAGGTCGCCGACGACCGGATAGGCGAACTGGGTCGTCACGGTAAAGGTCGCTCCTTCGTTCGTCCGGGAGTTATCGAACAGGATTACGTTCGGTTTGCTCTGGTTCGGTTCGAGCATCTGCCCCTGCATAAAGGAAGAGGTCGCCCCGGTTTTGTCGGAAATCACCTCGACGCTCCCGATCGCCGCCTTGTCGAGCTTGTCGAACTGGTAGCCGAATCCGCAGGGCAGCGTACCGCCCACATGCGCCAGCGTAAAGCGGTCGACCACCTTCGTCGCACGGTTCGAAAGCACGTTCTTGTAGACGGTGCTTTTGTAGGTCACCACCACATCGTTCATATCGTAGTCGCCCTGGCTCGGCCAAAGGTCTTCGAACGCGAGCGTTCCGTTCACCACATGGTAATTGTCCTCGTCGGTGACGCCCGGCACTTCGGGCATCACGCCCGTACCTTCGGACGTGGCAGCGTCCTTATCGCCGTAGTCCAGCATGAAGACGGCATCGCAAAAATTGCCCTCACCCGCCTCGGTGATACCGCTGTCCTCGAAACCTATCGCCAGCATACGTCCGCTCTGCTGGTCTCCCAGCGCGATCGAACGGTGCATGTTGTTCGGGTTCAACGCGCGTGAAGCATAATAGACAGGAGTATTGTCCTCCAGTACCGTCCCGGTCGTAGGATCGAACGAATAGGCGTCGAGGAACCACCCGATACTGACTCCGGCCGGGAATTCGTCTTCGAACCGCTGCGTCCTGGCATTCCAGTATTTGAGTTGCACCTGATCGCCGGTAAAAACCGCGTCGGCATTGTCGATATTGCAATTGAACGTAGAAATGAACGGGAAAGCGATGATCGGCTGGATATCGCTTACGCTTTTCGGCTCCTGCCCGGTGGGATAGGTATAATAACCGAAGACGTTACGCATCGTCGCTGTTGTCTTGATGAAGATCAGTTTGATGGTCGTAGCCTTGGTGATATTGAGTTTGATGTTGACATTGTCCGCGATCAGCTCCCTTTGCGGGAAATCCTTGATATGCTGGCCGCCCCAGAGGCTGAACATGCTTTTTACATCGTAATATTGCTGAGCGGTCAGGTCGGCCGGGTCGAGCAGGTAATCGGGGCGCCCGTTCTTACTCCAGTTGCCGAGCACCTTGTAGCGGTCGGGATAGGCCGTGCCGGTCGGGGTGGTGATCAGTGCGCGCGTCAGCGGGTTGCCGGCCCGGGAGCGCACCTGCTTGTGATCGTATGCAATAGCTCCGTTTTCGCCCACGGTCAGCTTCACCGGACTGACCGTACCGGGATAGTCCGAATAGAGGTACACCTCCGTCAGGTCGGCCGGCAAAGTGACGGTACCCGAAAAGCATCCTTTTTTGTCCGTCGCAGCCCGATACAGCGGCTCTTCGGAAGTCTTGACCAAACCGCCGTCCACCTCAGCCAGCGGATTCCCGCCATAGATTTCGAACAGCACCTGGTAATCGCTGAAGCCATAGTCGATTGCAACCGTATATTCACGCGTGGTGGCATAACTGAAGTATTTCGAGGCCGATTCACCGCCATCCGGCGTATCCTCGCCTTTTTGCGGATCCTTCACACAGGCGGTCGCCAGCACTCCGCAGCAAACCACCAGGAACAACCGCGTCAAAACGGTGTGGATCCTGTCTATATCAATCTCTTTCATCATCCTGATTCTATTAAGTTCGGGAAGCGGCCGATCCGTTCCGTGTTCCGGTTTCGTTTTCCAAACGCTTAGAGCCGTACAGTCACACGTCGAGCGGAATCCGCTTTGCGACAAAAATACTACATTTAATCACAAAATCATGACACTAAATATAAAAGAACAGATGTTTTCCGGAAAAAGAAACAACATAAGATCAATATGATATGATATTTCCGAAAACAAATTGCCGGGATAGCGAAACTTGTCTATATTTGTGTAAAATAAAAAATATTTATCGTCTCAATCCGGCACATCCGGTATAGCAATAATCCTCCCTGTCAGTAACCGCACATGATCGACAAAATCAAAGGAAATCCTGCCCTGAAACGATTTATCATCGGCCTGATTACTTCGCACAAGAATCCTCGGCCCCGGCTGTGGGTCAAATGGTTCGTCAACCCGTTCGTACACAAACGCGGACGGGGTGCGATCATCCGGCGGCGGCGCGCGCGCATCGATGTTTTTCCGTGGCGCCGTTTCGAAGTAGGCCGCGATGCGCTGATCGAAGATTTTACCACGGTCAACAACGGCGCGGGCGACGTACTGATCGGCGACGGCGCGCGCATCGGTATCGGCTCGGTAGTGATCGGCCCCGTCCGGCTGGGCGACCGCGTGGGATTGGGCCAGCATGTCTTCATCTCGGGCTTCAACCACGGATATAGCGACGGCACCCGGGATTCTAACGAACAGCCGCTCGACCTGAAAGAGGTGGTAATCGGCAACGAATCGCACATCGGGGCGAACTCGGTTGTCGTGGCCGGCGTGCATATCGGCGAGCGCGTGCAGGTGGGCGCAGGCAGCGTCGTCACCAAGGATATTCCCTCTTTCAGCGTGGCGGTGGGCAATCCGGCCCGAGTCATCAAACGCTACGACGATGCGCTGGGGGTATGGGTCAAAACCCGGAATCCGCAGGAAGGCATCCGGCGGCAGGACGACAACGATAACAGCTGTAACAGCGGCGCAACCGAACCATAAATCCATTCCGGCTGTGATTTCCCCGAACGTGAACATTTATACCATCATTGTCACCTACAACGGAATGCGGTGGGCGGACGCATGCTTCGGTTCGCTGCGCGGATCGACCGTACCGCTGCATACGGTGGTCGTCGACAACGGCTCCACGGACGGAACGCCGCAGCGAATCGCGGAACGTTTTCCCGAAGTGCACCTGATCCGCAGCGACGAGAACCTCGGGTTCGGACGCGGCAACAACGCCGGGATCCGTTATGCCCTCGGGCAGGGTGCGACCCATTTTTTCCTGCTCAACCAGGATGCCTGGATCTACCCCGATACCGTCGAACGCCTGCTCGGGGCCGAAGACGACCGTTCGGGCATCCTGAGCCCCGTCCACCTCGACGGCTCGGCCGAACGCATGGACGAAGCGTTCAAACGCTACCTGTTCGGCGACGCTGCGGCGACACGGGACGACGGGCTGCTGCTCGGGGGACTGACCTCCCCGCGCGAAGCGCGCTTCATCAACGCCGCCGCATGGCTCCTGCCGCTGCGGACGATCGAGGCGGTCGGCGGATTCGATCCGCTATTCCACCACTACGGCGAAGATAACAACTACTGCCAGCGGGTACTCCACCAATCGCTCACGATCCGCGTCGTACCGCAGGCCCTCGTCTGCCACGACCGCAAATCGGCGGCCCGGCCGCTCCGCAACGCGTGGGTCGGACGCTACCTGCTGATCACCTACGCCGACCCGCGCTTCTCGCCGTGGCAGGCGACGCGCCGGACACTGCGCCGGCAAGCGGCAACGCTCGCGCGCGTTCCCTATTACCTGCTGAGGGGTGACGGGAAAAGCGCATCGGAAATCCTGAAGGCTTACCGGACCCTGCTGCGCCGCCGCAACGAAATTCTTAAAAGCAAACACACGAATGCCTCGCGAGGGGCACACTGGCTATGACAACAGCACAACAACCGGCCCCTGTGCCTCCCGAACCGCACGATCAAACGCCCCAACCGAAGAGCCCGGACCAACATACCGTCCGCAAACAACTCACGTCAGGCGTCTTTTACATCGCGATCGCCAAATACGCGGGCATCGTCATCTCGCTGGCAGTCTCCGGTGTGCTGGCGCGCCTGCTGTCGCCTTCGGATTTCGGTATCGTCGCGGTGGCTACCGTTATCATCACCTTTTTCAGCATCTTCAGCGACCTGGGCATCGCCCCGGCGATCATTCAATACAAGAAACTGACCGGCGAGGAGCTCAACGGCATCTTTTCGTTCACGATTTGGTCGGGATTGGCCGTATCGCTGCTCTTTTTCGGCAGTTCGTGGCTGATCGCCTCCTATTACGACTCGCCCCAGCTGGTACGCATCTGCCAGTTTCTGTCGGTCAACCTGCTTTTCGCAGCGATGAACATCGTCCCCAACGCATTGCTTTACAAACAGAAACGGTTCAGATTCATCGCAATGCGCAACCTCTGTGTCCAAGGATCGGTCGGAACCATCGCAGTGATTGCGGCCCTTTCGGGCGCCGGTATCTACGCACTGCTGATCAACCCGATCGTATCGAGTATCGTGCTATTCATCGTCAACCTGCGGGAACATCCGCTGCGGGTACGCTGGACGGCAGGCCTGCAACCGTTGCGCACGATCTTCGCCTTCTCGGCCTACCAGTTCTCGTTCAACGTGATCAACTACTTCACGCGGAACCTGGACAAACTACTGATAGGCAAATACATGGGCATGAGTCCGCTGGGCTTCTACGAAAAATCGTACCGGCTGATGATGCTGCCGCTGCAAAACATCACCAACATTATTTCGCCGGTGATGCACCCCATTTTCTCCGACTTCCAGCACGACCTGCGCAAGCTTTCGGAATCCTACCTCAAAGTGGTGCGCGTGCTGGCCTGGATCGGCTTTCCGCTGGCGGCTGTCCTCTACTTCACGGCCCCGGAGCTGATCCTGCTGATTTTCGGTTCGCAGTGGGAAGCGTCGGTGCCGGTATTCCGCATCCTCGCACTGTCGGTAGGCGTACAGGTGGTGATGTCCACCTCCGGGTCGATCTTCCAGGCGGCGGGATCGACGCATATCCTGTTCCTGAGCGGATTGCTTTCGGCGTTGCTCAACGCAGGCGGGATTTGCCTCGGTATTTTCGGATTCCGTTCGCTCGACGCAGTAGCCTGGTGCATTTGCATTTCGTTCTCGGTCAATTTCGTGCAGGCCTACTGGCTGATGTATTACCGCACGTTCCGCCTGCCCTGGGGTCCGTTCTGGCGGAAACTCGCTTCACCGCTGCTGCTCGGGGTCCTGCTGTGGAGTATCCTGTGGGGATTCGACCGGATATTACCCGCCCGGGAACTGTTCTTCACGCTGATCGCCAAAGGCGTCCTGTCCCTGGTAATCTGGGGCGGCTACCTGCAGCTGACCGGAGAATTCAATATCCTCGGCAGGCTCTCGGCCTTGTCGGGCAAATTTTTCAAGCGTTGAGGCCATGCGGGTGAACGGTCTACAATCCCGCAGCATCGATGTGATGCGTTTTGCAATGATCCTGCTGGTCGTCGTGTTGCACGCCTACACTTCGACGCGCAGCGATTTCAGCGCGGGCGACTTCCCGGTCTACCGACTGGTGAGTTTCGTCTGCTCGCTGGAGATCGCCCAAACAGCCGTACCGGCGCTCTTTTTCATTTCGGGCTTCCTCTTTTTCCTGCACCCGAAACCTTACAAGACGAAACTCCGCAAAACCTCCAAACGGCTCATCGTCCCTTACCTGCTTTGGAATGCGCTCATCCTGGCCCTCTATTTCGGGGTGGAACAAATCCCCGCGCTGAGCAAATATTTTTCGGGCGTGAATCCCCCCGTCAGCGGATATTCGTTCGTCAATTTCCTTCAGGCATTCTGGGACAGCGGAGAGTGGAGAGGCGGCAACGGCACACCGATCCTGCACCAGTTCTGGTACATCCGCAACCTGATCCTGCTGGCGTTGCTCTCCCCCGCGATCAGACTGTTCGTGCGCGGATTCGGCTGGTGGGGAGCCGCAGCGCTGTGGGGAGTGTGGCTCGCCACACCCGGACAGGCTTTCCTGATCGAAAGCCTCGCTTTCTTCACCGCAGGAGCATGCTTCAGTCTCCGCCACACGGATTTTCTGTCGATGTTCAGCCGTTTTGCGACAACGACACTGCTGCTTTACATCGCCTTGATGACCGTACACATGATTTTCCGGGACAACGGGCTCGTTCCGCTCGACAGGGTCGTATTCACGCTCGGAATCATCGTCGGCACGAACCTGTCGGTACGTTTCGTAACGGCCAGGGAACGACGGGAAACGCCCCACAGCATCCGCGCCCGGAACTACCCGGGACTGCGGGGGATGGGGTTTTTCCTGTTCGCACTGCACGATCCGATGCTCACGCTGCTCAAGCGCATTGCGATGAAACTCTCCGGCACACCCTCCGACTTCTCGCTGACCGTCATCTACATCCTCATCCCGTTGCTGGTCATTGCAATCGCCGTGGGCCTGTACCGCCTGCTCAACCGCCATACTCCATCGCTGCTGAAAACCCTGACCGGCCGCTAGCAGCCTGAAATACCGACCGCCATGAAAGGACTTTTCATCGTCTTCCACGGATTCGCCGCCCACAACGGCATCAGTAAAAAGATTTTCTACCAGTGCGACGCACTGCGGCGCTGCGGCGCCGAACTGCGCCTCTGTTCGCTCGAAGTGGGGGCGGACGGCAGCCACAGGCGGATACTCGACGGAGAAACGCTCGAAAACTTCGGGCACGGGCTCCGCGCCAAGCTTAAAAAACGGTTCAGCTACCGCTCGGTGACCGACTACATCCGCCGGGAAGGAGTCCGGTTCCTGTACGTGCGCTTCGACCACAATGCGAATCCGGCGCTGATCCGGTGGTTCGCGCACCTGAAAAAACTCGGTGTGCGGATCGTGATGGAAATTCCCACTTTCCCGTACGACCCCGAATACGCACGCGCATCGCGCAAAACCAAGCTGGTGCTCTCGGTGGACAAATGTTTCCGCAATGCGCTCGCACGCCAGGTCGACCGGATCGTCACCTTCTCGCAGTACGATACGATTTTCGGACGTCCGACCATCCGCATCTCGAACGGGATCGACTTCGCACACATCCCGCTCAAAACGAACGTGAACGACACCTCGAACACGGTGCACCTGCTCGGCGTCGCCGACATCCATTTCTGGCACGGCTTCGACCGCGTGGTAGCCGGACTGGCGGATTATTACCGCCGTCCGCACGAAAAGGAGGTGATCTTCCACATCGTCGGCGGCGGGAGCCGGTTCACCGTGCCCGAACTGCGCGAACAGGTCCGCGAACAGGGTATGGAAGAACGGGTGGTTCTCCACGGCCCGCTCTGGGGCGAAGCGCTCGACCGCGCCTTCGAGGAGGCCGACCTCGGCATAGCCAGCCTCGGGCGGCACCGCAACGGGATTACACACATCAAAACACTGAAAAACCGCGAATACGCAGCACGGGGCATTCCGTTCGTCTACTCCGAGAACGACAGCGATTTCGATGCAATGCCCTACGTGCTGAAAGCCCCGGCCGACGAATCCCCGATCGACATAGATGCCTTGCTGCATTTCCTCGATGGCGTGGACCGCGACCCGGCCCATATCCGCGCAAGTATCGAGGATACCCTCTCGTGGGACGTGCAGATGCGCAAGGTACTCGACCAGATCGAGAGGCTGGAATAAACGGCCCGGCAGCGATGCCCCGGCAACAAGTTCATTTCATATAACGTGATAACTACCGCTATAAACTTATGAAACCTGCGACAAACCTCCCGGCACAAGCCGCCCGGCCCCCCATTACACAACCCCGAACCCCTCAAACGTACGCATGATGAAAACCATCGAGATTCTCTTTTGGATTGCCCTGGCGATCGTCTTTTATACTTATGCAGGCTACGGCATTTTCCTCTACTTGCTGGTACGGGTCAAAGAGGCGCTGTGCAAAAGAACACGCATCGAACTGCCCGAAGAGCTGCCCGAAGTGACACTGCTTATCGCCGCGTACAACGAAGAGGCGGTCATCGCCGACAAGATGCGGAACTGCCGGGCGCTCGACTACCCGGCCGGCCGGCTGAAAATCGTCTGGGTGACGGACGGTTCGAACGACCGCACGAACGAATTGCTGGCCGGATATCCGGAAGTCACGGTGCTGTTTGCTCCCGAACGGCGCGGCAAAACAGCCGCACTGAACCGGGGAGTTCCACTGGTCACGACACCCCTGGTCGTTTTCACCGATGCGAACACAATGCTGGGCCCGGAAGCGATCCGCGAAATCATCCGGCCCTTCGGCGATCCGAAGGTCGGCTGCGTGGCAGGCGAAAAGAGGGTCGTACAGAGCCGTGAACAGGCGGCCGCATCGACCGAAGGTATCTACTGGAAATACGAATCGAAGCTCAAAGAGTGGGACGACCGCCTCTATACGGCCGTCGGAGCCGCCGGAGAGCTGTTCGCGATCCGCCGCGAACTGTTCGTAGCGATGCCGGACGATACGCTGCTCGACGATTTCATCCTCTCGATGCGCATCGCGATGCAGGGCTACCGGATCGCTTACTGCAAGGACGCCTACGCGCTCGAAGAGGCCTCGGCCGACATGACCGAAGAGGGCAAGCGCAAAGTGCGTATCGCGGCCGGAGGGCTGCAATCCATCGGCAGGCTCGCGCCGCTGCTCAACCCATTGCGCTACGGCATACTCTGGTGGCAATACCTCTCGCACCGCGTACTGCGTTGGTCGGTGACACCGATCCTGCTGTTCGCACTCGTCCCGCTGAATATCGCGCTGGTCGCCGGCGGCCCGGCCCAGGGCACGGCCACCATGCCGTTCCACAGGGCCAGCATGGGTTTGCAGGCGATGTCTCCCAGCTCCACCAGCGGCCCGCTGACGCTGCGCTTGAAGCCGTCATCCATGTCGATGACCCAGTATTGCAGCTTGACGCCCACCTTGAGCTGCTTGCCCATGTTGCGGTTGAGGGCCGCCTCGCTGTCGAACATCAGGCCCACAGCCTTTTCATGACAGAAGCGGGTGATGTCGTGCAGGCTCGTGCAGTTGGCCGGCGAGAAATCCGGCGAATCCGGGTCCAGCAGATGCAGGGGCGTCATCAGGGCCGCCAGTTCCTTGAGGCGCTGATAGACGGGGCTCCCGGCCATCAGGTTGGGGGGCGTCGCTCCTGCCGGGATCAATTCGGGATGGCTCCCGGCCAGTACCGTGCCCCGGTCGGCCAGCAGCGTGACCTCACCGGCATTTTCCAGCAGATGGCTGGCATCCTTCAGACTGAACAGGGCCGGGAGCTTGTATTCCCGTGCCACAGAGGCCAGATGCCCGGCCATGCCGCCCGTTTCGCTGATCAGGCCCGCGGCCCGGGAAAGCAACGTGGCCCAGCGGGGCTGCGCCCGTTCGATGACCAGGATGCCGCCTCGCGGGAAAGAAAGCATGTCCGCATCTTTGCGGGCCACGAAAACAGGTCCCACAGCCACCCCGGAGCTGACGGCCATACCGCCCTGTGCCAGGACGGGCAGATCGCCGGGGTCTTCTTCTCCGGCCACTGCCGCCGGGGCTTCCTCCACCTGGTCGGGCGCGCTCTCGAATAGCGGACGGCTTTGCAGGACCACGATACGCGTGTTGCCCTCATAGGGTTCCAGCGCCCATTCCACGTCCTGCGGCTCGTTGTAGAATTCTTCCAGCGCCAGGGCCACCTGCGCCAGCTCGCGGGCCTGGGCATCCGTCAGGCTGGGACGGACAGCAGCCTCGCCTTCCAGATCGGAACGGCTGACGCCCTGTGCCGCCTCGGGAGCGCAATCCAGGCGGAACGCCTTGTAGGCGATATGCTTTTCAAGCAGTTCCGGCGGATTCTGACGACTGAAGGCGAACACGTCCGGCGTGACGGCCCCGTCCACCACAGCCTGGGGCAGCCCGGGAACGGCATTGAGCGTCACCTGTCCCCTTCCCTGCCGGCTGGCCACGGGGTCGCGGCTGTAGGCCACACCGCCGGCCAGCGCCTGCACCATGCTGAGCACGCCCACACTCATGGGCGCAGCCTCATCCGGGATGCCGCGCTGGAAACGGTAGCTCATGGCCGTGACCGCGTACTTGCTGGCCACGATCTCCTTCCAGACTTCGCAGGCTTCTTCGGGCAGGACATTCAATTCCGACCTGTACTGACCAGCAAAGGTCACGCCCAGAGCATCTTCGCCCACGGCGCTGCTGCGCAGGGCAAGGCGCAGCTCGCTGCCGCAACGTTCCACCATGCCCGCCACGGCCTCTTCGATGGCCTGCTCCAGCTGCGGCGGCAAGGGCGCGTTGAGGATGCACTGCTGCAATGCGGCCGACAGGCTGAACAGATCGTCCATGCTGTCCATGTCCGCGCTCTGGATGCGGCGGGAGATCTCGTCACGCAGCCCGTTGTATTCCATGAAGGCATGATAGGCGTTGACCGTCACGGCAAAACCGTCCGGCACGGCCAGCCCCACATTGGCGGAGACTTCGCCAAGATTGGCCATCTTGCCGCCGACCTGCGGCATGTCCCCCAGACGGATGTCCGTCAGGGGCAGCAGCAGGGGGCCGTCCGTGACCAGGCTTTTCCGCTCCAGCACATCGGTGATGCGGCCGCTGACATCATTGAAAGCGGTCTGCAGACTTTCGTACTGGTTGTCGGAAAGCGCGTTG
>ERZ827181.2939-NODE-2939-length-13370-cov-13.579497_pt1 | contig 13370 bp, 12 predicted proteins | sample MGYA00519778_ERZ827181 | MGnify/ENA primary metagenome ERZ827181 (study PRJEB31778, sample SAMEA3449273) | human gut metagenome | biome: human gut; feature: human-associated habitat; material: faeces | place: United Kingdom | collected 2010/2012 ...
TCTGCCGGAGCTCCATAGATCGAACCGATTTCACACCAGTCATAAAACCAGTCCCTGTGCTCCCGATATAACGGAAGAAACACGCGGTATAGTTCATAAAATTCAAACAAGCCCGGAAGGTGATAATACGCTTTTACCATTCTGTACATTCCTCTCATTTTTTATCATAACGGTTCAGACCACCTCAGAATAGTTACTTTATTAAATACAAAATCAACCCGGACATCACCCCGATTCCAATAATACAGATAATCATACCTCCAATGACCGTCACAGTTCTTCCTTCATCCGATAATTCCGCATTCTGAAACTGCCATCTGCGCAGAAAAAAGTATACCTTATCCGGATAATAAATCTGTACGATTCCAAGCACATAAATAAGGACTCCCAATACCGTAAATCCCCAAAATGAAATCGACTCCAGATTGCCGTAAAGGATGTGTCCCAATGCATTGCTGTATGTTTCATCACTGATGACAGGCTTTTCATTCCCTGCTATAATCTGCATTTCATCCCAGCCCACAGGGCTTCCATCTGCCGCGAGCAACTGATCCCCCGTCCATGTGCCGTTTATCGTATCATCCGCAAATGAAAACGTGACCTGATCCCCTTTCATGGTATAGGAAACATTCTGTTTTTTTCCATCTGCCACAAGTAAAAAAGTATCATCTTTTGTTCGTTCAACATAGTTGACTGTGTTGTGCACAAACTTATCTGCACGGACTTTGTAATAAAAATCATCCCCAATAAAAACGCCTTTTCGCAGCGTAAAATATCCACCGATTGCAACTGCAAAAATGGCAATTATAATCAAAAAAACAAGTCCCAAATGCTCTTGGATTTTCTTCATTTCCGTCCTCCTTCTCTTTAAAAAAAAGCCATTCTCTCCTGCGAAAATGGCTTCTGAAATACTACTACTTATTTTCAAAATTAACACTGCGGATCATGTTACGGTTGATAAACTGTGTTCCCTTTTTCGGTGTCTCGATCTTCACCCACTGCGCATCCACGTCCATCAGTTTTCCTTTGATACCACCCATATCATTAAATAAACTTACCGCACAATCTTTTCCTATATAAGTATCTAAAATTGAACCACTCATCATTTCGTCTTCCTTCCCATTTTCTGTCACTGTAAACAGCTCAGTATCCTGCATTGCCAGCATATTCCATGTATTTACCATATTGAAATAATTGACTGCTGCCATTGTTGTTGCGATATCCATACCTTCATCACCTCATAGATATCAGTGTAGCATTCTTTGTGCACACTTGCAATTACTTTCTCCCTCTTTCCCTCTCCGACATCGGAACTTCATTTTTCATGTAAGTATCCCACACCTGCATCCGATCCTGCTCATCCAGTTTGCGCAAAACTTTTGCCGGAACACCTGCCACAATACAGTTATCCGGAACATCGCGGGTTACGACTGCCCCTGCCGCCACAATACAGTTCTTTCCGATGGTCACTCCGCCACAGATCGTTGCACTCGAACAAATCCAGCTTCCGCTTCCGATATGGATGGGCTTTGCATACTCCAGGTCATGAAAACCATCCGGATACTGCTGCGGCAGCCGCTCATCGGAAAGAAACGGATGACACGGGGTTGCAATCGTCACGTTTGCGCCTACCCACACACCATCCTCCAGCGTAATCGGCGCACAGTCCAGAAATGTACATTTATAGTTGACAAAACAGCCTTTTCCAAAATGGATATTGACACCATATTCACAGTAAAATGGGGCAAAAATGGCTGCTCCTCCATCCTTTGCAGATGGAATCAGTTTTTCTAACAAACGCTGTTTTCTTTTTTTCCTCCACAGCGGAGTGCGGTTGAATTTATCACAGGTTTCCATGCCAAATTTATGATATTGTTCCAGATCTTTGCTGTCGGCATTGTAAAGTCTGCCGGCTTTCATTCGTTCCCAGTTATTCATGTTTATCTCCCTCTTTTTTATTTCCTTTAGTATAACAAACTTTTGCAATACAGGAAACTGAAGAACAGCTGCACCGGCATACTTCCCGTTTAAAGCATTTGCAGAACAACCAGACCAAATTTACTGCGATACCGGACAGTTCCTCCGATGAATTTGGTGACTATCTGGTTCTCTTAGGTGCTATTATGCGCGAGGAAATGATGATTGACTGGCTAAAAAAATGTATCAAACTGCTCGGTTAACATGCTCCCTCTCCCTTCAAATAGGCGATCACTTCGAATAGATCCGGTAACACCACCTCTGCTTTTTCCTGCATTTCTTCATTTGCAGGCAGCAGATCCGGAACCATGATCGGAAGCAAATGTCCTGCATGTGCCGCACGAATCCCATTGTAGGAATCCTCAATCGCATACGCGCGCTCCGGTGCAACCCCAAGTTCTGCACAGGCCTTTAAGAAAATGTCCGGTGCCGGTTTGCTGTGCTCCACCATATCCCCGCAGATCACATTGTCAAAAAAATTCAAAATTCCAGCATCCTTTAATTGGTTTGTCACGGTCTGTCTGCGTGTCGAAGATGCCAGCGCAATTTTCTTTCCATCTTCTTTTAAAAAGGTGAGCAGTTCCACAACCCCCGGCTTCATCGGGAGCCTGCCGCCATCGTATCTGCTGTGATAGATAGCAGAGGACTCTTTCGCATAAATATCATACGGAAAATCCTCCCCATAAATTTCCAGCATAATCTCCCGCGTCCGTTTCATCGTCGTCCCCGTACAGGAAAGCACCGCTTTCTCAATATCTGGAATCTGGTATTTATCTGCAAGCTCCTTCCAGCACTGCATCACAGCCCGCTCAGAATCAAAAATCACACCGTCCATATCAAATACAACTGCATCGTAACCGGTTTTCTTTTCCATAGAATAATTTCCTTTCTGTCTTACGTGACAGTTTTATTCTAACACGATTTATCCAATTAGTGCATGATAGATTCTCAGATCATCGTCCTTGAATACGTTAAATATGACTTTTTTTATTCTGCTGTCCTCATTGATATAATTCTTTACCGTCTCGGTAGCGATTTCTGCCGCCCTTTGCTGTGGAAAACGAAACACCCCCGTTGACAGACAACAAAAAGCTACGGACTCTGCTCCCGTGTCCGCCGCCAGCTTGAGACATTCTCTGTAGCAGCTTGCCAGCAATTCTTCCTCTTTTCCTGTAACCTCCCACTGTATGATCGGTCCTACGGTGTGAAGAATATATTTTGCCGGAAGATTATAACCGGACGTAATCTTTGCCTTTCCGGTTTCTTCTTCATGTCCCTGCTTTTTCATAATTTCATACATTTTCAGGCGAAGTTCCATCCCTGCATATGTGTGGATAAAATTGCCGGTGCGTATCTCGATTGTACATTTTTCCGTCAGAATCCTCTTCAGAGTCAGATTTACATGGTTTCTCATTTTCCTTTTTTATTGTGGTAATCGTGGGTTACTCCGTCCCATTCATTGGTTAATTTCTCACATGATATATATGCGGCACTTGCTACCGCCGGCTTTCCTTTTCCTCTGCTTATCACACAATAATTTTATTGTGTCAGGCACCTTGTTCCTTTCTGGCTGTTTTTAATGCTGAAGAAAAGTCAAGTTCATAGAGATACTTGTTGCTGCCATCCCGTTTCTTTTTCCGGTTTTCTTCTGCCGCTTCGTTTGCGATAAAAATGCCGAAATTGTACAGAATCAGGCGGGAATAGATTTCCTGTTTTAGAAATTCCGGCTGTTTTGAATGAAAGTACAGAAGCCCGGTCGCATGTTTGACATAGCGGAAAGAAATTTCAATGCCCCATCGCCAGTGATAGCATTCCTGGATATCGTCCAGTGTAAATGAAAAGGGAAGGTTGGTAATGAGATACTCATATGTATTCTCAGCGGTTTTGATCTTAACAACGCGAAACTGCAGGAAATAAAGATGACTGTGGTTTTTCCTGAGAAGCTCATAAAAATGAGGGGTATTTTTACTGGGATTGATGTAGCGGTAAACATCTGACTGGCTTTTCATAATATTTGTGGCTTTATCCGTAAAAAAGCGCTTTATCGTAACATCGAATTCTTCAAGATCATCCGGAAGCTCAGATGCATAATAAGAAAGAATACTTTTCGGGGAAGATGGCGATTTTACACGGAAAACGTAACCCAGGTTTTTGAGCTCACAGTGGAACAGGAGATCATAGGATTCGTAACCGCGGTCTGCAGTTATAATATATTTTTGCGGGTCATCGGGTGTGAAATGATCCAGCATGGAGTGGAGCGCTTCACGCTCATCCGGCTGCTGTCCGGGCTGTATGACGACATCAAGGAAGGCTTTGCTGATAACATCAACAAAACCATTTAAGTGCATGTGGTTGTAACCTTTATAGTCGATAAGCCGGGGCTTATTATAGTCCTCGATAATATCAGAATTGGTAGCATAGACAACGTGGCACCCATCGCAGGCGAGAATACAATGGTCTTTGAATTTGTCGGTAGTGGATGGAAAAGAAGATGAGAATTCCGAAAAAAGGTATTCAAAAGCAGAGAGGGAAATCTGTCTGCGGCGCTGGCAGAAAGCAGACTGTGAAGGGATAAGGTCAGGGTCCAGGTCAAAGTAATCCATGATCTCATCATTCGTGCTGCCTTTCCCCATGCTTATGATCAGACGCATGGTATCATAAAAAGATAGTTTCCAAAGATGCTGGCGTGTAAAATCGTGGCCAGGATTTTTGGAAAAGAGCCAGTGATGTTCAGCCATGGATAAGATGATAGAATTCAATTTTTCTTTTACATTTGACGGATAATGGTTCATAATAAAAATGTGCCTCCTTAGTTTTGCAGGGTTTTGGGATAGAATGATTCGTGGTGGAATCAATTCCCTTTATAAACTAAGGGGTCACCTTGTTGTCCCAATGGACAACAAGGTGACCGCACATTTTTTATTGCATGTCAATAGAAAAATGCAAAAAAAAACATAAAATATGTTACATAAATGTTAAATAAGTGCCAGCCCCAAAATAGAACAAAATACGAAAAGCTGTGTGTTGTCAGGGGTATAATAATTTTAAAAAAAGTGCTGTTAAGCTAGAGAAGCTAAATGGCATTGCAATAAAAATGGTCTGACTTCATTAAAAAATATAAATTTTTTTGGTTCTATGTCAAGCGTTGGGGTGTGATTCTTTGAAATTACACCTCTTTACTGGATTTGGAGCTATTTTTATACCCCCAACATTTATTTTAGATCTTATATTTAATTAATTAGAACGCGAATTGTCATTTGCGTAAAAATTACTTGATAAACAATGTGAAAGAGAGTATTGTGAAAATTAAAGTATAGAAAACTGAATATTACGGTGCGGCGGACAGGTGATGGATTTCACCCCGGATTATTCATCAGCGAAATGACGGTGGATAAGTATTAAATTTGAAGGTGCAAATGCTAATAAATATATTCAAAATCGTCTCAAAAGACGAAAATGAAGCGAATGAAATACGGATAGTGCTTTATCCACAAGACAGCTATCCAAATAAAAAAACAGCATTTTTATTCATAAAGTAACAGCAAATCGGAGTAGAAAAAATTTTTTCAATTCTCTGTTTTGCACAACAATTGGTCATTGAACCCGAGGGGGTTCTGAATAGTTACGAGTATTGTATAAATAAATTTGTATAGTCAATAAATGAGGAAGGAGTTTTTGGTGTTTCATAGAATAAAGCAAAAAATTGAAAAAAATTTGATTGATGAGATAAAAAACCTAAGCGCTTCGGATTTAGAATATGTGGGAAATTATATATTATGTATTATAGAAAATCAGGATATGGTACATCATGGTATAAACAAAGAAGGTAGACCAAGTGCATATACGGTTGATTCTTTCTCACAGAATGCATCCATTGTTGGAGAATATAGCGTTGAAAAAGATTATTTTACTGACTATTCTGAAACGGATGGGATACGTTATTATAAAAAAATACATAAAGATATTGAACACGCAATAAATCACAGTGGAGATAATTTACAAAAAATTTATTTAATTACTAGCCAAGAAGAAATTCCTTCATTTAGAAAAGAGTTCAATAAAACAAAAGATTTTCAAGATAATAAAGATAAGATCATAATTCTAGATGCACGATTGTTAGCACAAGAAATATATAAGCAGTCAGCAGATAATATTAAAAATTTCAATTTTTATAAAGAGTATTTCCCTAATTTTGCACAGGAATTGGAAAATTATGAGTATTATGGAAAGATTCCAGCTTTGTGTGATAATTTTTGTGAAGACAAAAAAATATTAGAGAAAATAGATAAACATTTTAAAAAAGGAAAAAATATCTGTTTATTATTTGGGGTAAGTGGTTCGGGAAAAACACAATTGATAATTGATTATGTTCATTGTAAAGCAAAAGAATTTCAAAATTACATATGGATAACTGGTGATGATTGGGCCGCAGATACTTCATTAAATTCTATTCAACGAACTAGGGGCGGTATGCCAATCAATGTTGTGGGGTTATTTAATAAATCAAAAACTATTTTAGTAATAGACAGTTTAGAACGAGAAGTAGATGTTAATATGTTTTCAGAATTACAAGAAGGATTTAAAAAAGAAGGTAGAGTTATAATAACTTCGCAAATAAAGTCACCTGTAGATTTTTGTATGCCGATGCCAGAATTGTCAGAAGAAGTGGCAATAAGTATTTTAGGAGAAGAAAATGATGATGGGATAACAAAGCAAGTTGTGAATAAGTGTAAGGGTTTTCCTATCATTTTATCTACAATCAGAAAAATTGTTTCATATGAGGGTGTAAATAAAGAAGATTTATATACAGAAATTTTAGAAAAGCCTGAAGAATTAACGGCTTCAGATGGAGTATCATTATTTAAAATTATTCTTTCAAAATTATCAGCAAATAATTATAAGCAGTTAGGAAGTTTAGCGAATACTGGCTGTTCAACATTTGATATTGATTTCGTAAGATATTACTGTGGAATATTAAATTGTAATGCATTGCAAAAATTGTCTATATTGAGAACAACGAATGTTCCAGGTATAGTAAAAATTCATGATTTAATTTGCGTTTCAATGAGGGAAAAAGATGAATCAGATCAAGTTGTAGAAATGCTACTGAAATATATAGATCAGAAAAAAGGTGAAATGACACCAAGTATTCTTAGACAGATATATTTGTTAAGAGATAAAATTGCACACTACAAGATAAAACATGATTCAATGGATTGGCTTACCTATGCGCTACTTCAAATTGAAGGAGATGAAAAAGATAAATATATAGATGCAATTTATGAAAAAATATTTACTAAAGATATGAATTTAGCAACGGTAATGTGTTTGATAGAGGCAAAGGAGTTAAAAGGATATAATATAAAGAAGAAAGAAAAAGTAGAAAAATATTTTGATGAGCTGATTTTACAATATAAAAGCTCCTTATCGTTATTTGAAGATACTGATATTCGTGCGGAATTATTACACCACCTTGGAAAGGCATATAGAAGAAGAAAGAAATATGAAGAATCATTTCAGTGTTTTCAGACACTTTTGAGTATTAAACCTAATTGGCATGCAACATATGGGCAAATAGTGACATTGGGAACAATGAATGTGTCTAAGAAAATAATGGATGAAGCGGAAAAATGTATGCGTAAGTTATTAGAAAATATACTGGAAGATGCTACAAAAGTACCATTAAGAGTTTCATTAGCTACTATTGCTAGAATGAGATCATATCGGACAATTACGGAAGAAGTAATTAACCAAAAAGAACATGTTGAGAAAATTAGTCAAATTGTTGCCAGTGCTGCAATGGAAGATATTGGTCAATTCTTTGAGGGATTTGTTGCATTTACATCAATGTTTGTCTATCACTATAGAGATATTTGTCTTGAACTGGCAGAAAATATTCCAGATATGATTATGGTTTCACCAAAGATGATAGATGATAGGCAATGGTTAAATGCTTGTGAAGCCTTATCTAATATTGCATCTTATGTTGAAAAAGAAAATAATCAAACGTTATTTGATATGTTAATAGATAAAAGTGTTGATTTTGGAGAGGCATATTTAGCTGAGAAAAATATTAGCTTGTATGCTGCGAGAGCAATTGCTAAGGCATATATTATAAAGGGCGACAGCGAGAAAGCGTTAAATGTTATTAACCTTATAGCAGATGAAAAAAGAGACCATTGGATTTTATATCGACAGGCAGAAGCAGAAAACTTGCTTGGTTATAGGAAAGCAATAGAGACTGCGAACAAGGCAATAGAGCTGCTGAAAAAGGATAAAAAAAATGTTAGCAGAATGTCAAGCTATTATCATTTGCTAAGCAAATGTTATTATAGGAATGGAGAGGAAGAAAATAGTAAAAAGATGCTTGAAAAAGCAATCGAAGTATGTAGTGATACAAAGTATAAGCAAGAATTAATGGCTCTTCAGGGGTAATGGTGGGTTAAAAACCGCCACAACCCCAGTGTTTATCTAGATTAAGCGACATTCAGTTTTCGGTTAGGAAGTGGAATGCGTATATCAGAGCATACAAGGTACACCATATCAAGCATATTTTGTATGTTTCTGAAGCCATAAGCTTTACGGATAATGAGCTTAATCTTGTTTATTAGTTGCTTCAATCCTGGCATTACTCATACCATAATGGATTGTGTTTAAGATATGCGTCTTGTGACGCCTGATCTTCTGATATAATTCTTTAAATGCAGGTATCCTGCTGTGGCTGGCTTTCCACAGCCAGCGTTTGAGTTCATCCTCGGCTTCATCTACGTTTGTAAGCTTTAGTAATAATCGGAGCTGCTCTTTAAGTAGGTAGGCCAGATACAACCGAGGGTTTTGTGAAGCGATCAAACTAACACGGAGCTGCTGCTTTTCGGTCAGATGTTCGGGAGCCTTTCCAAGTGCATATGCAGAGCCTTTTATCTCATCTGCTTTAGCTTTAGCTGCTTTCACAATAGCAAGTTCAGGATCATCCTTTTTAGGACGCCCCTTGCCACGTGGATTATCTTTTTTGACCTGCTTATATTCGCTGTAGGCATCATGCCAGATATCTTTTCTGACTTCATCGAGAGCTGTCATAGCCCACTCGACTACGTGAAAGGAATCAACACAACGGGCACAGTCAGGAGTATATTCATTTACACACTCTGTGATCCATTTGGCACCATCGCCGGTGACAACCCTGATACTGGATAGTTGCTCTGGAGTCAGCTGTTTATAAAACTTTTCAAGGACAGATTTGCCATGGCCTTCTGATGCCCATACAACCGTGTTAGTATCGTGATTAACGATTACTGTGATGTACTTGTGACCCTTTTTATAACTGGTTTCATCAATGCCGATATTAACCAGACCATCAAGTCTTCTTGAACGCTCTGGTTCTAAATCGTGAAGAGCGCGATTGACACAGCGGCCTACAGTTTCCCAGTCCACTCTCATGAAGTATGATGTGGTACTTCTTGGAAGATAGGATGCAAACCATGCAACGGTAAGGTCGAAATCCTTGGTAAATCTACTACCTGGATATGCCCATGGAACTTCGGCAACATATACCCCATGTTCAAGGCAGATGATACGATGCGTCTGGTATTCAACTTCGACCAGAATACCACCCCAGTCCAGCCCCCTCCAAGTGGTTGGTCTGCTGGAATGTTTGTCATAAGCAGGACATGACTTGTGACAGAAAGGGCAGTCATTCTCATGCCATTTATTAGGTCTGGATTTGATACGGATGTGTTTCACGCCATCCTCATCAGAGTAAAGATTAAAATTTTCTATCAAGAGAATAAAGTATTGACAAAATTTTGTGGGGTGGGGTAGGATGATGGTAAAAAATTCCAAAACATAACGCATTGGCGCTTTTCGCAGAAAGAAGAAAAATAAACATGAAAAAGAGAAAGAACTTGGGAAAAAAGTTAGTAACAATGTTAGTGTCTGTAGGCTTTTTTGCAGTTTTGATTACAGTCTTTAATTTAATGGCATTACAAGCTATTCGAGAAAAGAATAATGTGCTTATAGAACAGTTTGAACAATATGAAGAAGCAGTGAAAAATAATGATAACGCGGTTTTTGAAACAGCAAAAGGAGAAGTGGCAGAAGCCATCAGACATAGCAACTACAGAATAAATGGAAGCATCATTTTTGATCTTGCACTTGTGGTAGCTAATATTATTGTAATCGTACTTCTTTCGATTGTTATTAATAAGTCCATTGTTCGTCCAGCAAAAAGAGCAAAGAATGATTTGGATGATATCATTTTAGGTATAGAATCAGGACAGGGTAATCTTACGTTAAGAGTATTTGATGAAACCAGTGATGAAATTGGTCAGCTTGCAAATGGTGTCAACCATTTTATTGAAACATTACAAAATCTTATGGTAAAGATTCAGAGTGTATCAAAAGATATGAAAAAATCTTCCTATCTTGTACAAAATGAGGCGGAATCTTCAAATATGAGTGCATCCAATGTGAGTGCAACATCGGAAGAACTTGCAGCATCCATGGAAGAGGTATCTGCTTCTCTATCTGATTTAGCCCAAGGATGTAATAATCTGCTGGAGAAAATGGCAGGCATGAATGAGGATGCTAAGAACTCTGCAATGAAGTTGCATGAAGTGAAGCTTACTGCAGAAAATAGCTATAAAGAAGCGATTGCATCAAAAGAAAAAACAGTAGAAACATTTGATGGCATTCAAAAGGATGTCGCGGAGGCAGTAGAAGCATCTAAGTCTGTAAATGAAATTGCAAAACTTACAGAAAATATCTTAAATATCGCAGCACAGACAAATCTTCTAGCACTTAATGCATCGATTGAAGCAGCAAGAGCAGGGGAAGCAGGCAGGGGCTTTGCCGTTGTTGCAGATGAAATCAGACAGCTTGCAGATAGTTCACGTGAGACAGCAAACAATATTCAGGAAATCAGTGGAAAAGTTATTGAGGCAGTAAACAATCTGTCTGGAAATGCAACGGAAATGATTCGTTTTGTAGATGAAAAGGTAGCACTTGATTATGACAAATTTGTAAAAATTATTGGAAATTATGATGCTGATTCTGATCAGGCAAGTAATACATTTAACGAGTTTGCAGTTAAGTCAAAAGATAGCTTAGGTACAATGAATGATATGAATGAAGGTATCAATAACATTTCTATAGCGATTGAAGAATCTGCAAAAGGTGTTACAAACGTAGCACAAGAGATATCACAACTTGTAACAGCAATTTCAGCAATTACAGTGCAGGCGGACGAAAATAAGAACCTTTCGGAAGATTTATCGGATGAAGTAGCAAAATTTGAAAAAGTTTAACTAACAGATTTTTATTATGAGAAAAACTGTATTAGGTAAATAACCCGCACTAACTAAAAATGAATGCCAGAATAAGCACAAAGGCATAGCCCCATTACGGGTTCTATGCCTTTGCGTTTTCCGGAAGCAGCATCCGGTCGTCGATATAGTAATCAGAGGAAATCTTCCGGCTGTTGTGTCCATAGAATTCGATGATTTCCGGAAGATTGTCATTAACTGCATCAAATTCAAGATTCTGTTCCCGGTACCATTCGACAGCTTTTGACAGGGCTTCCCCCGCACGGCAAGTCCAGAGAATGAGTTTATTGCCATTACGTTTCCATTCCTGGAGATATTCAATGAGTGCCAGGTTTGGCTGATCAAGCTCCGGCCATTTGCTGTAGCAGAGAGTGCCATCGTAGCTGAAAGTAAATCTGTAATTTGTCAAATGTATATCCTTCAAAAACGCTTTGGAATCTCAACTCACAGCAGCAATGTTGAATCAGTCCTGCTCCAGCTTTACCGGCTCACCTGTGTCTGCCTCAAATTCCTCTAGCTGCTTAAGCCAATATTCCTTATCTTTATTTGTTATCATTCTTATGACTTTACATGGATTTCCTGCCGCTATCACACTATCCGGAATATCCTTTGTGACAACCGACCCTGAGCCTATGACAACATTTGAACCTATGGTCACACCCGGATTGATGACCGTATTGCCACCGATCCATACATTATCGCCTATTGTAACCGGCTTGCCAAGCTCCACACCGGTATTTCTGATCATCGCATCTATCGGATGACATGCACAGTATATATTGACCCTTGGTCCCAGAAATGCATGATCTCCAATGATGACATCACACTGATCCAGAACTATCAGCCCTGTATTTGCATAGAAATAATCTCCCACGTGTATATTGGTTCCATAGTCACAATAAAAAGGTGGCTCTATATAACACTCCTTTCCCATGTGTGCAAATAATTTTCCAAGATATTCTCCGGTTCTTGTCATAGTCTCAGACCTCGAAGCACTGTTGAACTTATCTATCTTTTATTAATACACATAAAGGTACATTCCAAACCAATGCAATGCAGCCCCGAGCATCACAAAGATATGCCAGATAAAGTGCATCCCCTTGGTGTCCTTCACAAATGGAATCATGCCGAGCGTATAGACAATACCACCGCCCACGATCCATCCCAAAAGCGGCTTGTCATTTCTGAACCAATCTGGAATGAACATGATGGCGCTCCATCCGATGACGAAGTACAGCGTATAGTGTATCGGTCGGAACCTGCCTGGTCCGAACACACATATGATGGTGATCCCCGCTATGATGAGCGCCCACTGCACACAGAACAACACTATTCCAAGCACATTTTCCCAGTACACAAGGTACATCGGAGCAAATGTTCCGCCTATCAGCAGATATATCGAGGAATAGTCAAATCTTCTCCAGATACGCTTCACTGCTAGCCCGGATTTGTATGAGTGATACAGGCAGCTCATAAGAAACATCAATATCAGTGATATTCCATAAAAACACGATGCCATCACTTTGATCCCTGTGTCTGACTTCAGGAGAAGAAGGACAAAGCCGGCTATGGCAAATCCTGCTCCTATTCCATGGGTGACTGCATTTCCCACTTCCTCAAGCACGGTGAGTTTTGGTGGCTCATTCAGTTCCCTGTAGTGCTGCCTTTTTGCTCTTTTTGCCTCTTTCTTCTCTTCTTTTCTTTTCTCTTTGTTCAGCTCAGCTTTCTGCTGAGTGCTCATATCTGATTCCGAGTTCTTTAATTCTGCCATATTTAATCCTGAAACTCCTTTCTATCTATAATTCTATCTATAATTTATTCTGCTATCTATAATCTACACTGTCTTACAACCGCAGTTTCCTGCACCGTACAGAGTACAGCCCTGGTTTCATCATCGCAGATCGCTAAAGTGCCTCAAACACCTGCACGCTACGTATCCCACTACCAGTACTATAATATACACAAAATTTGATAAAAGAGCAACAAGTACTCCCATGCTCTGCTTCAGATTCGAGATTCTTATCCGAAAATGATTATTGCCAGAACCAAACATCCCCAATATAGCTATGAAGG
>ERZ827181.2940-NODE-2940-length-13368-cov-7.521520_pt1 | contig 13368 bp, 10 predicted proteins | sample MGYA00519778_ERZ827181 | MGnify/ENA primary metagenome ERZ827181 (study PRJEB31778, sample SAMEA3449273) | human gut metagenome | biome: human gut; feature: human-associated habitat; material: faeces | place: United Kingdom | collected 2010/2012 ...
ATAAGAAATTTACTCCCCCATAAATGGCAAAGGTAGCATCGCGGAGACGATTACATGGTTATGACAGATGAATGATAGTATAAAACGGCAACTGTCATGTCGTAACACACTGTTTTAAAACAATATACGGACGATTATGATAGTATGATGGTTGGTTTTGCAAAACATTTCTTATCTCGGTGCCTTCCGGTACAAATAAATCGCGATAAACGTATACAATATATTCGGAATCCAGGCGGCCATAGCAGGGCTGAGGTTGCCGTTGATGGCGAAGGTCGATGTGACGGTGGTGAAGAGGATGTAGGAGAAACTCAAGGCCAGTCCGATGCCGATGTTTAACCCCATGCCTCCTTTGATCTTGCGGGAAGAGAGCGAGGCTCCGATGGAGGTCAGGATGAAGGCGGCCATGATGGCGGCAAAACGTTTGTGGTATTCGATCTGGAACGTCTGGATATTGCCGATCCCTCTTTTCTTCTGGCGGTCGATATACGTGGATAGTTCGGAAGAAGTCATCGTCTCGCAGTCATTGACAGAGATCAGGAAGTCCGAAGGGACGATTGTCAATGTGGTGTCCATGCGGCTCCCTTCGGTGATATGTTCGCGCATCCCGTCGAAGTCGCGGATCATGTAGTCGATCAGCGTCCAATTGTATAGCGAATCGTATTTGATGGAGTTTGCCGTGAGGCGTGAAATCATCTTCTTGTTCTCGAAGTGCTCCAAAGAGAAACGGTATCCCATCCCGGAACGCGCGTCGTAGCGGTCGAAATAGGCGATTACGCCCGGCTCGATCTCTAATTGGGCGGAACGGACATAGTCTACCTTCTTATTCTTGATATATTTGTTTTGGAAGTCGATACGCGTGGCGTTGGCAGGCGGAATGATATAAGCGTTCAGCACAAACGTACTGAGTGCAATGATCCCTGCCGAAATCGCGTAAGGCAACATCAGACGCCGGAAACTCATCCCGCTCGCCAACATTGCGATCACTTCTGAATTGTCTGCTAACTTTGAGGTGAAGAAGATAACGGCAATGAAAGTAAACAACGGACTGAACAGGTTCGCGAAATACGGGATGAAGTTCATGTAATAGTCGAAGACAATCGCTTTCAATGGTACGTCCGGACTCAGGAACTTGTCGATCTTCTCATTTATATCGAAGACGACCGAGATAGCGATAATCAGGGCAATCGCAAAGATATAAGTACCTAAGAATTGCTTGATGATATACCAGTCTATCCGTTTCAGTTTGAATTTCATGTGATAGTTTGCTTATAACCGGTTTGATAATTGACGGACCATTTCACTCTTCCAGGTCGTGAAATCGCCGGCAATAATATGTTTGCGTGCCTCTTTTACGAGCCACAGGTAAAACGCGAGGTTATGAATTGATGCCAGTTGAAGTCCTAACATCTCATTCACTTTGATCAAATGGTGTAGATACGCCTTGCTGTAGCGCGTGTCGATAGCCGAATGAGCATCCGGATCGATAGGAGAGAAGTCGTTCTCCCATTTCTTATTACGCATATTGATCGTGCCGAAGCGGGTAAATATCTGTCCGTTACGTCCGTTGCGCGTCGGCATGATGCAGTCGAACATATCGATACCCCGTTCAATCCCCTCTAAAATATTGATCGGTGTGCCGACTCCCATTAGGTAACGAGGCTTGTCTTTCGGCAGGATCTCGTTGACTACTTCGATCATCTCGTACATCTTCTCTGTTGGTTCGCCTACTGCCAGGCCACCGATCGCATTGCCGTCAGCGCCCTTTTCCGCTACATTCTCGGCTGCCTTTCGGCGCAGTTCCGGATAAACACAACCTTGTACAATCGGGAAAAGATTTTGCTGGTAACCGTATTTCGGCTCTGTAGAGTTGAAACGTTCGAAACAACGGTCCAGCCAACGTTCCGTCAGACCGAGGGACTTTTTCGCGTATTCATAATCGGCATCGCCCGGACAACATTCATCGAAAGCCATAATGATATCTGCCCCGATGATCCGCTGGATATCCATAACCTTTTCCGGGGTAAACAGATGCTTGGAGCCGTCGATATGTGAGCGGAACATGGCGCCTTCCTCATGCAACTTGCGGTTTTCGGAAAGAGAAAAAACCTGGAAACCACCGCTATCTGTCAGGATTGGCCGATTCCATGTGTTGAATTTGTGCAATCCGCCTGCCTGTTCTAATATTTCCAATCCGGGACGGAGATATAAATGGTATGTGTTTCCTAAAATGATTTGTGCGTTGATATCTTCTTCCAACTCGGTCATGTGGACGCCTTTAACTGTGCCCTGTGTGCCGACCGGCATAAAAATAGGCGTTTCAATTACTCCATGATCAGTGGTAATCAGACCCGCCCTTGCATTTGATTTTGTGTCGTTATGTTGTAATTCGAATTTCATGGCTGCAAAGATAAAGAAAAGGCCTTACTTTCACAAATAAGGCCTCATAATATAGTCGGTTATATATCGTTAATCAGAAACCGAAATCGTCTACCTCAATTTCTTTGATTTCCTCTTCTTTAGGCTTTTCGACGAATTTGTGCTCAACGTTCGATTTGACGATGATGGCACGCATTGGGCGTACCGGACAGATCGATTCGCATCCGCCGCATCCGATACAAAGGTCAGGGTTGATCTGCGGGATTGTCAGTGTTCCTTTGTAAGGAACCATGTGTACGGCCTGGGTCGGGCAATGTTCTGCACAGGCACCGCAGTCTTTCTCTTCCGTATTAACAACACAACGGCCTTTGAAGAAAGTGGCAATGCCGACCTGTGTCGTTGTCTTCTCTTCGATAGTCAGAGGTTTGATCGCACCGGTAGGGCATACGTCGGAACAGACTGTGCACTCGTAGTTGCAATAACTGCTGATATAGGCCAGACGTGGTTTCAACATATAATCCAAACCGTATTCCAATCCTGTCGGGCGCAAGACCTGGCTCGGACAGCGGACGACACATATCTGGCATCCTGTACATTTGTCTTTGAAACGTTCCAGGCTGATAGAACCCGGAGGCGTGAGGGGAGGCCACTTCTTTCTGCCTTTTCTGTTCATTTTTCCTTTTCCTCCTTCGGCAATCGCAGATGCGATCGGCAGCGAGGCGGCAATGGTTGCACTTGTGGCCAGAAATGTACGGCGGCTGTTGGCGACTGTCAGTTGGCTGGAATATAATTCCTTTACAGCTTGGGTATCGACTGTCTCCTCCTGTTTCATACCCGGAAATTGTAGACGATACTGCAAGCCGCCTTTGGCACAGGAAGAAACACAATTGAAACAATCTACGCAACGGGATGTATCGATCGTCAGGTTTTTGCTGTCGATCGCTTCCGCCTTGCAGGTATGTTCGCAATTCCCGCAATGCGTACAGGCTTCCTTATCGAAAGTTATACGGAAGAACGAGTAGCGCGAGAAAAGACTCAACAAAGCTCCGACAGGGCAGATCGTATTACAGAACAATCGTCCGCGGAAAACAGTCATGACGATGAAAACAAGCAATGCGATGGTTGCTACGATCAGACCGGAAACCGTCACGGTACTGATTGTCACATGGAACAACGAGTAGTTGTCCACTTTCATCAGCAGGTCGGCGAGTATGTTATTCCCCCACATCACGATCGGACGGAACAGACTTGCCGCAATACGTCCGAAGTTGCTGTACGGGTCTAAGAGCAGGCACAATTCGCTAAGACCGAAAACAGCCATGACTGCCGTAATTACCAGCAGTACGTAGCGTAGCCGGTTCATCGGCTTGTGGTAAGTAAAACGACGGCTTCCTTTCTTCTTTTTCTTACCGATGCAAAATAGACGGTTGATGATATCCTGGAATACGCCTGCCGGACATATCGTGGAACAATAAATACGTCCGAATACCAGTGCCAGCAAGAATTGGAACACGATCAGACCGACCATTCCTCCCAACAAGGCCGGCATCAGTTGCAGATGCAGCAAACGATGTACACTATCCGGTAAAACTCCTGAAAAGTCTACGAAAAACAAAAGTATGGGTACAAAAAAGAGGATTGCGAGCAAAACTCTCAATCCCTTTAGATAATTCCGTTTCTTCATCAGATCTTAATACGTTTGATGTTTATTTTTTTCAGATCGGTAGAACCTAATTTAAGAGCTTCCCCTTTGCTCAAATGTCCAACGGCAGCCATATCCAATTTCTTTACCTGGTTGAACAGAGCGAGGGCGGCCGTATCGACGGCGACGATATTCGGAGAAACAATCATCGATTTCAACGTAGCCACGTCAGCTGCACTTTTTCCTTGCGGACCGTTCTGATGCATCATGCGGTAGGCATCCACGATGTTCAGAACCGGTTTCTTCTTCCAGGTACAGATATCGGCGATACATTGCTGCAAGTCGTTCTGGTGGAAGAAGCGGCGGTCCCAGACGATCCCCATCATATTCTTCATTGCGCATGACAGCTTGGCTCCTCCGTGGTTCTTCAGGATGGGAACATTGATCCAGGCGTCCGCTTCGATCAGTGACTCGTGTATCTTGGCTTTTTTCAGTGTCACGCCGTCGGGAATGTCTACTTCTTTGAAATATTTTTCGTCGTTGCCTGGCATGATGATACCACCTGCTTCTTTTACGGCGGCGGCGATGCCGCTTGTCTCGTAACATTTCTGCCAGTTGTCGCACGTGTGGTCGAATACCGTTACCTTTTCGGCTCCAGCTTCGAAACATTTCTTTACGAGGGCCTTTATCAATTCAGGATTGGTATTACCGGCCAGTTCCGGTGTACGGTCCCAGCCGATATTGGGCTTAATAACGACTTTCTGCCCTTTTTTGATATATTTGCCGATGCCGCCAAGCGCTTCTAAGGCTTTGTCGAGCATGACTGCCGGTTCACCGCCCATTACTGCTACCAGATCGGGTGCTTGCTCTACCGCTACTGTATTCGAGGAGAGAGCAGCCTGTAATCCTTCAAAGTTCAGAGATAAGGCTACACCTGCTACAACACTGGTCTTAAGGAAATCACGACGTTTCATTTTGTTTTATTGGTTTTATGTAGTTTATAAAAGTTTTAACAAAGGTAGATAATCTCTAATATAAATTGTATATTTGACGTCCAAAAAAATCATAAAAGATGGATTTATATTCCTATGTTTCAATAGAATCCTTTGTTCGCGGATGCAAGGAGTCGAAGACGCCGGGAACATTCACCTTGCATGTTCCTAATTTGTTGTATGCCAAGTCGGACGAAATAATCGGATACGGTTTGTCCCTGCTTCGCCGTTCGATCGTGTTGCATGAAGAGCAAAAAGGCATCGGGCCGGAGCTTAGTAAACAAAATATTCCTTTTTTCCGGGAGAACCGCCGGATGCTTATCGGACCGGAGGTGGAGATGTACGCTCTTTCCCTTTACCAGAATTTGGAAATCCCTTCCGGTGTGAAGGAAAAGGATACTTCCTGTTTGCGGCTGACTTTCGATTACGGGGCACTAGGTGAGTATAGTTTGTCGGAGGAAAAATACTTGCTCCGTTGCAAATATAATGAGGAGGAGAATCTGAACGCGTTTGTTTCGCAGATGAGGCGGGAATATGACAAATTCTTTTATGATGAAGAGCATACCGGGTTCAAGCGGGATTCACGTTTCTTCTCGATGCTTTGCAATGCTTGCCTGGAAGTGCGGGAACCTTGTTGGACCTCTGAACAGGAATGGCGGCTTGTACAATTTTGTGATCCGGTAGAAGCGGGATATGATTTTATAGGGGCTAACTTGGTCCCTTATGTGGATTATGCGATCCCGTTCGGATGTCTCCGCCGGATTGCCTTGATGAACTTGTCGGAGAATAGTTTAACATATAGCGCTCTGGCGGGATTCCTCCAGAGCATAGGGTTAGCTCCCGACCGTTATTTGGAAGGGATGTTGGAGGAGTAATTTTATAAGGACGAGTAGTTTTTTACCGGAAGCTGCTTAAATGCCCTCTTGAGGTTCAAGCGTAGGGCAGAATACGTGTTATTCCATAAAATCTTTGGTTCTTCGTCAATTTAGAGGTTTCCATTTATTGTATTTTGCTATTCATTGGTTTATTCAATTGCATGTAGAAGTATATCATTCTCTATTGATTTCATTCAAACTTCTTTATTTGTTGAACTTTGGTTGTCAAGTGTTACCTCTTAATTGACGAAGAACCAAATGTGAAAAACACTAATGTTTTAAAAACAAGAATTCCCTTGTTAATGGTGAAACAACCGTACACCTGTGAATGCCATTGCGATGCCGTATTTGTCACACGTGTCGATCACATGATCGTCACGGACGGAACCGCCTGCCTGTGCGATATAATCTACGCCGCTTTTGTGTGCCCGTTCGATATTGTCACCGAAGGGGAAAAAGGCGTCGGAGCCCAATGAAACGCCTTTAAGTGTGTCCAGCCAGGCACGTTTTTCTTCGCGTGTCAGGATTTCCGGTTTTTCAGTGAAAAACCGTTGCCAGATACCGTCGGCCAAAACATCTTCGTGGTCGTCGCTGATGTAGACGTCGATCGTGTTGTCTCGGTCTGCACGACGGATTTTCTCGATCCAAGGCAGATTCATTACTTTCGGATGCTGGCGTAAGTACCAGATATCTGCCTTGTTGCCCGCCAGACGGGTACAGTGGATACGGCTTTGCTGGCCGGCACCGATACCGATGGCCTGTCCGTCCTTAACGTAGCAGACTGAGTTGCTCTGCGTATATTTCAGTGTGATAAGGGCGATGATCAGGTCGCGTTTCGCTTCGTCTGGGAAATTTTTGTTCAGGGTCGGGATGTTGGTCAGCAGGTTTTCGTCTAATTTGATCTCGTTACGTCCCTGTTCGAATGTGATGCCGAAAACATCTTTGTGTTCGATAGGAGCGGGGCAGTAGTCTGGATCGATTTTGATGATATTATAAGTGCCTTTCCGTTTATTTTTCAAGATTTCAAGCGCTTCCAACGTATAGTCGGGAGCAATGACGCCATCGGAAACTTCGCGGTTGATGAGGCGTGCAGTCGCTTCGTCGCATATGTCGCTGAGTGCGATGAAGTCGCCGTAGGACGACATACGGTCGGCACCGCGGGCGCGAGCATAGGCGGTTGCAAGCGGAGTGAGCGGAAGATCGTCCACAAAATAGATTTTCTTCAACGTATCGTTCATCTCGATACCCACGGCGGCCCCTGCCGGACTTACGTGCTTGAAGGAAGCGGCGGCGGGCAGTCCAGTTGCTTCTTTCAGTTCTTTTACTAATTGCCAGCTGTTGAAAGCATCCAGGAAGTTGATATATCCGGGACGTCCGTTCAAGACTTCTATGGGCAACTCCCCTTGCTGCATGAAAATGCGCGATGGCTTCTGGTTGGGGTTACAGCCGTACTTGAGTTCTAATTCTTTTGCCATTGTTTTAGTGTTTTTGTAGTTTACATGAATAACCGTTTATATTCCCTTTCGAAGTTGGGTGTGAAAATTCCTTTTCCCATATTTTCGAGGATTTCGGAAGGAGACCAGAAACGTCCACCGTCCAGTTCGGAAGGGTCAGGGATGATCGGACCGTCGTAAATGGTACGGTAGGTGTTGACTAACTCTTTTTCTATAGCCGATTCGAATACATAACGGGTGATGAATTGCGGGATAAAATCTGTTATCCCTAATTCTTCCCGTACTTCCCGGTGAAGGGCATCTTCGACCGTCTCTCCGTAGTCAATATGTCCCCCTACTGCTGTATCCCATTTACCGGGTTGGATATCTTTGTTTATCGAACGCTTTTGTAGGTAGAGGTCACCTGCTTTATTGAAAATATGTAGGTGCACTACCGGATGTAACATTTTCGATCCGTTATGGCACTCCTTACGGGTAGCTTTTCCTATTGTCTCTCCCTTTTCATTAACCAAAGGGAACCATTCTTCTTTCATTGATTTTAGATTAATTATTAAATCCCATTTTGTTTTAAAATACTTTGTAGTTCTTTATTAATTATGTTTTCATATTTGATTTGTCGTAAAGAAAGTGTAAACCAATTTGTCGGTTTAATCCTTTCTGATTCCACTGATCACCTTCACTAATTCCTCATCCGACAATCCTTCGCCATAGGTGGCGTAATCCATGCGGAAAGTACAACCATCTTTATATTCGGAACAGCCGTAAGCCGTTTTTCCACGCAGGATGCTACCTTTCTTACAGATCGGGCATACCGGCTTTACGGGAACGGTTGTTGATTCTGGTTGACCGGCAGTCTTTTCCTTCTTGGCACGCGGTTTGCGCGTTTTTTCCCCTTTCGGCTCCTTTTCGGTTTGGGGCTTCTCTGGAGCAGCCTGCTCGATTGTGATGGTGCGTCCGGTCTGGTCGGAGAGGACGTTGATCACTACTTGATGGACCATCAGCTTAAGCTCTTCCAAAAAAGTACGGGCTTCGTAGGTGCCCCGTTCGATTTGTCGTAGTTTCTTTTCCCAAAGACCGGTCAGTTCGGCGCTTTTCAGCAGCTCTTCCTGTATCGTGTCGATGAGTTCCACACCGGTAGCTGTAGGAAACAGGTTCTTGCGTTCCTTGCGGATATAATTGCGTTTGAATAAAGTCTCGATGATGGCGGCGCGGGTGGAAGGACGGCCTATACCGTTTTCCTTCAATGCGTCTCTCAATTCGTCATTGTCCACAAGTTTACCGGCTGTTTCCATGGCGCGGAGCAATGTCGCTTCGGTGTAGGGTTTGGGCGGCTGTGTCCATTTTTCGCCTAATGTCGGTTTGTGGGGGCCACTTTCTCCTTTTATGAAATCCGGCAGTACGCCTTCTTCATCTGACGGTTCGGCGTCCGAGTCTTTCTGCTCTGCTCCGAACACAACGCGCCATCCCGGTTTCAATATCTGTTTGCCTGTTACCTTGAAATCTACTTTGTCGACTTTACCCAATACCGTAGTAGTCGAGATTTCGCAGTCTGGGTAAAAAGCTGCGATGAAACGGCGGACCACCAGGTCGTACACCTTCCGTTCGTTGTCCGTTAGGTTGCGTGCTGGTACACCGGTCGGGATGATGGCATGGTGATCCGTCACCTTCGAATTGTCGAATACACGTTTGTCTTTCCGTATTTTCGCCTTCAGCAGCGAGGCTGTCAGGTCGATATAGTCAACCAGGTCGTTAAGTGTGTTGGGAACTTTAGGATAGATATCGTCACTTAGGAAAGTGGTGTCGACACGCGGGTAGGTTGTCACTTTCTTTTCGTATAGCGACTGGATCAGCTTCAATGTATCGTCAGCCGTGAAAGCAAATTTCTTATTACATTCCACCTGCAACGAAGTCAGGTCGAAAAGGCGGGGAGCATATTCCTTCCCTTTCTTTTCTGATATGTCGGTGACGGTGAATTCTTTTTGCCGGACTATTTCCAGGAAAGCTTCCCCTTCCTCTTTCTTCGTGAATTTGCCTTTGGTAACCGAGAAAGTAGTGTTTCGGTAAACTGTTTTCAGTTCCCAATAAGGTTCCGGCTTAAAGTTGTCTATTTCGGCTTGTCGGTTTACGATGAGTGCAAGGGTAGGTGTCTGTACTCGTCCGATGGAAAGCACTTGCCGATTTTGTCCGTAGCGGAGCGTATAAAGGCGCGTTGCGTTCATTCCTAACAGCCAGTCACCGATGGCGCGGGAAAGACCGGCTTCGTATAACTTGGTGAAGTCGGACTGTTCTTTCAAATGTTGAAAACCTTCGCGGATCGCTTCTTCTGTCAACGAAGATATCCATAGGCGGTAGACCGGGCATTTACAGCCAGCCTTTTGCATCACCCAACGCTGGATCAGTTCTCCTTCCTGGCCGGCATCTCCGCAGTTGATAACCATTTCGGCATTCTGCATCAGTTCTTCGATTGTTTTGAATTGCTGTTCGTATGTCGGATTGCTGATCAGCTTGATCCCGAATCGAGGCGGGATCATTGGGAGGGAAGCTAGACTCCATCGTTTCCAGTTCTCTGAATAATCATTGGGCTCTTTGAGAGTGCACAGATGTCCGAAAGTCCAGGTTACCTGATACCCGTTTCCTTCAATATACCCGTTCATCTTTTTGGTTGCCCCGAGAACTTCTGCAATTTCGCGTGCTACACTGGGCTTTTCAGCTATACATACCTTCATCCGTAAAACACTCTTTTTTGAAATACAAGGACAAAAATACGCTTTTCAAGCGGTTTTTACATTTTTTAGTTGCAAAATAGTTGCAAAAAAGTTCAAAGACCTGTGTAGTTGATAGCAACCGTATTTCTTTTTTATTTGCTGACCTTTTCCGTAACAGGGACGCCAGTATCGGTTGTTATGCCTTGTAGTTCCACGTATTCCACATTTAGCGGATTGTTGGGGCTGGCCTTGACATACAAAGATTGTAGGATAGCCTGCCGGTTGTCTATCTTGACATGGCAGACGAAGTGATCTCCCTCCCTACAGATCGTCAGTTTCTTTTCCGGATAAGCCGTTAGGGTAATCGTGCAAGTATGTTCTGCTATTGAAACCACTTTGTAACCGTAGGCCATCTTTTTTTGTATGAAACTTAGTCCGTTAGTTTTTCCCGGTTCCATTTCTCGGTTCAGCCAGTAAACTTTTATGGGTTCTTTGGTGTCTAGTTTGCCATTGGTTTGGTTGGCATCATAACAGACGAGGTTGCGGTTCAAGCTACGTGCAATGTGGAAAAGACGGTCCGGTGTCGGATATGTGGAGTTTGGGTCGGTATCTCGGCTGTGTGCATAAGCGTGAATGGAAATGCTCCATAACAGGGAATATAGCAATGATAGTCTTGCCATAAAGTGGATGATGTTGTTCATGATCGTTTGTTTTATGGTATGAAGTCATTAAATAAGTTGTTCCACAAGTGTGAGCTGGACGACTCACAGCTGTGGAACGATTTGTTGTTACCAGATTGTATCTTGGAAAGCGGTGTATTGAACTGTATTATTCGATATTCTTCCTGATCTTGGTCAGGTATTCTTTCATTCTTTCCGAATCTTTGTTTTTGATAATTTCCTGCAAGATATCCAGTTCCTCTTGGATGCGTGCGATCTGATGAGGTGTGCGCGGGTTGAAAAGGATTTCCGTCAATAGATAGTCGTCTTCGGAAAGCAGGCCTCTGGCTATCTTCATGTGACGTTTGAAAGTTGTACCCGGAGCATCCTGGTGTTTCATCGTGGCAGCGAATACCATTGTGGATGCAAACGGAATACCGAGCGAATAAGCCACGACTTTGTCATGTTCTTCGAAAGTATATTCGCAGATATGTAGGCGCAGGCTGGAATAGATATCTTTGAAGAATATTTTTCCCAGATGATCCCCTTCGGAGATAATGATCGTATTTTCTTTCTCCAGTTGTCCCAAATTGGCGAATGTCGGACCAAACATCGGGTGGGTAGAAACATACGGGAAGCCACATGTTTCGTAAAATTCTTTCAGGTGTGTCTTGACCGATGCGATATCCGAGATGATACAGTATGGCTGCAGGTAAGGCATGACACTCTTGAATGCTTCGATCGTATAGCTTAGTGTCACGCAATTGATGACTAATTCGGGTTTGAATTCGGCAACTTCTTCCGGCTTCTGTAGGCGAAGGGCGTTGTATATGAAACGCATCCGTTTCGGATCGCTCTCAAGTACGGCTACTTCATGTTCAAAACTAAGTAAATCGGTGAAGAAAGATCCCATCTTCCCTGCACCCAATATCAATATTTTCATTATCAGTAATTGTTTAATGTATTAATGTGTCCATAATAATGTGCCAATGTACCAATTAAAGAGAATGTCCCATTGGCAAATTGGCATATTAGCTCATTGGCACATTATTATTATTGTTCATTCATGATGATCATCTGCTGGCGGACGGATTCTTCATGGATTTCTTTCAAGATTTCTTTTACAAAGTCCGTACTCAAATCCATCTGTTCACCCATATTGGAGCGCTTTTCCAGAAAGGAGTGTGCGATTTGGCGGAAAAGCGCAAAGATAGGAATGGGCGTGTCCTCAAGACCGGAGAAAATCAGCGCAAAAACGGCACCTATGAATGGCCTATGCCCTTGCGTTGGGGAAGCCAACCCTGCTGATCCACCCTAATACATGGAAAAAGAAATGGCTGAATGTTGTAAAACGTGAAGGCGAGTAGCATATTCAAAAATTTTATCCATCCTCATGCTTTAGAACGATTTACATTTCGTAAAGTTGCGGATATAATTATTATGAATCAGTATGAAGCGAAAAACTTATGATGAGGAGCGCGCCCCTCATCCCGTGTGTACACGGGATGATAAGGCCGAGTTCGGCGATGTGCTCACCGATAGCTACTATGCGAATGCGGTGGCCTGGGCCGTGGAGAACGGCATCACCAACGGCATTGGCGATGGGCTGTTCTGGCCGGACAATAGCTGTACCCGCGCGCAAATCGTTACTTTCCTTTTCAGAGCCTATCAGGGCAAATAAGAACCCAAGCGGCAGGGAGCCTCTATTGAGGCTCCCTGCCTTTCTCTGTATATCATGGAGCATGATAGCAATCAACTATGAACACATCTCCATGCGCACATTTCTCAATCCGCAAAATACTCGGGCCTGCCAATCGAGGTGAAGCCGCTTTTCCCCGTCACCACCACATTATTCTCGCTGCTGGCGCAGTGGATGATAAGCACATTGCCGTTGCCGTCAAATCCGCAGACGATGCCGACATGGCTGTCTCCCGGATAGAACACAAGGTCTCCCGGCTGGGCATCGCTCCAGTCAATGGGGGTACAGTAGCTGTGCTGTGCCGTAGCCCCACCGCCATGCCCAATGACGTATTGTCCGCCGCTCTGGTTGTAGAACACCCAATCCACCATTCCCGAACAATCCAGTCCGAAGGGCCGCACAGTGCCGGTGGTGGAGCTGCCCTCGGCTGTGACCTCCATCGGCATTCCCCAGCGGGAGTCCCAGCCAATCACCAAAGATTTTCCTCCCCAAAAATAATGGACTCTGCCCAAGAGCTGATATGCTGTCAGCACAACTTCTCTGCGTGCCTCGCTGAGATCGGCGGGGAGGTTTTCCATGATCTTCGCTACCTCGTCGGGACTCAGCTCAATGTCTTGGTAGCTGCCGGTGGGCGCCGCGAATAGTTCCTGGTACTCCGGCTGCATGAGTTCTTCCAGTAGCTTCCGCTGATCGGCGCTGAAACGGTATTCATCCGCCATCTGCAGGTAATCCTTTACCGTGACGGTGATGCGCAGGATGACGGTGTCACCCTCATCTTCACCGCCCGAGACAGTCTCGAGATGGTAGGAGATCGCGTTCATGTCCCAGAAGATTTCACGAAGGATCTCCATTTTTCCTTCTGTCAGCGTAGCAACCTCATCCGGTGAAACGTTGTCCGTGGTAGTCCGCACAGCATAAACAGCCAGCACATCCCGCCAGTTGGAGATTATGGCGGCGCTGCCC
>ERZ827181.2950-NODE-2950-length-13313-cov-4.049706_pt1 | contig 13313 bp, 11 predicted proteins | sample MGYA00519778_ERZ827181 | MGnify/ENA primary metagenome ERZ827181 (study PRJEB31778, sample SAMEA3449273) | human gut metagenome | biome: human gut; feature: human-associated habitat; material: faeces | place: United Kingdom | collected 2010/2012 ...
CCCTGTACAGAACGAAGGTCGTGTATCCCTGATTGCCGACGGCGAGAGAGGGCGAGCGAGTGTACCAGGTAACATAATCCTTTTGGGTGTTACCCATCGATACCCCGTGGAATTTGGCAAAATCGGATGCTTGCAGGTTTCTTGCGGGATCTTCCGCGTTTACGTCCTTATTAAATCCGTACGCCGTGGTGGTATCATAGGTGGTATGCGGTTGGGGAGTGCCATTCGGCACCCCTTTGGCAAGTTTTTTATGCTTTTCAGAAAAAATTTTTGCAAAAAAAAGACAGCCGCGGGTAAGCGACTGCCTGTTGCTGTATATTTGATTGCATTATCGGTCAGATTTCGTCGTCGGTTTTGTCGAGTATCACAAGCCCCGATTCTCTTGCTCTTACGGCAAGTTGCGTGCGGGAGCGGAAACCCGTTTTGAACAGCATATCCGCAACGTGGTTTTTGACGACGCCAGAAGAAACGCCGAGTTTTTCGGAAATTTCAGTATTGCTGTATCCGCCCGTCATAAGGCGCAGGATTTCAAGTTCCTTTTCGGTAAATTCCGTACTGAGTGCAAGTCCCATTCTGACGGGTTGCGGACTGTCGGGATAGACGATTTCGCCGCTTACTACTCGTTCCATCAGCGACAAAATCGGCTGTTCGTTGACTTCCTTGTACCAAAAGCCTTCAACGCCGATTTGTTTTGCACGCTTTATATAGGAACACTCAGGCATACTCGTGACGACGATAATTTTCGTTTTCGGGAATTTCGCCTTGATTTTTGCCGCCGCTTCGAGTCCGCTTTCGCCGTTTTCCGTAACCACGTCCATCAGTATCAAATCCACGGGCGTGCGTGTGCAGACAATATCCGCAACGGAAGCGTTTTCTATCGCCACTTGCAGATAGAATTTGTCCGACGACTCCACAAAATGCGAAAAGAGCGCCTTCGGCATTTGCTGATCTTCGACTATCATGACTGAGTATTTTCCGTCTTTCATAAAGTTTCTCCTTGCGGCAGTTCGATAATGAGTTCAAATTGCGGTGCGCTGTGAATAATCATCGTGCCGTTTTCCCTTTCTACAAGCAAGCGAAGCCCCGAAAGTCCGCCGCCTTCTATGATTTCGCCTTTCGGCTTTTCGCCGTCGTTGGTGATTTCTATCGTATATTTGCCGTTTTTCTCCGATACCGTAACCGTCATCGTCTTACCGTTTGCGCGCGAAACGGTGTTCGTCAGACATTCGTGCATTGCGGCGATGAGTATTTTTTCGCTTACCGTATCGGCTTTCGGCTTTTCGCCGCAAAAATCCACGGTTACGGCAACGAGTTTTGCCGCGTCCTTTATCACTTGCAAGTTGTCTTTCTTTGTGCGCGGACGAGTGCTTTTCAATGCGGCGATTTCCGCTTGCCAGAAGCATATCATTTGCTTTTGCTCGGTTTTGTCAAGCGGTTCGGCAAGTCTGCGTTTTGTTGCAAGCAAGAGTTTGCCCATATCGTCGTGGATACGGATTTTCGCCGCCAAAAGTTCCTTTTCTTTCGTGAGGAGCACAACGTTATCCCCGTATGCGACAAGGCGTTTGTTGACGGCTTTCAGTTCTTCGAGTTTTTGCTCTAACTCTTTGGTAAGACGGTATCTTTCGGTTACGTTTGCCGCAACGATTTCGTAAACGGTTTTACCGTCTATCTCATGCGAGTATCTCTTGAACGATACCACTTTGCCGCCCTCGTATTCTACAATAGGTTTTTCTCCCGTTTGAAGCGGCAGACAGCTTTCTTCTATTTCGCCTTGCGAGATCTTCCGCCAAAAACTTGCGCCGTCCAAAAGTGCCTTACCTGTTGCAAGAACGCAAAGACGGTTCATTTCGGTATTGAAAAACCGCACGAGTCCGCTTTGCTCGTAAAAACATATTCCGACAGGAAGTGTGTCCGCACTCTCTTTTATGGATACCGGCGAGATGTGTTTCTTTTTCCAAAGCACTGCGCTGACAAGTCCGTAAATCGCAAGAGCGAGCAACACGACAGCAACAACGCAATGCAACCATAGCGGCAAAGAAATTATCGTGAGCGACGGCTCGAATACAGATTCCCCTACACGATAGAGCTTACTTCCGCACATTGTAAGGAATACCGATAGAAACGACAATGCAAACGTTACCGCCGGCAAAACGATATAGCGGCGTTTCTTGTAAAATCTGACCGACGCAAACAACCCGATAATCGCCAGAACGAACGTGAAAATAAACGAAACGACAATCATCTGTCTTACATATAACGGTGCGTCTATAAATCTCATACAGTACCCCCTTCGGGCAAAGTAAGCGAGTAATAAACTTCTTCGTCGTCCGTTTGAATTGTTACGTTGTATTTCTCAAATTTCGACTTTATTTTCTCCGGAATTTCTTCCGCTTTATTGTCGCATTCGATACGCAAAACGAGATTATCGCTACGCCTCGAAAGACGAACGATAACGGCGCTCGGTAGTCCCTCGTAATTTGCTATGCAGGCTTGGAAAAAGTCATAGAAAACACCTGCGTTTTTGCCATAGATTTTACCCGAAACGGCGCAATCGAAAGTGCATTCCGCACCCGTAAGCGAAAGAAACCCAAGCGATTCTTTTATCGCAAGCGACAGTTCGCCCACGTCTATATTTTCCTGCTTTTCGGCAAGCATAACAAGGTTGCTTCTGCGTTTGATATAAGCCGCCAAAATGCACGCAAAACGCATTTTATCTATAAATTCCGTGCTGTTTAACTGCGTTTTGTGGTACATATCCGACAAAAGCGCATCAAGGCGTTTCCGTTCTTCGCAGGTAACTTCATCCGTCTTTGCGTACAGTTTGTTTTGCTCTGCAATCTGCGCTTTTTGCTCTTTGAGTTCGTTCTCCGCTTCGATGATATAGTTTTCTTCGGACAGTCTTTCGTTGGTTTCGGAAAGCGCCGCGTTTATCTCGTTGACCTTGGATAAATCTTCGATTCTGAAAGTATATCCGCCGTGTATTTTTTCTGCTGAAAGCCGTGTATTTTCATCTATCATTACGGGGCTTTTTGCCGCACGACCGAGCAGGATTTTATCCGTAAAAACAGACTTTTCGGAGTTATAAATCACGTTAAAATTTTCATCCGTGATAACCGCCGAATATACCGAACGATAGAAGTAGTTTTCGTATTCGTCGTTGGACGGAATCAAACCTATGGCGATACAACTTTCTATCATTACGATACAGGTAAAGCACAACAGTTCCGGGATTTTGAACGCCGGCGTATCCGTCAAAAAGCATACGGTGGAAACAGCCACGCACACAATGAAAAAGGTTACGGGTATCCACGTTTTACGCCTGCACGCCGATATGCCGCACTTCAAAATCAGCACGATAAGGCTTGTAAACGTTACGGCAATCTCCCACGCGAGCGCGATATAATATACGGTTCTATGCTCGTAGGAAAAACCGTTCTCGAAGTTCAAAGCGAACGCCCATTCGTGTGCGTCGTTTGTGAATATCAGAAGAAGCACTATCACGGCGGGCAAATATAAAAAATACCACGCTTTTGCGAGCGGTTGGCCCTTTTTGCTCTCTATGCTGAACGCCGCAAGCAAAATCGTCGGCGGAATAAACATTCGCGGAACGTAGTATGCGTACCAAAGATAGCGCGAAAGGGCGTCTGTGTCCTTTGTCAGTCCGTACCTTATCATTCGCACCACAAGGAAAAACAAAATCAGCACGGCAACCGTAAGGAAATATGCACGCAGATCTTTCCGCACCATTCTATGTATAAGAGAAATGCCCCACGCCACCACGAGAGAAATCAGTATTGTGTGCGCCAACAAAGCAAACAAGGCGTGCCAAAAAACAGGAAGGCTCGAATCTACCGCCTGAAATACGCCCGCTAAACAAAAGAAAAACGCGCATACGGCATATAGAACTATTCTTTTTTTGTTAATAGCAGTCCGCATTTCAGCGTTCCTCCTTTTCGTTAGTTACTTATATTATAGCATATTTTTCCGATTTTTTCAATCCATTCTGCCCCATAAACGAAAAGTCGAATCGCTTGCTGTCAACCGTTTACCACTCCTGATTTTTGATATTATCCGCTATATTCATAATCGGCACGCCGAGTTCCTGTGCGTGCTTATAACATTTATACGCACCGCCATAATCACGCTTTATATATACAATCATCATATCGCAGTTCTCGGCAAGCCATTTGTTGCGTTCCCTTATCGCCGCTTTGTAATGGCACTTCCTATCGGTCGGGATAATAACGCTATCATAAGCCTTCTCTATTATATCCAAGTTCGCCACGGGATATGGTTCAACAAGCGTAAGTTCGCACCACTCCTCCCATTCTCTTCGGAATCGTCTGACAGCTTGTGTGGCAAGTTCGTCAAACTCACCGTTTCGTCCCACGTTAAAGTCTATAAACCCATATTTACGGTGCAGCAATTCGATTACTTCGTCAAGTTCTTCTTCGACTTGTCGGTACTCGTCCACTACTCTATGACCTATAAATGAAACCCGAAAAATATCCAATTCAATGCCTCCCGATAGGTGAAATATCTCGCAGAATTTTGTTCGCCTATTAAAGTAATAGGTGAACAAATCCATAGACTTCGGACACCTATCGAGAGCATTTACGAATTTTATTATTTTTCTGACCGCGCGAAAGCATTGCACATTGACTTTACTACCGTTTTATGGTATAATAAACATAGTATTTGAGCCGTCTATTACTTTAACAGACGGCTTTTTTAGTTGAAAATTTTGCCGAGCTTATTCATCATATCCTGCTTGTGTTCCATAAGCGAATGGGCGTATCTGTTCAGCGTTACCGTGGCGTTTTTATGCCCCAATATCTCCGCCAAGGTTTTCACGTCCATTCCGCACTCCAAAGCGCGTGTAGCAAACGTATGTCGAAGTGAGTGAAAACCTTTACGCTCGATATGCAAACGCTTTTGCAGAAGTTCAAAGGTTCTCTGAAAAGATCGCACCGTAAAAACTTGTTCTCTCTTAAAAATTATTATAAAATTGTAGTACCCTATCGAGCAAAAACGATATGTCGTAAGTTCAAGACCTGTTTTTTGAAAAAAGCGCCGAAATGCAGCTGTTAAATTCAAAGATTTTGTCCAACGACAAAAACACAAGATATAGTAACAAAAAAGCACAAGATACGCAATATCTTGTGCTTTTTGTCTGTTGTAGCTTTTTCGTACAACAAAGATGGTGGAGCTAAGGGGAGTCGAACCCCTGACCTTTTGAATGCCATTCAAACGCGCTACCAACTGCGCTATAACCCCATAAACTTTTCAACGTTATTATTCTACAAGATTTTTGAAGTTTTGTCAAGCAAAATTTCAGTCTTTTCTATAATTTAATTATTTATTTAATTATTTCTCTTTTGTCAAAAAAATTAAACTTTTCCCGACGAAAGGTAAAAATCTAAAGGCGCTCTCTTTTGAGATTACTTTATATAAATCACCTCTCCCCGTCAGAAGCTGACAGAGAGAGTGCTTTTTTGATTTCAGAATTTTACATTGCCTACAAAACATGGCTTTTGGAGAATGCTATTAAAATAAGGACACGCCTATACGTTTGATACGGCAGACTCAACCATAGCCGCCGAGTTTCCGTATAACGAGAGCGAAATACCGCAACGTTTTATTACCCTTAAATTTTTTCTCGGTTCTCTTTGGCAAAAGCACTTACTAATTTGTCCGTGTTCTTCTTATACTAAAAATCTACAACTTTGCCCTAAATTGCAATTTTTACGCCTGCTTTCATTGCACGATTATTTGTATGCGACTTAATAATAGAGGCACGGGCGTTTATAATTTTTCCTCTTCCTCCCGTTGGCCGTTCCGACGCCTTTTCTTTTCCGCATACATGCCCGGGGTCTCGCCCACATAGCGATTGAATACCTTTATAAAGTAACTTGGGGAACTGAAGCCCAAGGCCTTGCTGATCTCTGCCATTGTCCGATCGTTATTTCCCAGCAGCTCCTTCGCTTCAAGCACCCGCTCGCGTTGCACAAACGAAGAAAACGTTTCCCCCGTCAAAGAAACGAACAAACGGGAAAAATATTTTGGTTCCAGCCCTACTTCTCGTGAAACCTCCTCCAAACGAATGGGCGAATGTAAATGCAAAAGAATATATTTTACACTGCGCTTAATATAGGGGGAAGTCTGCTCCAGCGGTGCGCGGCGGGAAGCCTCCTTCACCCGTTGAGCAAAATGCAACAATATTTCCGAAAGAAGCGGAATAAAATCCTCGTCGTTTGTCACCTGACTTAACTTCTTAAAATATAAGTTATTTACATTGAATGCCTCGACATAATCCAAGCCCCCCGCGACGGCTGCCCGCGTCGCCAGTGCAACCAAAGCAACCGCTTCAAATAGATTTTGATCGTGTGTTCCTTTGGCATCCGTAGCTTTAACCTGGGGAAGCTTAAAATTCCGAACGGCATCCACGTTTCCCCTGGCAACGTAGGTTAGCAGCTTACTTTCGATTTCGGGCGCATACAGCGTCTTGCGCACTTCTTGTCTGTTCTCGAAAAGAATCTCCGGCAGCCCGTCCGTGCACGCGGACAGAGTGCATTTCTCCAGCTTCTTTTCAAGCATACGAGGCTCATACGCAGTTTTGGTGCAGATTTCCGCCAATACGGCAAGCAAGCGGCTAAACCCCGAAAGAGAAACCGTGTTCAGCAACAATAAAACCTCTTTGATACTTTCCGCGCGAAACAAGATATACCCTGCGCCCTTGCCCCCGCCGGCGTAAGGGTGCACCTCATAGGCGGGGCCGGCTATCAGAGTAAGCTCCTCCCCGCCATCCGAAAAGGAAAAGCTGCCGTACAGCTCTTGCGAGTCGAATTTTTTGATACGGGGCGCCGCTTCCTCCCCGATAAATGAAGACAAAAATTTTTGTATGTTTTTCTTTTCGCCCAGCTTTGCGTCCGCAACGGTAGAAAAACGCAGCTCTGCTTGCCCGTCTATTATCCAAAGCGGAATACCGCTCTTTTCCGCCAAATATGATAAAACTCCACTGAAAATCATAATCTCTCGTTTATCAGACCGCGCTTTCCATATGTTCAGACGGCCTTTTTACCTCCTGTTTTGGATTATATCACAAACCGACAAATTTTTCAAGTTTTTTATATTATAATTAAAAAACATCGGTCCCGGAGTCCTTTTGCGGCCGCCTTTAAGCTTTGAATGAACTTCAACGTCAATCTCTGGAGCCGCGTATTTCGGAAATTTTGCTTTATACAAAAAAATATCCTCCACTTCAGCAGGGGATTTTTTTGTAGTTTAACTAAGAATGGTATCGAACGCCCTGCTCCATACATACCCAGTTAATCCGTTGTCGTAACGGGCGGGAAACTCGTTCGCCAACTCATAGCTGATTTTGGAATCCTCTACAAATCTTTTTCCCGTTATATAATCTATCTGAAAAATCGAATAGCTTCTGCCGTCCGGATGTATTTTGGCGAGGTTGGTATTGAAGCCTCTCAACGCCTGCAATAAATATTTTTCTTCTCCCTCCAGGCCGTACATCAAGTAGTCGGCTTCCGCGCGCCAAATCGTCCAAACGTGTCCCATACATAAAGCGGGGCCGTCTTTGTCTCCTTCCCAATTCGTTTCCCACCACCTGAGCGACGATCCCTGCATACAACAAAGCGGCGTTTTTACCACCCATGCGTCGTGCAAAGCCAAAATTTCTCTTGCTTTTTCGATGTATTTTTCGTTTTTTTCCACATACGCGCTATAATAGAGCAAGGCAAGGGCCGTACAGGAAATCGAACCGTCCTCCATTTCTGCTTCCGCCTCCTCGGAACTGCCGCCTTCGGTAGGGAAAACGAGGCCGCGCCGCAACAGATAGTCGGCAAGTCGTTTGGCGCTTTTAAGAAACGCTTTGCTTTTTTCAGGATCGCTTTCCTTCAAAGCCAGTGCGACATCTACAATATTGATCATCGGGCAACAGACGGTGGAATAATCCTCGTATTTTCCCAGCCATTGGGTAAACGTTTCAATACGTCCGTCCTCCCGTTGGTAAAACGACAGAGCCGAATTTATCATGTTAACCGCAAACTCCGGATATTTTTTATCGCCGAGCGCATTAAAGGCGTCTAAAAATATTCCCGCGCCGAAAAACCGCTTCTGAACTCTCTGCGATTTATATACATTATAAGCGGGAAGCCCCTCATGCGGGACGGTAAGGACGGAATACCTTTCAACCGCACCGCGCTCGTCGAAACGCATAATTCTGTTCAGCGCTCTTTCGGCAAAGGCGGCATATTCGGAAACATATCCGTATTTTGTCATATATCTGAGCATAGCGGAAAGCCAGCACTGCCCTTCGCATGAATTTCCGAACGGATCTAAAAGCCCGTCTCGCAGTATCCCGTCCAAATAGCTTTTATATAAAGTACTGTAATCTTTATATCCAAACAAGGTGCAACCGAGCCCCTTATTTCCTTTTGCGGACGGTATGGCCGACCATATTCCCTCCCGTTCGATTACAACTTCCGCTTTATTTTTTTCGACGGGATAAGTCTTCACTCAAAACTCTATTTCGTCGCAGTCACCGAATATCCGCAAAGAAATCTTTTTTTCCGATCGCCGCTGCATTGAGGCGGGGAAGAACTACGGGAAGACTTTTGATGCGGGAAATTCGTTCGAGCGCGTCTTGAAAACTTTCGGCTTCGTAAATTCCGAAAACCAGCTCCTTATAGTTACAGCCCGTTTTTTATTCTTTCGGAAACGCGGCGAGGAGCTTCAGATTATAAAAGTAATGTCCGCCGACGTAGGGAGAATAGTCCATCTTCCAGCCGTCCGCACCGCTTTCGAATACGACAACCCAATTTTTGCCGCAGGGAGCGGTCAGATAAATATAGATATGCCGATTATCCTCCGAACGGTAGGGACTGTTGAAAAGATACTGATTTTTCCAATCGCCGCCCTTTTTGCCCATAAAATCAAATGGAATATTTACCCCGAATTCCGAAAAAATATCCGCTTTACAGGAAAGGCAAAACCGCAGCCTGATGGTCCACGACGTCGTTGTCTCAGCGATAAACGCAGCGATCGTAAGGCGAATGGCCCAAAGAGGACAAAATCGCCTCGTCCGTCTGTTCCCCGACGTGAAAGCATCCCGACATCCAACGGTATTTCAAATACAGATCCTGCGCGCGATAAACGCAGCCTTTTACGCTGCATTGGCTGCAATAAGCCGCACTTCCCGCAGGAGCATGACTCTCGTTAAAGTACGTCAATGCGCCCATGGAAGATACTTTTTCGCACTTTTTGCCGACCAGCCAGCGCAAAATATCCATATCGTGACAACACTTTGCCAAAATCATGGGGCTTGACTCTCGGCTGTTTCGCCACAGTCCGCGCACGAAAGAATGCGCCTGATGATAATACCCGACATTTTCACTCGCTTCGACCGTCACGATTTCCCCTGCGGCGCCCTCTTTAAGCAGACGCTTTACGGCTCGATAAAAAGGCGTGTAACGCAAAACTTGGCAGACGATCACCTTGCGCCCCAGACGCGACGCCGCGGCACATATTATTTCACATTCCTCTTCGGTGTTGGCGTTCGGCTTTTCGAGGAGAAGATCGTACCCCGCCTCCGCATATGTCCATGAAAGCGATTGAAAAGTTCCGTACATCATCATGAAATACCTACCGAAACAGCCGCCCATAATCATGGCGCAGGCCACAAGGTTATTTTTGAGGCCCATGTTTTCCATAAGGCGGTACAATGCAGGCGTCGAACCGATCGTCGGAACGATCATAATAAACACCGCCGCCGTATAGACGAGCCCCGATCCGCGGAACTTAAATTTCGAAATCACATAGGCCACGCAGGAGGAACCGATCACGGCTAAAAAGGTAGTCAGCGAAGTGAGCAGGATACTGTTTAGAAACATACGGACCAGCCCCACTTCTCCCCGTCGGACGTAGAAATCTTAAACGAGCGGAAAGCTTCGGCATAATTAGTAAGATTAAAACGATCGGGAAGGCTGAAAGTATTGTCGCGGTATTCGTCCATCGTTTTCATGCTGTTATAAAACGCCCAGATAAAGGGATAGAGCAAAGAAGCGCATACAAGGAAAAAATTACAAAGACGATGCGTTTAGGCGTCGTTCTTTTTTGGAAAATAGTCATGCGTTCCTCCTAATACTCCACTGCTGCAACAGCTTTATTCATCAGCCACTTGATGCCTATGACAACGGGCGTACCGACGGCGGCGAAAAATACGCCTACCGCGCAGGCATAATTGACATCGGGACGAGTTTTGCCTTTGAAGAGATAGTAAATATAGTACGCCACGCTCCAGCTCGTACCCGTCAGATCGCCGTTGGGCATGGGACGGAAAAGCATGACGGGCTGAATAAAAGTGAAGTATCCCGCTATGCCCAAAAGCAATACCGTGGTCAACGTCGGGAAAATCATCGGTATGACAATCTGCACCAATTCGCGGACCATGCCCACGCTTTCGATTTTACCGTATTCGATAACGTCGGCGGGGACCCGATGCATGGCCGTATTGAACATAACGAGATTTACCCTGAATCCCGTCCAGACGGTATAGACGCAGATCGTCAAAACCTTGTATTTTGACAGCAGATCGGGCGTGTCGATCGGATCCACTTTCATTATTTTTGCCATCAGCTGATTAAAGGGGCTGACGGGATACTGAATGAACGTCACGAACAAGGTCGCCCGCACGCCCCCCCGAAATAATGGACGGGAGAAAAAGATAACGCGAAATACTTTGGAACCAAAAATTTTTTATAAATGAAATAGGCCAGAAGGATTGTCAGGGGAATCCCGACGACGACTGTCGCCACAAAATACCAAAACGAATTAATCACGCCGCGCATCAGCTGAGAATCGGGCGTCCCGAACTGCCGAAACAGCTTTTGAAAGTTTGAAAAAGAAAATTCACGAAGCCCTAAACGGGGATTTATTTTGATGAAAGCGGAAATAAGCGAGTCGAAATTCGGCGCCAGCCAAAACAAAACCAGCTGAAAATCGGATACGCCAGCATTACGCAGATAAACAATATCCGCATCCATTTGATCTTAGACGCTTCCGTGAAACAATCCGGCGATTTCTCCGGTACGAAAAATAAAATTTCCAAACGCGGCTCGCCGTATCTGCGGCGGGCGCTTTGGCTCGCCGCTTTCGTTGCTTCTAGGCATGATCCCGTTTTATCCCTGTACTATTCCAATCTCATTGCCCGCGGCAAATCTCCCAAACTTGCTTTTACTGCCGTTTCTAGAAAACTGTGTAATATCGTTTGGAAAGTCCTTTCTTCCAAAATCCCTTATTCTACCAAAGCCTGAGTATTACACTTTTTAGGAATAATACCATTTTTTGGAATGTTAGAATATTTATATCTTTTTTACAAAGGAGTAAATATTCTATTTCCGCCGCTATCTTTACCACAAGGTTTCTTATAACTGCCAAAAACTTCCTCACCCCTTTTGGGGCACGAAAAAAGCAAGTACCGATTTGATACTTGCTTTCGCTTATGATATTTATTTTATTATTTTATTTCCGCTTTCGCCAAGGCTATCAAGCGTTCCGTTTGGTCTATCATGAACAACGGGATATTCAGCACGTTCCCGTCAAGAGTGAGATTCTTTAAGGAATACCTCACGACAAACGGCCTTTCGCCTTCGTACATCTTCTTGTATTCAATCATACTCGGAGAAGATACACTTTTGCCCGACTTGACTTCTATCGGTATTATATCATTGTTCGATTGTACTATAAAGTCCACTTCATACTTGTCGTTCGCCCAGTAATACGGGTTTGCGCCGTATATACGAATCAGACTTTGCACTACGAAGTTCTCGCTCAACGCACCCTTGAACTCTTTGAAAAGTCTATCACCCTCGGTAAATGCTCTGTAACTCAACTTCGATTGACTGCGCAACAGTCCTACGTCGATGTGGTATACTTTGAAAAACTCTCCCTCTTCGTAAGCTGCAAGCGGAAGAGCTGGTTTAGATACTTTGAAAATCTTCTTCACAAGGTCGGCGTTTACCAGCCATTGAAGGTTGTTTTCGTATTCCCTTGCCCTTGCGCCTTGTTTTACTTTCGAATAAGTAAACTTTTTCTTTTCTTTTGAAAGTTGTGCGGGAAGAGAGTTCCATATAAGGGTTATCTTCTGAACGTCGTACTTAACTTCTTCGTCCTTGAAGTCTTCGTGATGTTTACCAAAGTCCTTTTCATACGAACCTATGATACCGTTAAGCGCCTTATCCACCAACTCTATATCCCTTTCCTGCGTCCATAGATATACAGGTTCGGGCATTCCGCCCGTGATAAAGTACATCTTGAGCTTTTCGCAAAGCGGATTGTAGAACGCGTCGGGAATATTACCTATTCTGTCAAGCGTAGTCATATACTCGTAAAGGTTTTCGTCCCCGTTTGCTATCAGGAATTCCGAGAAAGTCATCGGTCCTATATCGATAAAATCTACTTTACCGACCGGGAAACCTTTGGATAGTGTCAGACCGAGCAACGAACCCGCGCATATAACATAATACTCTTTTGCATTCTCGCAGAAGTATTTTAAGGAGTTCAGCGCGTCGTTACTCTCCTGAATTTCGTCAAAGATGATCAGCGTCCCTTTGTCTATCTTTTGTCCGCTCGCAAGCGAAAGATTTTGCAGGATACGAAACACGTCTTTCGTTGTTTCAAAAAATTGCTTATACTCTTCGTTTTCATCAAAGTTAAAGTACGCAATGGACTCGAAACTCTTGCCGAACTCTTTCATCGCCCAAGTCTTACCTACTTGTCTTGCTCCGCGAAGAATCAATGGTTTTCTGTACTTAGATTCTTTCCACTTGTTCAGTTCTTCCAGAATAAACCTTTTCAACCCGCTATTACTCTCCTTGTTTTGGTTATCTCTATTATACTCGTTTCAACCTTACAAGTCAAGAGAAAATCACACTTTTATTGGTATATTATGTGATTTTTTACACACTTTTTTCTAAAAAAGCGTGATTTAGCGAATAATAAGCCCCTTGTCCTGCCGACATTGCTTTAACTACGGCGTCACCTGCCGAGTTTGTTTTTTGATTTCTTCCTTACGTCCTTCAGTATCTTTGAAGGGCCCGGCTACTTCTTTTGCATTGCAAAGGCTTCCATATGCCACGCAAGCGTTATATTGTATTCGAACTGTCGAGTCTCACGCTCTCGCTTTTGTTTTGCAAGGAGCATTACTTCATACGGCGTGTAGTTGCCGATTTGTAAGGGAGCTATATAGTAACAAAAAAGCACAAGATACGCAATATCTTGTGCTTTTTGTCTGTTGT
>ERZ827181.2960-NODE-2960-length-13282-cov-2.565737_pt1 | contig 13282 bp, 11 predicted proteins | sample MGYA00519778_ERZ827181 | MGnify/ENA primary metagenome ERZ827181 (study PRJEB31778, sample SAMEA3449273) | human gut metagenome | biome: human gut; feature: human-associated habitat; material: faeces | place: United Kingdom | collected 2010/2012 ...
CTCTACCACCGCATTATCCACGCCGCACGACCACAGCGCGGCCATCACATGCTCGATCGTGCTCACGCGCACGCCTTTGCGCTCAATGGTCGTCCCCCTCGAGGTGTCGACCACGTAATCGGCCAGGGCCTCCACTTCGGGAGCCCCTTCCAAATCCGTCCGGCGGAACCGGATCCCGCTACCCGCCTCGGCAGGCAGGAAAGTCATCTGTACATTAAGCCCGGTATGTAGCCCTTTTCCCTGAAAAGAGAGGGGGCCGTTCAATGTCTGTTGTTTCTGCGACATGATTTTTGTAAATAATTTAGGTGCAAAGGTATTATTTTTTTTCAAAGAAATCGTAATTTTGCTTCTCTTTTGTAACAAAGCGATGAATCCAGATCCCCGTCCAACCTCCACTCAGGCAGCTTTCTCCGGACAGCAACAGCCCGCCGCGCCCCGCGATCCGAGGCGGGGCCGGATCGTTTTGCCGTTCGATCCGCAGCCGGTCGACCTGGGCACATGGACCTACGAACACAAGGTGGGACTCTGTGTGATGATCATCGCTTATCTGGTGCTCGGCATCATTTTCGTCACGACCAAACTGGTCGTAGGAGGCGCTCCGCCCGACCAACATACGATCTACCTGGACATGGTTCCCACGCCGCCGGAGCCCAAACAGCAACTGACGCCCGAAGAGCGCCGGCAGATGGAGGCCGACCTGAGCAATGCGCATAACGCCATTTCGAACGAAGAGGCCCGCAACGAAGCCTCCCGCCAGAACGAACGCACCAGCGGGGCCGGTTCGGGCGGCTCGCGGGGCGGTTCGAACGGCAGCCCGATCCCGGACAATATCGCCGACGAGGCCGACGCCGTGGCGGCGCGCATGCGCGCCTCGCGCGAAGCCTACGAACGCGGCCTGCGCGAAGAACAGGCGATGATCGACGCGCACAACGCAGGCAAGCGGAGCAAGGACAACCAGGGCAAAAAACAGGAGGATGTCCGCGTCACAGGTAACGTCTTGATCTCTTTTTCGCTGGCCGGGCGTACGTTTACCTACATGCACGTCCCCGCTTACCAGTGCGAGGGAAGCGGCCAGGTGGTCGTTTCCATCAGCGTCAACCGCAACGGCAAGGTCACCTCGGCCAGCGTGCGGAGCTCCACTTCCGGCGAGGAATGCCTCTCGGAACGTGCACTGGAAGCCGCACGCCTGTCGCGCTTCAATGTCGACGCGTCGGCTCCCGCGAGCCAGTCCGGCACGATCACCTACCTGTTCCAGCGGCAGTAATTTTCATTGCAACCGGTCTCTCTTCCCGGCCACGGGTTTTCCTCCGGGCGGAGTTACAGGACCATATCCCACTAAAAAAGAACGCGCCAAAACGCACCGGAGTCCCCGTACCGACAGGAAAAAGCACACCGGCTCAAACAGGATAAGCATTTCAGCATAAGCCGAATAGCGGCACGGAGTTTGCTTTCCGGGATATTTTAGTACCTTTGCCCCGACCAATTTATAGAAAAACATATGGCATACAATCTTCTTAAAGGGAAAAAGGGCCTCGTCTTCGGGGCACTGAACGAACAGTCGATCGCATGGAAAGTGGCACAACGGGCCGTGGAAGAGGGCGCCGAGATCGTACTGACCAATACTCCCGTCTCGATCCGCATGGGCACAATCGACGAACTGGCAAAGGCGTGCAACGCCCCGGTGATCGCGGCCGACGCGACCAGCGTAAAAGACCTCGAGAACCTGATCGACCAAACCATGGAGCATTTCGGAGGCAAGTTCGATTTCATCCTCCACTCGATAGGCATGTCGCCCAACGTCCGCAAGGGACGCACCTACGACGACCTCGATTACGACTACCTCGCCAAAACGCTCGACATTTCGGCCATCTCGTTCCACAAAGTCATTCAGGTCGCACGCAAAAAAGATGCGATCAACGATTGGGGCTCGATCGTCGCACTGACCTACATCGCAGCGCAGCGTACGCTTTACGGCTATAACGATATGGCTGACGCGAAAGCTCTGCTCGAATCAATCGCACGCAGTTTCGGCTACATCTACGGCCGTGAAAAGTGCGTACGCATCAATACCGTCTCGCAGTCGCCCACCCCGACCACGGCCGGCAAGGGCGTATTGGGCATGGAAGACCTGCTCGACTACGCAGAACGCGTTTCCCCGCTGGGCAACGCTTCGGCCGATGACTGTGCCGGCTACGTGCTGACGCTCTTCTCGGACCTGACGCGTAAGGTAACGATGCAGAACCTGTTCCACGACGGCGGTTTCTCGAGCATGGGCATGAGCCGCAAGGCGATGACCACCTACGGCAAAGGCCTCGAAGTGGAATACGAGGACATCCGGCTGAAGAAATAAGCCACAAAAATAACTGAACGACAAAGGCAGCCTCCTCCTGAGACTTCACCGGCTTTACAAACTTTCGGTGACAATAAGAATCACAAGACCGGAAACGGCGGCAAGTCAGCCTCGGGCGAAAGGCAACCCGGCACAATCCGGACCGTACAACAACAAGGGAACCGCATCGATCGATGCGGTTCCCTTGTTTATTTAGGTTTAAACCAAGCCCGACCGGGACTTATTTATTCGCAATGTTGATCACCGCGATGCAGAGCGCCCGGGCAGCATCGGCCATAATAACGGGATCGAGCTGGTCGATCGTATCTTCGGGCACATGGTAAGCCTGCGGCCACGGACCGCCGGTCGCACGCATCTCGATAGTCGGGATCTTTTCATTCTGGAACGCATTGCCGTCGGTGAACATCCGCGTCGCATAGCTCCAATCGTTCATCACCGTCGAGAAAGGACGGCGCGCCCAATTCTCCGATCCGTCACGGAAATAGGGTACCAGATCTTTCCATTCGGTCGCCGTATTCACCATCAGGCCGTTACCCTTCCCCAGCATATCGATGTTGACCATGCAGGTGATTTTATCTTTCGGGAAAGGCATGCTTTTGAGATAGTGCCCGGCTCCGAGCACGCCGAGTTCCTCTGCGGCGAACAGCACGACGATCACGCTGCGCTTCATCTGCACGCCCGAGGTAGCGAGCGCCTTGGCCGCCGCCATCATAATCACCGAACCCGAAACATTGTCCAGCGCACCGGGATACATCTCCGGCAGCATACCCAGGTGGTCGAGGTGCGCACCGAGAATGATGTATTCGTTCTTGAGTACCGGATCGGTACCTTCGATGACGCCGACGACATTGGCCGTCGTATTGTCGGGATAGAATTTGGTATCGGCCGCCACGCTCACGGTACGTCCGGTGAAAACGGGCTTACCTTTGAAGGCTTTGAAACGGTCACGCCACTGGCCGAGCGTACGTCCCGTACCGGCCATCAGTTCCTTTGCCGTAGCCTCGCTGATGAAAGCCACCACCACGTCGTCCTCCGCACGGCGGGGAAAAGGATTGGCATATTTCGACACGAAGAGCACTCCGGCCGCACCCGCCTCGGCCGCCGCAGCGATTTTGGCCCCGGCACGCTGGTGCTCGCTCCACATCTTCAGCGTATCGAGGTTTTTGCCCTGATAGGGGTAACCCCCTTCGCACAAGACGATCTTGCCGCGCACGTCGACACCCTTGTAATCGTCGTATTTGAGTTCGGGCGCAGTCACGCCGTAACCCACATAAACCAGCTCGCCGGTCACGTCGCCGTTGCCGGAAAGAGCGGTCGGGAAATAATCCTTGCGCGGCAGGTAGTCTTTCACGACGGTATCTTTGCCCAACAGGTAAAAGGCTTTCAGGTGTCCCACGCTCTGCACGTCGTTGTAGGGCTGCGCAAAGGTGTTCTCGTATGTGCCGTTGTCACCCATCGGCTTGAGGCCCCATTTCTTGAAATGGTCGATCACATAAGTCACCGCCTTGTCGTAACCGACATCTCCCGAACGGCGGCCGCGGTACTCGTCCTTGAGCAATTCATGCGCCCAGGTGTGGATGTCCTCGGGTGTCGCCGCATGGAATGCGGTCATCATGGCTTTTTGCTGGTCTGTCAATTGCGACGGCTGATCCGCTGCCGAAATCCGCCCGGCAAAGACCGCCACCATCAAAATTAAAATCAGTTTTTTCATTACGGTTTGATTAATCGTTTTAGTAGCTGTTTGGTTATGGTTTTGTTGTTCTTGTTCTTGTTTTTTTCTGCTGCCGCTTTTTGCCTTTCCAATCCCTCCCATTCGGCTCCGGCACCCTCCGGATACTTACTCCCCGAGCGCTACGCGCACCTTGTCGATCCGGTGCCCGTCGACCGCTTCGGCCGTCAGGGTCAGCTTGCGGCAGTAGAGCACCTCGCCCTGCCGCAGGAAATCGCGGCGGATTTCGAGCATCAGCCCCGCTACCGTTTCGGCATCGCCACGGAAGTTGTCGAGGTATCCGTCATCCAGTTCCAACACTTTCAACAGGTCGTTCAGGTGCGTCTTGCCGTCGAAAATATAGGTATTGGGGGCAACCTTCGTATAAAACTGCTGCTCGATATCCGACTCGTCGGTGATCTCGCCCACGATCTCCTCGAGGATATCCTCCAGGGAGATCAAACCGAGCGTCGAACCGTACTCGTCGACAACGATGGCAATGTGGATTTTCTGGGTCTGGAACTCCTCGAGCAGGCTGTTGATCTTCTTGTGTTCCGGCACGAAATAGGGCTTGCGGCAAAGGTTCGTCCAGCCGAAATCGTCCGCGGCGGAAATATAAGGCAACACATCCTTTACATAGAGAATGCCTCGCACATTGTCCAGGTTTTCCTCGTAAACCGGAATACGCGAATAGCCCGACTGCATGATCACCTCCTTGACCCGTGCGAAGTCCTCCGTTTCGTCAAGCGCGACCACCTCGACCCGCGAGCGCATGATCTCCCCTACTTCCGTATTGACGAACTCGACGATACCCGAAAGGATTTTCTTCTCCTCGACGGTCTGGTCCGAAGTCATCTCGATCGCATTCGAAAGCTCGTCCATCGAGATATTGACCTTTTTCTGCGCCATGCGGCGATTAATCAGACTCCCCGAACGGATCAGCAGGTACGATACCGGACGGAACAACGCACAGAGAAACCTGAGCGGCACCGCCATCAGCCCGATGACACGCAGAGAGTTATAGGTGGCGAAAATTTTAGGCATGATCTCGCCGAAGAGCAGCAGCAGGAAAGTAACGACCACCATTTTCACGGCAAATTCCAGTCCCGTGGCACCGCCGAAATCGATCCACGAATTGATCAGCGCGTTCGACAGGATCACGATGCAGATATTGACTAGGTTATTGGCGATGAGGATCGTCGAGAGCAGGTAATCGGACTTGTCCAACAGTCTCAGTGCCGCGCTGTTGCTGCGTGAGGGACGGTTGCGAAGTCCCTCCGCCTGATGCGGAGAGAGCGAGAAAAAGGCGGTTTCGGAAGCCGAGACCAGCGCGGAACAGCAAAGCAGCACGGCAACACCCCCCAGCAGGAGAAAATCCTGCGGAGCGAGCGTATGGAACACGACTGCCGGAATAGAATGTATCAAACCTTAAAAAACCTAAAAAAAGCGCCGGAACACTGGTGTCCCGGTCACTGTAAGCCTTTTTTCCGCAGGCGACGCAGGCAACACCAGCTTCGCCTTTCCCTTACGGAACCCCGTATCACCGGGTGAAATGCGCCGAGCCTTCCGCTGCCGTCCGGATAATGCCGCTATCACGACGCCGATCCGGTTCCGCAGGATTTCTCCCGCACCGCATCCGACCGTCCGGCTATCAACGGGTCAACCCGCTTACGAACCAGATTCCCGCCCTTTTAATCGAACAGTGACCCGCCCCCGGGGTTGTCGTTTTGAGGGGCATCGTCCTTGAGCACGACGCGGGTGGCGCGTCCGCCTTCGTCGGAGCTATCCTTGACGAACTTCATGTTACGTCGCACGAAAGCGGGGACATTCTCCAATTCGTCGATATTGACGTCCGAATCCGGGCGCTTGGCCTCGATCACCTGCGGTGCTGCGGCCGGGCGGCTCAGCGGATTCGATCCGCCGGCGGCATTGGCGTTTTGCCCTCCCGGCATGCCGAACGGATTTTGTCCGGGAACGCCTGCCTGGGACTCGCCCGCACCCGGCTTCTGCACTCCCGGCTGGACGGGACGGTTGAAACCGGGACGATCCTGCAACGGATTCATTCCCTGCGGTGCTGCGGAATTTTCGGTCGGGGGCGTCCACCTCGGCCGCGGAGCGAAGGGGCCGTGGCGGCGCGGTATCTCGGCGGCAGGCGTCTCCTCCTCTGCGGGAACTTCGTCTCCGGCCGGCACATCCTCCTGCAAACCGAACTGTCAATACGCGCCTGCAACGGCGACGAGGTCATGCGGTCGAACGACTGAGGCAGCGTATCGATGTCGAACCCGGTGGCGATGATCGTCACCTCGATATCCTGGCCGAGCGCCTCATCTGTGCCGGCGCCCCAAATGATGTCGGCATTGTTGCCCGAACGCGTCTGGATATATTCGGTAATCAGGTAAGTCTCTTCGAGGGTGATTTCCTCTTCACCGGAAGTTATGTTGATCAGGATATTGCGTGCCCCGATAATGTCGTTGTGGTTCAGCAGCGGAGAGGCGAGCGCCGCATCGGCCACTTTCATCGCACGGTCGTCGCCCGAAGCGCGGCCCGAACCCATCAGCGCGATGCCGCTGTCCTTCATCACGGTCTGCACATCGGCGAAGTCGACGTTCACCGTATTGTCACGCGTAATCACCTCGGCAATGCTCTTGGCCGCCGTGGCCAAAATATCATCGGCCTTGCCGAACGCCTCCGAAAGGGTCAGCTTGCCGTAAATATCCTGAATGTTCTCGTTGTTGATCAGCAGCAGCGAATCCACATACTGCCGCAACTCGTCGATACCCTCGTAAGCATGTTTCATCCGCTTCGGGCCCTCGGTCTTGAACGGCAGCGTCACGATGGCTACCGTCAGGATGCCCAGTTCCTTGGCGGCCTTGGCGATCACCGGTGCGGCACCCGTACCGGTACCGCCGCCCATTCCGGCCGTAATGAAGACCATCTTGGTTCCTTCGCGCTTGTAGATTTCGACGATTTCGTCGAGGCTTTCGAGAGCGGCCTCGCGTCCCCTTTCGGGGTTGTTGCCCGCGCCGAGCCCCTGCGTGAGGCTCTCGCCGAGCCGGACTTTGATCGGCACCGGACTGCGGTAAAGCGCCTGCCGGTCGGTATTGCAGACCATGAACGACACATCGGCTATCCCCAGGTCGAACATGTGGTTGACGGCATTGCTGCCGCCGCCGCCCACGCCGGTCACCATGATGATCGAGGGAGAGATCCTCGGACGGTCGAATTCTATGATATCGGGCATATTCTCTTGCTGCGGCATAATTCTCTGTGTACTATATTTCGTTATCTTCGATCACATCGAACATGTTGTCGATCTTCTGTTTGAGGCGTCCGAAAAGGCCGCCCCCCTTTTTGGTCTTGCCTGTAACGGGTTCTTCCTGAGTTTCTTCATCGATAAACTCCTGTTCGCGGTCGGCCGCGGCCTTGCGTTCGCGGTACAGCGTGTTGATCGTGCGGCGCTGCGGATTCTCGGTCGAAGCCGCCCCGTAGGAATTGCCGACGAGCTCCGGCTGCGCCTCCTGGCGGGCCGGACGCGTCTGGGGACGGCTGCCCCGGACCGGTCTGCCCGAGCTAAGCCCTTTCAGCAACAGGCCCACTGCCGTAGCCAACGCGGGATTCGATGCGGACTCGATGCTTCCCGGCTCGATGACCGTATCGGGCGTAGCGACGCGTACGTCGATCCCGGTATAATTCTTAAACAGCAGGTCGAGGTCTTTCATCTGCGCGGCACCGCCGGTAAGCACGACGCCCGCACCGAGCTTCTGCTGGCAGCCCGACGCCTTGATCTCGGCCATTACGAAGTCGATGATGTCGAGCATCCGCGCCTCGATGATCGCCGCGAGGTTCAGCAGCGAAATTTCTTTGGGCATGCGTGCGTTCAGTCCCGGGGTCTTGATCGACATTTCGGTCTTGATCTGGTCGCGCATCGCGCTGCCGTAACGCACCTTCAGGCTCTCGACATGGCGTTCGAGAATGCCGTAGGAACGGATATCGCGGTTGATCGCGTTGCCGCCCATCGGCACGATGCCCACATGGCGGACGCTGTTCTTGTAGAATACGGTCACGTCGGTCGTACCGCCTCCGATATCGACCACGGCCACACCCTCCTCCTTCTCGTCCTCGGTGGCCACAGCCTCGGCCGAAGCGACGGCGTTGAGGAAAAGCCCTGCCTGCCGGATTTCGACCTTTTGCAACGCGCGTTTCACACGGCTGACGGCGTTGTTGTCGCCGAGCACGAAGTTGAACACCGCCTCGAGCTTGTTGCCGAACGCGCCCACCGGGTTCATCGTCTCCTCGTCGTCGACGATATAATTCTGCGGAATGATCTGGATGATGGTCTCTCCGTCGGGAGCCTGCACATTGCCCATGCTCTCGTGAAGCTTCTGGACGTCCTCCTCGCGGATCTCGCCGTCGCGGCCGACAAAAACGTAATAGGGATATTTGACGCAGCGGATGTGCTGTCCCGAAATGCCCGCATAGGCTTCCCGGATCGTGATCTGCTGGCGGGCCTCGATCGCCTCGATGGTTTGTTTGATGCTCTGGGCGACCAGTTCGACGTTCTTGATCTCGCTGCGGACGACGCCCTGCACGGGGGAGATTTCGCAATCAATGATGCGGACTTTGCCGCCCTCGCCGCGCGTGCCGACTACCGTCGCCACCGTGTTGGTGCCCAAATCAATTGCAACTACATAATCTCCGTTTTCCACTTCTCAGCCCTGTATTTAGCGTACAGTTTCCTGCACTTGTGATAATAAAACATATTCCGTACTCCCCACCCCGCAAGCCGCATCGACCCCCGGCACTCTTTCCGGAGGAACCGGGCCTTAATCGGAGCAGACGACCTGCCCGCGGTAAGCCAGGTTGATATAACGGCACGCCTCCCATCCTTCGTAAGCGAGGCCGTTGCGGTAGAAGCTCGTCAGCTTGTCGAGCTTGGAGCGGTAATCGTCGAGCGATCCTAAACAGACGATCTGGTCTCCAGCACGCGGAACCAGCTCGATCTGAGGATCATACCGACCTTCCGAACCGCCGTCCCGGACATTGATCTGCACCCAAAAAGCGCTCCAGAAGCCATCACTCTCCACGAATTTCACAAAATTAATCAGATTAGCCAAAAACAAATAATTTTCGGACACTTTTTTTTCGCCCTTTTTCGACCAATCGTCCAAACTTCCCACAAAGTCCGGGCCGAAAGGCGGCACGATCATCCCCGTGACAACCGGTACATAGACTGAATAGTAGCGCTGCGTAGGCAGGATATAATTGTCGTCGGTCACGTAGAAATCGTAACCGTTTACGCTGTTGACCCTTAGAACGGGTTTCCGCTGGGTAAGCTCGATGTTCAGCATGCCGTCCATCGACGTATAGGCGCGCACCGTTTTGACGAACCCGCGACGGCGGACGAACGCTTCGACCTCCAGCGTGTTGACCTTGCCGACCGGCTCGCGGAGAAACTCCTTCTGCTCGGCGGCAAACCAGTTCTTTACCATCGCCGGAGTGATGAATCCCCGTTCGGCGCTGTCGAGCACCTTCACACGGAGGCCCCGGCAAAGGGTCTGTTCCTGCTGCGCATGACAATACCGCGACGCGGCGATCAGGTAACCTACGATCACCGCCCACGACAACACGCCCAGCGTTATGGAGAAGATCCTTTTCAAAGCTTTATTGACTTATGCCGGTGCGACATGAACGTCTGTCGACCGTAACGGTAACAACAGCCCATGAATACCGGAAAGCGTCCGCAGCCCTGCAGTCCCGACGGACGAAAGGGCACTTATCTCTTTCCCAACAATTCCGCGATCGGCTCGCAAAAACGGTCGATATCGCCCGCCCCAAAGGTAATAATCGTATCGGGATTTTCCGCGCCCAGCAGTGCCAGCAGTTCATTTTTGGGAACCACTCGCGCGGGAGCCGTAATCAGCGGCAGCAACATCTCCGAGCAAACCCCCTCGATCGGCTCTTCACGGGCCGGATAGATCGGCAGCAGCAGCACCTCGTCGGAGAGCGACAACACTTCGGCGAACTCGCGGCAGAAGTCGCGGGTACGGGTATAGAGGTGCGGCTGGAACACCACGGTGAGCCGCCGCCCGGGAAACATCTCCCGGAACGAGGTGATCGCGGCTTTCAGTTCGTTGGGATGGTGCGCATAGTCATCCATATAGATGCGCTGCGGCGTATTGATGTAAAAATCGAAACGGCGCTTCACGCCCCCGAACGACGCCAGCGCGCCTTTCAGTTTCGCTTCGTCGAATCCGGCCACCCACAGCAGGGCGGCGGCGGCCACGGCATTCTCGACATTGACCCATCCCGGCACGCCCAGCGTACAATCCGCCAGCACCCGGTCGGAACAGACCAGATCGAACGTATAGCGCCCGTCGCTTCCAACACGGATATTCCTCGCATAAAAGTCGCACGGCGAATCGTAACTATACCGGTAAACCGTTATCTCCCGGTTGCGGATCGCCAGTTCCACGCCCTTCTTAAGGATCAGCGCGCCGCCCGGTTTGATCTGCGAAATAAACTGCGCGAAGGCCTCCCTGACCGCTTCGTGCGTACCGTAAATATCGAGGTGGTCGGCATCGGCCGACGTCACCACCGCCGCATCGGGCCACAGTTGCAGGAACGAACGGTCGAACTCATCGGCCTCGACCACCAGCCTCGGCCCCGGCCCCAGCACCAGGTTGGAAGCGAAATTCTTCGAAATACCGCCGAGGAAAGCGCTTCCGCCCCCGCCGGCTTCGTGGTTCAGCCAGGCGGTCAGCGTCGTAGTGGTGGTTTTGCCGTGAGTACCGGCCACCGCCATTACATATTTGCCCTGTGCAACGACACCCAGCATCCGCGACCGCTTCACGATCTCGAAACCCTGCGCCAGGAACCACTCCCACTGCGGATGGTCGTGCGGTACGGCCGGAGTATAGACCACCAGCGTCGATGCCCGGTCCCGGAACGGCTCGGGAATCGCCGCCACCGCTTCATCATAGGTTACCGCGGCCCCTTCCGCCGAGAGCAGGCCGGTCAGTTCGCTTTCGGTGCGGTCGTAGCCCGCCACCCGTTTGCCTTCGTGGAGGAAATAGCGCGCCAGCGCACTCATGCCGATCCCGCCGATTCCCAGAAAATATACGTTTTGAAACTCCATGTTATCGATTTTAACAACAACTATTCACACTCACTCCTTACCGTTTCGGTTTCCGGCAATGCATACATTCCACCTGATCATCGTCCGGAACTCCCCTTGCGGCCTATTCTGCCGCTGTTTTCCAACCTCTGCGGGATGCACCCCCGCCCGATACTATTCCATAATATAAATATCCGTCTGCCGGTAAATTACCTTATCCAAAACAGTCAAATGTCCGTCTTTAGTCAAGATGGCTCGTACGGACTTATACGTTTCCGGCCAGGACTCCTCTTCCATCAGATAGAGCAAATAATCATTTGCCCTCTCCTTGTAAGCTCCTCCGACAAGGGTATCCGGGTCGAACCCATATCCGTTGGCTTCAGCAATCAAAACCGCCTCCTCAAGATTGTCGACCCGCCCGATAAACGATACCAACTTTCGGTCGGAATCGATCAAATCAATCTGATTCCGGTCTTTTACTCCCACGATAAATGAATACTCTATCGCAAGATGGCCCCGAACAAAAAATCCCCATTCGGCATTGATTCGCTCGGCAACGGACGCATATCCGCTATCTCCGTTGTAAACGATCACGCTTCCGCGCCTGTCTTCCCGGAAATCTTCATCCCTTTTGCGGACACACTCCCAGTATTTGTAGGGAACATCCGGGATAATCGCATCGATAAGATAAGCCTCGTCCTGCTCCGCAAAAGATCGAGGAAAAGGTTTGAATCCCGTTTGCAGTTCAAATTCGGAACGAAACGGAGCAACCATATGAAAAGGCATCGTATCCATGCGTTCAGCAACCCGATAATCTCCCGTATCCTCTTTCACCGACCCGCCGGACGAGACACCCTGACCACTACGGCAGGCTGCAAAAAACAGGATCACCGCACAACCGGCCATCAACGTTTTCATAAGCGAACCCATTTAAACATTTGAAAATCGTTTTCTTATTTCGTAGACACCACCGCCACGATCTCGTCAACGATCCGTTCGGCAGAATCCGCGATGCCCAGCACGCGGATATTGGCGGCCATGCGCCGCATCCGCTCCGGGTCGGCCAACAACGCCTCGACCACCGGGAAAAGCCTCGAAACCGCCTCGCCGTCGCGCACCAGCAGCGCCGCACCCTTCTCCACTTGGTCTGGTGGTCTTCGGCCACATTGGGCGACGGCACGAAAATCGCCGGCTTTCCGATCAGGCACAGTTCCGACACCGTTCCGGCCCCGGAACGCCCGACCACCACGTCGGCAGCGGCATAAGCGAGGTCCATCCTGTCGATGAACGCACCGCGCCAGATACCTTCCGACGAACGGCCCTGCATAAATTCGGTCATCTCGCGCTCGTAGAATTTACCGGTCTGCCAGATCACCTGCAGGCGTCCTTCGGCGGTAATACGTTCCACATTGGCTTTCATCATGTTGTTCAGCGTGCGCGTACCGAGGCTGCCGCCCACGACCAGTACCACCGGCTTATCCGCTTCGAGCCCGAAATAGGCCAATGCTTCGGCCTTCCGTGCTGCCGGGTCTGCCCCTTCGGCAAAACGTCCGCGCAACGGATTGCCCGTCATCACGATGCGCTCCTTCGGAAAGAAACGCTCCATCCCCTCGTAAGCCACGCAGATGCGTCTGGCCCGCGATGCGAGCAGCTTGTTCGTCACCCCGGCGTAGGAGTTCTGCTCCTGGATCAGCGTCGGAATACCCATGCGCTGGGCGCTCCACAGCACCGGTGCGCTCGCATAGCCGCCGAAACCGACCACTACGTCGGCCCCGAAGCTGCGGATCACGCGACGGGCCTTTCGGAGCGACGCGGCGACCTTGAACGGCAACGACAGGTTGCGGGCCGTCAGCCGCCGTTGCAGCCCCGCCACGGGCAACCCCTCGATGCGGTAACCCAATGCGGGAATCTTCTCCATCTCCATCTTACCCTCGGCACCGACGAACAGCAGTTCCACACCGTCGCCCAGCCGGCGCTGCAACGCTTCGGCCACCGCGACCGCCGGGTAGATATGGCCTCCCGTACCGCCGCCGCTCAGAATGATTTTTATTTTGTCCATAACCACACCTGTTTACAGTTTACATACCGGGATCTTATACATACAGTCCGG
>ERZ827181.2970-NODE-2970-length-13208-cov-3.345244_pt1 | contig 13208 bp, 8 predicted proteins | sample MGYA00519778_ERZ827181 | MGnify/ENA primary metagenome ERZ827181 (study PRJEB31778, sample SAMEA3449273) | human gut metagenome | biome: human gut; feature: human-associated habitat; material: faeces | place: United Kingdom | collected 2010/2012 ...
GGAAGAAATTCTTTTAGCGTATAGCGAAAATCTGGGCAATGTGAGAGAACGGAAATCCGAAGGATATTTGATGATCGGTTATGACGATATTGCCTCTGTACAATATTTCGGGAAAAACCTGAAAGCGTATTGGAAGAAAAAATATCCGACGATGGACGCCGCATTGGCCGATGCCCGAAAGAATTATAAAAAAAACATGCAGCGATGTGACGAGTGGGATTATAAGGTTATGAAAGACGCTGTTGAAGCCGGAGGACAGCAGTATGCCGAACTTTGTGCAGCCTCTTATCGCCAAGCTATATCGGCTCATAAACTGGTTTGTGGCCCCGCCGGTGAGTTGTTCTTTTTTTCTAAGGAAAATAACAGCAACGGGTCTATCGGTACGGTTGATGTGACATATCCTTCTTGTCCTATTTTTATTCGGTATAATACAGAAATAATGAAAGCTATGCTGGATTTCATTTTCGATTATAGCGAGTCGGGCCGTTGGAAAAAGCCTTTTGCTGCACACGATGTCGGTACATATCCTTTGGCAAATGGGCAAACTTATCAAGGAGATATGCCTGTGGAAGAAACGGGGAATATGTTGATTATGACGACTGCGATCGCTATTGTCGATGGGAATGCAGACTATGCGGCAAAACATTGGGAAATCTTGACGGCTTGGAGCAATTATTTGGCCGAGGCAGGTATGGATCCTGAAAATCAGTTGTGCACCGAAGATTTTGCGGGACATTTGGCGCACAATGCCAATCTTTCGGCCAAAGCCATTATGGCGATTGCCGGTTATGGTCGCTTGGCCGAAATGTTGAATAAGCCGGAGGAGGCCAAGAAATTTACCGAAATGGCTAAAAGAATGGCCATTGAGTGGGAACGGAGAGCCGATGACGGAGACCACTATCGGTTAGCTTTCGATATGCCGGGTACTTGGAGCCAGAAGTATAATTTTGTATGGGATAAAGTTTTGGGCCTTAATATATTGCCAGACCGTATAATGAAAAAGGAAGTCACTTTCTATCTGAAAACCCAGAACAAATACGGGTTGCCTTTGGACAATCGCTTTACATGGGGTAAAACTGACGATACCGTATGGAGTGCCACAATGGCCGACTCGGAAGGTGATTTTCAAGAGTTGATACGACCGATTTGGAAATATGTGAATGAGACTTCTTCGAGAGTCCCTTTGGGCGATTGGTATGAAACATTGAATGCCGACTATATAAACTTTCGGGCGCGTTCGGTGGTCGGAGGTGTCTTTATGAAATCATTGGATTATTATCTTAGAAATAAAAGGAAATAGATTGTGGAAAAGTGGATCAAAAAAATAATGCAATTTGGAGGTTTATTCCTCTTTATGTCCTGCAATCAGCCCGTCGATGTAGTAACGATCGACTTGTCAAGGGAAGAGGCCGAGATACCTCCCTCCTTGTATGGTATCTTTTTTGAAGAGATTACTCATTCTGGAGATGGCGGTTTATATGCAGAAATGATAAGAAATCGTGGCTTTGAAGATGGTACTTTACCTTCCGGCACGGTGTTGAAAGATGGAAAGGCAGTTGCCAAACCTTTGCATTGCTATTCCAATGATTCCATTAACCATTTTAGTATCGCTTGGAACGATTCGCTTTTTATGGAAAGCTGGGAAGTGAAGTGTGTTTCCGATACGAGGCCTCCTTTTTATGAGATAACCGAGGTTAAGCCACTGAATAACGCTACTCCCCATGCCTTATTTATCGATTTGGGTGCGTCCGCATCCGATGTATGGGTTGTGAATGACGGTTACTGGGGAATAGCCGTTACAGAGGGACAAAGGTATAATTTCCAATTTTATCTGTTTACGGAAGAATTGAAGAATACGGTAGTGACGGCGGCCTTGCTGGATTGCGAAGAACAGATAGTTGTTTCTAAGAATTTCCAGATAGAACGTGATGGTTCGTGGAATCATTATGAGGGAGCTTTTACAGTCGACACGACAGCGAATGATCTTCGTTTTGCTTTGCTGTTACCTCATAAAGGGAAAGTATATATCGATTTTGTATCCATGTTTCCCGAGAACACTTTTTGCGGACATAAAAATGGTTTGAGAGAAGATGTTGCCGGGATGCTTCGAGACTTGCGACCCGATTTTGTTCGTTGGCCGGGCGGATGCATAGTCGAAGGGTTAACTATGGATAACCGTATCAAATGGAAAGAAACGATAGGTGATATTGTGAAACGCCCCGGAGAATATAATTTGTGGGGATATCGTAGTACCTATGGATTCGGTTATCATGAATTCTTACAATTTTGTGAAGATATTGATGCCGATGGTCTGTTCGTTTGTAATGCCGGTATGTCTTGCCTGTTTCGGAATGGTGACTATTGGGAAGAAGAGAATCGGATTGATAATTTGATTCAAGATGCTTTGGATGCTGTCGAGTATGCGTTGGGCGATACGACCACCGTTTACGGAAAGAGAAGAGCGGAGAATGGTCATGCAGCCCCTTTCCCTCTCAAATACGTAGAGGTGGGAAACGAAAATGTAGGGCTTCGTTACGTGAAAAACTATAATCGTTTTTATAAAGCCATCAAAGAAAAATATCCTCAGATAGAGGTCGTATGTGCTCTCATGTTCAGCCCTTATATTCAAGAGGCGGAGAAAATAGATATCTTGGATCCCCATTATTATGAGACGGCTGGTTGGTTCTATAATAATGCAGATGTTTATGATAAGTTGCCCGATGATATTCCGTATAAAATCTATGTGGGGGAATATGCGGCTATCGGCAGACCCTCTCTCTATTCGTCTTTGGCAGAGGCTGCTTATCTGACGGGGGTTGAAAGGAATGCGGATAAAGTTCAAATGGTATCTTATGCTCCGTTGATAGAGAATGCGGCTCACGGAAAAGATCATTTGTTAGTGCTGAAAAATGATTCAGTTTATGGCCGTACGAATTACTATGTGTTAAAAATGTTCTCGGAGAATCGCCCTGATGTGAATTTACACACAGATTTAAAACCTGCTTCTCCTGAGCCGGTATTCCGCACAAATGGATTTATCGGATTGGGTACGAATAATACGGAAGCTCAATTTAAAGATTTGAAAGTCATTGTAAATGGCGAAGAAATATATACTTCGGGGTGGAGTGATTTCGTGGATAAATGGACTATAATTCGCGGCGATTGGAAAATGGAAGGAAATCTTTTGTCTCAGAGCCAGAAAGGAATAGATGCTTTGGCTATCCTTGAAGATAGGGAGTTTGATGATTGTACGATTGAGTTGAAGGCCAAAAAAATTTCTGGAACAGAAGGATTCAGAATTGTGTTTGGCGGCACGGATTCGAATAATTATTTTATGGCGGACATAGGAAGCCACACTAATGAGTCTGTTATTTTTCGAGAGGTGAATAATGAAGGTCCTATTTCGTTATTTGATTATCGAAATACGGCATCTATTAAGACTGATCAATGGTATACGGTGAGAATCGAAATCGAGGGTGCTCATTGGAAATGTTTTCTTAACGATGAGCTACAATATGAATATACTTATGCTCCTAAGAAAAAACATTATGTCGTATCGGGTTATGACAGAGAGCGAAAAGAAGTTATTGTTAAATTGGTAAATGCCGAGGCCGGTAACTGGAAAGTCAGGTTACAATTGGATAAGGCGAAAAATCTGGCATCGAAAGGAACTAAAATTGTATTAGGTGCAGACGACAGATTTGATGAAAATAGTTTCAGCGATCCTTTGAAAATTGTTCCGAACGTCACCGAGTTATCGGGAATTAGCAGTGAATTTACTATTGATTGTCAGGCCAATTCGCTGACTGTATTGAGAATACCGTGTGAAAAATAATAGATAACAAAAATAAAACATAGAAAAATGATAAATAGATATTTAAAAATCGTAGCTGTATTATTGTTGATGATATATACGGCTTTTGCCAATGCGGAAATCGGTATTTATGATCTACGTTATACACTCAATACCGACTTGAATACCAAAGAAGGACTCGATGTAGCTTGGGACGATGTTCATGCGGTCTCTACTTTGCAAGGAGTGGTAAACAGGGATGCTCCCCGGTTGTATGTTTACTTTGTAATGGAGGGTAATCACGATATCGATGGTTATTGGTGGAATAAATATCGTCAGAAAGGTGAATGGTTGTATGGACGTGAGACACGGACATACCAGACAATGGAGGATTTATTCACGGTATATGCTCCTTATATAGAGGGGGTAGTCGTTTATGATGGAAACATCGCCTCTACCAGTAATGTGGCATCCTCGGTAGCAGGAATTGAAAATTTGGTGGCTATTCGTTATGATGAAACTCCGGGAAGTTTGTATGATCGTCTTGTATTGCACGGGCCTAAATTGCCGGTAAAAAGATGGTTGTTGAACCCTGATGGCACTTCTATGTTTACCGGTAAGAAAGGGACAAAGATTCCGGGAACGGAACGCTACTCTACCGGATCCTTGAAGAACGATCCTTATGTTTGGTTTATAGAGAAGTATATGAAAACCGGAAAGTGCAATACGGAGTTTGCCGCTTATTACATTGATCAGTATTGGAAGCAGAAACCTTTTGCCACCGTAAGGAATCACCACACTTTGTGCAACCACGATTTTTTTGTAAGTAAAGGAGCCTTTTTCTTCGATTTATCTCCGTGGGGAGATGAACCGGCCACTGATGATCCTACCCAAGCTGTTGGCACTGATTTGAATACACTGAAAGAAATGTTGCTGTTGGCTTATCGGCAAAATAACAATGAAAAGATGTGCTACATAGGAGGTTTTCCTGCGTGGGCTTATAAATACACAATGCATGCTTCTGGTAGCCACGATGATGTGCCTACGGAATGGGAGTTCAGCCGTATCATCAGTGCATACAATGCTTTTAAGGATGCAGATGCTATTGGCTATGGCGCATTGGCGAATGCCTCTTTTTGGCAACATTTCCCTACCAAAAAGCAATATACTCAAAATTGGATTTCTCATAAAGAATTAAGAGAAAGAGGGTTGTTGACGGCTGACGGTAAAGTAAATGTAGATGGCAGGAATTTTATTATTTTTTATGTCGGCGATTATGATGCTTCCGCATGGATATCACAAAGAACACCTTCTATATGGGACGACCCGAACCGTGGAAAATTGCCTCTGATGTGGTGTATCAGTCCCGTATTGGCTGAGCGCGTGCCCCATATTATGCATAACTTCCGCACAACGGCCACTGAAAATGATTATTTCGCTGCGGCCGATAATGGAGCGGGATATATCATGCCTGGTATGTTGCAAGAACCGCGAGAGTCTGGGCTTCCGTCCGGTTTGGAAACATGGGGTAAGCACTGTAAAAAGTATTATAAGAAATGGGGATTGTCGATTACCGGTTTTGTTATTGACGGACATGCCCCGGGATTGAATAAAGAGGGTTTGGACTGTTATGCTTCTTTTAGCCCGAATGGTATTGTGCCTCAGAAGATTGCAACCGCCCTGTTACATGGCAATATGCCTGTAATACGAGCCGATTTGGACATCAATGACGGTGACCCGAAAGTTGCCGCCAAAAGAATCGTGGAACGTGTAAAAGAGCGTTCTGCATTACCGTTCCATTGGTTTCGTAATATTCTGAAACAACCTACTTGGTATTGTGAGGTGATGAATGAGGTGAAAGCGCAAGATGATAGTATTGTATTGTTAGATGCACCTGCATTTTTCGAATTGTTGCGTATCTATTTGAAAGAACATGGTTCGGTGATAGAATAAGAGCTGTTTGAATTTGTCTTAGAGTAATATAGAAAGATTGTATATGTGAGAGATTTTCGTGGCTTCTGCTGTGCCGGACAGATATAGAAAGTGAGATAAAAAGCTATGGGTAAGCAAAAAGCGAGGGCACTTTTCAACCCGTCAATTCTCTGTTTTTTCGACAGAGAGGAAGAATGTTGCCCGACAAAACCTTATACCATTGACTTGTACTTCCCTACTTTATTATATTTGAATCGGTCTATATCTCAAAATATTTCGTATTTTTGTATCCGTGGGATGCAAAAACAGGGGTGTTTGGACATCAAGATGCCGACTTTGTGTTTTTATTCCCTATTATAGTTTAATTGAACTGTAAAATTTATGAGCATATTAAAAGAGGGAAAGCCGGTGGGATTAGCATGCGATCATGCCGGTTATGAGATGAAGCAGATTGTTATGCAGGAACTTGATGTTCGAGGTATCGCATATAAGGATTTTGGGACATATTCGACAGATAGTTGCGACTATCCCGACTTCGCACATCCTTTGGCTTTGGCTGTGGAAGCGGGTGAATGTTATCCGGGTATCGCTATTTGCGGTAGTGGGAATGGTATAAATATGACCCTGAACAAACATCAGGGAATCCGTGCGGCATTGTGTTGGACGACTGAGATTGCAGCATTGGCTCGTCAACATAATGATGCTAACGTGTTAGTTATGCCCGGCCGATTTATTTCGGGAGAACTTTGCCGAGAGATAGTCGACGTATTTTTGAATACCGATTTCGAGGGAGGTCGCCATCAAAGGAGAATCGATAAAATACCTGCTGACCGTTAGTTGGGGAAGAAAGTCTACCATTCGACAATGACCGACACATCGCGAATGTCGCCGGGGATTGGAGGCTTTTCTTTGGTAACGATTAATCGACCTCCTGTTATTTGTGGATAATGAGAACGAAGCGAGTTGATGATTCGCCCTGCAACGTGTTAAAGTAAGCGAGAGGGTATGGCCATTTCGTCAGAAATGATTTTACAGATTTCTGCGTAGTTGAGTGTATCGGTCAGTTCGTCCGTAACGAGAGCTCGGGAGAAGTCCGTATAAAGAGTGGTCTCTATTTTGAAATAGTTCCCTACTTTTTGTTCTTGGGGCAGTACTCCGTGATGGGCGTAGAAGCGCAGGGTCCCAATGTGAATGGAGGTTCTCATACAAATGTGGTTTTATTGAGTCAAATTGTATCTTTTGTTTGGACCATTTTGCGGTATTTTAATGGGGGTATTCCTATTTTTTTATAGAAATTCTTTGAAAAATGAAATTGGTCAAAATAATTTAATTTGAAAGCGATTTCTTTAATTTTTAAATCAGAATCTCTGAGGTATTTACAGGCTCTTTGGATTTTTAGATTAGAAAAATATTCCATAGGTGTTACTCCGGTTTCCGTTCTGAAAAGGGCATTGATTCGAGTTATGGAATAACCACTGAAATCGGCAATATCACTAAGGGTAATTTTTTCTTCTAAATGATCTTTCATGAATTGTATACATTTTTGGATATTGTCGATTTTCCCGATGGTTTTTATTTCCCGAAATGATTTTATATATTTTAGAGAGGCTAAAAAATGCATTAGACAGAAAGATGTGTATTGAAGATTTTCGAGGTCATATATATCGTGTTCGATGTTACGATATATCTCGGCGAATAATATGAGTCGATCTTGGATACGGCTGTTGTCGGCATCTTTTATTTCAATGCTGCGCCCCATGATTGAATTGAAAAAAGGCGCATTTGTTCCTTTAAAATGAAGCCAATATATGCTCCATGATTTCTTATCGCCCGATCCATATGCATGTTTCTCATAGGGTGGTAGTATAATGAATTGGTCTTTGGCTAATGTCATGCGTTCTCCATTGTATTCTACCCAACCAATTCCGTTTTCACAATATATAAATATGTATTGTTCTGCTCCGATAGGTCGTTCTCTATAATGACATTTGGCATTTGGGTAATATCCTATATGAGTGACATACAATTGTTCTGTAACGGGGTTGTTTATTATAGAATCCAATAAATCAGCAGGAATGATAATCTCCCTTTCTCCCGGAAATCCAGATGGAATAAAAGTTTTGATACTCATATTATTAGATATTATATGGCAAATATAAGAATATAATATACATATTTTCAAATATTACATACATTTTTTCCCCTTGCTTTCAAGTTTATATTTGCCATATATTTGTAATATTAAAAAGAATATTCAAAAAGATATGTTTATATCATGGAAAATATCACAAAATATCTTATCAAAAGTACTGTAAAGAAAAGCGAAGTAAAGGCTTGGGAAGAAACCGTTATGTTGCCGACTTATGAGATCGGTAAAGAGGAGAAAAATCCGGTTTTTATAGAAAAGAGAGTTTATCAAGGCAGTTCGGGAGTGGTATATCCCTATCCGGTAGTGGAAAAAATATGTGATGAAAAGAAGGAGAAAGCTTATCGTGCTGTTTTCTTGGAAAACGAATATCTGAAAATAATGATTCTTCCCGAGCTTGGTGGTCGGGTTCAAATGGCGTACGATAAAATTAAACAACGTCATTTCGTATATTATAATCAAGTAATCAAGCCGGCACTCGTGGGGTTGACTGGTCCGTGGATTTCGGGTGGTATCGAATTTAACTGGCCTCAACATCACCGTCCTTCGACATATTTGCCAACGGAATGTACGATAGAGGAATTTCCTGATGGAAGTGTTACGGTGTGGTGTTCTGAGGTGGAACGAATGTTTCGCACAAAAGGAATGGCTGGGTTTACCCTATATCCGGGAAAAGCATATCTTGAAATAAAAGCGAAAGTATATAATCGCACCTCGTTACCGCAAACGTTCTTGTGGTGGGCGAATCCTGCGGTTGTAGTCCATAAGGATTATTATTCGGTGTTTCCGCCCGATGTGAATGCCGTGTTTGACCATGGTAAACGTGCGGTATCGAGTTTCCCTATTGCTACCGGAGTTTACTATAAACAGGATTATTCTTCGGGTGTGGATATTTCGAAGTATAAAAATATTCCGGTTCCTACCTCTTATATGGCAATCAATTCCAAGTATGATTTTGTGGGAGGATACGAGGAAAACGTAGAGGCCGGACTGTTGCATGTGGCCGATCATCATGTCAATGCGGGTAAGAAGCAATGGACATGGGGGTGTGGGGATTTCGGACAGGCATGGGATAGAAACTTGACCGATGAAGATGGCCCTTATATAGAACTTATGACGGGTATGTATTGTGATAATCAGCCCGATTTTACATGGTTGCAACCGTATGAGGAGAAAGAGTGGAAGCAATATTTCATGCCTTACAGTGCTGTCGGTATGGTGAAAAATGCGACAAAAGAGGCGATTGTTACACTAAAAAAGAATGAGGATAAAGGAGAAGTAATCCTCTACACGACAAGTATATATAAAAGTGTGAGAATTCTGGTGACATGCGGTGGAAAAGTCTATTTGGACAGCATTCACGACATGTCTCCTGCCGAACCGGTAAAAGAATCGTTCGCTTTAAATGGTGTCGAATTTGATTCTTTAAAGTTATGCGTATACGATAATAATGGTAAGGTGTTGGTAGAATACGAGGCCGAAAAAAAGGAAATCAAACCTATCCCCGATCCTGCGAAAGCAGCCAAAGATCCCAAAGATATCGCAAGCATAGAACAATTGTATCTGACCGGGTTACATTTGGAACAGTATCGTCATGCTACGTATAATCCTACCGATTACTATATGGAGGCTTTGTCTCGTGAACCGGGTGATGTGCGTTGTAATAATGCCATGGGGTTGTTCTTGATGCGTAGAGGCCAGTTTGCAAAAGCTCAATCTTATTTTGAGGCTGCCATCGCCACATTGATAGAACGCAATCCCAACCCCATTGACGGAGAACCTCATTACAATTTGGGTTGGAGTCTTAAAATGCAAGGTAAGTTTGACGAAGCTTATGATGCTTTTTTTAAAGCGACTTGGGGTGCTGCCCAACAAGATTCCGCATATTACGCTCTTGCCCAAATTGATTGTATTAGAAATGATTTCGAGAAAGCTCTCGAACATATCGATCGTTCATTGGTGCGTAACTGGCACAATCATAAAGCACGTCAGTTGAAAGCAAGTATTCTTCGCAAATTGGGTAAAAAAGAAGCTGCGGCTACGCTCATAGCAGAGTCTCTCTCGATAGATAAGTTTAATATGGGATGCCGATTCGAGCTTTATTTGCTTGGTGGGGAATCTGCGCAACAAGCTCTCGACGAGATGATGGCTTTGATGAACGAGACGACATCGGTACATTCTTATATCGAGTATGCGTTGGATTTTGCCAATGCCGGACTTTATGCGGAAGCTGAGCGACTTCTCCTTTTGTGGGTAAACAAAAACGATGGAATAGTATATCCGATGGTTTATTATGCACTTGGTTACTTTGCATCGAAATCGGACGATGTGCTTAAAGCTATCGATTATTACAAGAAAGCGTCTCAGATGGCTCCCGACTATTGTTTCCCTAATAAATTGGAAGAAGTTCTTATGCTGCAAGATGCAAATAGATTGCAACCGAATGATTCCAAAGCATGGTATTATCTTGGAAACTTTTGGTATGGAGCTCGTCAGCACGATGAAGCTATCGCTTGTTGGGAACGTTCGGTAGAACTTGACGATCAATTCCCTACTGTTTTGCGTAATCTTGCATTGGGATATTACAACAAACGCAACAGGAAAGAAGATGCGTTGGCTTGTCTTGAAAAAGCGTTTGCTCTCGATACGAACGACGATCGCATTTTGATGGAATTGGATCAACTCTATAAGAAGTTGCGTCGTCCGCATAAAGAACGTTTGGCATTCCTTGAAAAGCATCTCGATTTGGTGGAGAGACGCGACGACCTTAGTGTAGAGCGTGTTACCTTATATAATCAATTGGGCGAGTATGAAAAAGCCAAATCTTTGATTGCTTCGAGAAAATTCCATCCGTGGGAAGGCGGAGAGGGTAAGATTTCTGGACAGTATATAATCTGCCGCATTGAATTGGCGAAAAAGGCAATTGCCGAAAAACGTTATCAAGATGCTATCGATTTACTTAGAGAGACAGAATACTATCCTTTCAATCTTGGAGAAGGAAAACTCGCGGGGGCCGAAGAAAACGATATACATTATTTTATGGGTTGTGCCTATGAAGGATTGGGTGATAAGGAAAATGCCGAACTTTATTTTAGAAAGGCTACGGTCGGTTCAGCCGAACCTGCGATTGCATTCTTCTATAACGACCAACAACCTGACAAGATATATTATCAAGGACTTGCTTGGCGTAAGTTGGGAGACGAAAAGAAAGCTCGAAGCCGTTTCAATAAGCTTATCAATCATGGGGAACAGCATCTCTTCGACCATGTGAAAATCGATTACTTTGCTGTTTCTCTACCCGATTTGTTGATTTGGGAGGACGATCTCAATCTGCGCAACCAGATACATTGTAATTTGGTGATGGGGCTTGGATATTTGGGCTTGAACGATAGAAAGACAGCAGAAAGATTTCTCGGAAAAGTGAGAGAGCTCGATATCAACCATCAAGGATTGAATGTGCTGTGAAAGAAACTGACTCTTAAAATTTATACACATGAATGCACAATATAAGAAAGGTTTTGTCTATTTTATATGCCTTGTATCCGCAATGGGCGGATTGTTATTCGGTTACGACTGGGTAGTAATAGGCGGGGCGAAGCCGTTTTATGAACCGTATTTTGGAATTACCGATGATAACACGATGCGGGCCGTGGCGATGAGTGTGGCTCTGCTGGGGTGTCTTGTAGGAGCTATGATAGCAGGGGTACTGGCCGATAAATATGGACGGAAACGTCTGTTGATAGTTGCGGCTTTGGTATTCTTTTTTTCTTCGCTAAGTACCGGCATGGCGGATTATTTTGTGATTTTTGTCATATCGCGTTTTATCGGAGGAATAGCTATTGGGCTCGCAGCCGATGTCTCTCCTATGTATATAGCCGAGATTGCACCGAGAAGTGTGAGGGGCAAGCTGGTTTCACTCAATCAGTTAACTACTGTGCTGGGGATATTGTCAGCTCAAATCGTCAATATGCTTATCGCAGAATCAGTCGCTCCTGATGCTACCGTAGCGGATATTGCAGCCTCTTGGAATGGAACAATGGGGTGGCGATGGATGTTTTATGCGGTCTGTTTTCCTTCGTTCCTCTTTTTTGTTTTAGTCTTTTTTATTCCTGAAAGCCCTCGTTGGCTGATTCAAAAAGGAAATGAGCGTCAGGCCATGATTGCATTGGAACGGATAGGCAATCGAGAATATGCATTGGCTGAGTGTGCCGGTTATCGCGAATCGGATGCAGAAGCGAAGAAACATGGTAAGGGAGCGGTCAAACAGCTATTTTCGAAAAAAATGCGTCTTGTGCTATCCATAGGGTTGGTTATTGCCGTATTTCAGCAATGGTGCGGAATCAATGTCATATTTAACTATGCACAAGAGATATTTCAAGCGGCAGGTTATGGTGTATCCGATATTTTGATGAATATCGTTGTTACAGGCATCGCCAATCTTATATTTACATTCGTGGCTATTTTTACGGTAGAGAAGCTCGGTCGTAAAAAATTGGTACTGATAGGCTCTGGCGGTTTATTATTTATTTATAGCATTCTGGCATGGTGTTATTTCGTTCATGCAAGCGGTATATTCATGATTATACTGGTTGTGTGTGCGATAGGATTGTATGCCATGTCATTAGGTCCTATTGCATGGGTGTTGCTTTCAGAGATATTTCCCAATGCCGTGCGTGGGGTTGCTATGGCGGTTTGTACAGGCGCGTTGTGGGTAGCTAGTTTCTTATTGACCTACACCTTCCCATTCCTCAATTCGGGATTAGGAACAGGGGGAACATTCCTGCTTTACACCTTTATTTGCCTATTGGGATTCCTCTTTACACTCAAATATATTCCCGAAACAAAGGGTAAATCACTTGAAGATCTTGAAAAAGAATTAGTTAAATAAAGCGATAAAATCAACTAGACATGAAAACACTTAGAAGACAAATGCTGTGTTATTTGCTGCTTTGTTTTGCAGTAACAACTTATGCCGAGGAGACGATATCCATAAATACGGATAATACCTCGTTAATTTATAAAGTAGATAAGGATAAAAAACTGAGACAAGTCTATTTTGGATCTTTTTTAGATGCGAAAGAGGCAGAGGCAACACAGGTTACGAAAGCCGAGGCTTATCCTACCTTCGGAACCTCTTATGTCAATGAAGCGGCTTTACGTGCAGTGCATGGTGACGGAAATACTTCTACTGAACTCTATTTCGAGGGTGTGGAACAAAATAAATTGAGCGATGATATAGCCCAAACGATTATTACGCTTAAAGATGGTTATTTCCCGTTCACGGTGAAACTTTGTTTCAAATCGTATGCTCAAAATGATGTGATAGAGCAATGGAGC
>ERZ827181.2979-NODE-2979-length-13152-cov-3.516149_pt1 | contig 13152 bp, 11 predicted proteins | sample MGYA00519778_ERZ827181 | MGnify/ENA primary metagenome ERZ827181 (study PRJEB31778, sample SAMEA3449273) | human gut metagenome | biome: human gut; feature: human-associated habitat; material: faeces | place: United Kingdom | collected 2010/2012 ...
CGCCGCCGCCAGCCCGCCGCCGGCCAGCGCCGTCAGCGCCAGGATGAGCAGAGCCGACAGGCCGCAGAGGAAGCGGCGGACGGTCTGCTTGTCGGCCGCTGTGGCAAAAGTATGGGCGAGGCCGGTGTCTTTCGCCAGCGGGAACGCCGCCACGGCAAAGCCCGACAGCGCCCGCTCCAGCACCAGCGCCAGCGTCCAGCACAGGCCCGCCCGGGGTGTGAACCGCACACTGCCGCAGAGGCCGAAGTAGGCCACAAAGTAGCAGCACAGCCGGATGACAGCGAAGGCCCCACAGTGGGAGTCTTTCAGGATTTCAAGCTTTTTTTCGCGGTCGCCGTAGCTCGAGAGGGCGTCCGAAGTGTCGGCGTAGCCGTCGAGATGGATGCCGCCGGTGACGGCCACCGGCACGAGGCAGAACGCCGCCGCCCGGGCCAGCCCCGGCAGGGGCAGGACGCCGCAGAGACACCACAGCCCGCCGCACACCAGCCCGATGAGGGGGAAGGCACACATGGCGTACCGCATATTTTTTTCGTTCCACTCGAACTGCGGCACCGGCAGGGCCGAAAACATGGCAAAGGCCACCGCAATGGTCTGCAAAACGATCATTTTTCCACTCCTTTATAATAGACGGGGACGCCGCACACCACCCGCACCACGGCATCTGCCCGGGCGGCAAGGGCGTTGTTCACCTGTGCCAGCGCCAGCAGATAGCGGTCCGTGTCCCCGGCATAGTCCGCGCCGCCACTGAACACTTCGTTGGAGACAACGATCAAATTTTCGCACTGCGCGGCAAGGCTATCCAGCCCCTGCAAAATGTGCTCGGCAGCGGCATCGCCCGCACCGGCGGGGTCGTACAGCTCGTTGGCGGTCAGATTGCCTAAGTCTTCCAGCAGCGCCGTGCCCCTGCAGGGCAGACGCACCGTCTCTAAATGCAGCGGGCATTCGATGGTCTCAAACTGCTTCGCAGCGCGCATTTTGCGGTGCTTTTCTACCCGGGCGGCGCACTCGGCATCCCACACCTGCATGGTGGCAAGGTAATAGCGCGGGCCGCCGCTCTGCACGGCAAGGTGCTCCGCATAGGCGCTTTTGCCGCTGGCTGCGCCGCCGATAACCAGCGTCAGCATTGTGGGGTATACGGCGCAATGCCGCCCTCCGCAAAGGAATAGCAGCCGCGGTAGACGGCCAGCGCCATATCCCACAGCGGGATGGAAGCCACCGCGCCGGTGCCCTCGCCCAGATGCAGGTTGGCGGTGATGAGCGGCGCTTTGCCCAAAGCATCCAGCACCATATGGGCGGCAGGCTCCGCCGAAACATGGCTGGCAAACACCGCCTTGGCTGCTGCGGGGCAGAGCCGCACCGCGCACAGCGCCGCCACGCTGCTGATAAAGCCATCCATCAGAACGGGCACACCCTCCAGCGCGCCGCCCAAAAACACGCCGCACAGCCCGGCAATATCAAACCCGCCCAGCTTGGCCAGCACATCCAGCGGGTCAGCGGGATTGGGCTGGTTGTGGGCAATGCCGCGCCGGATCGCATCAATCTTGCGGGCAAGCCCTGCATCCGAAAGCCCGGCCCCGCGTCCGGTCATGCTCTGCACGGGGGCACCCAGCAGCACGCTTGCCACGGCGCTGGAGGTTGTGGTGTTGCCAATGCCCATCTCCCCCGTTGCTAACAGTTGAACTCCCTGCTGCTTTTGTCCGCGCACCAGCGCAATGCCGCAGCCGATGGCTTGCACGGCCTGGGCGCGGGTCATGGCCGGGCCGCAGGTAAAATCTTTGGTGCCGGGGGCAATGCGGCAGTCCTGCACGCCGGGCACCGGGGCACCGGCAATGCCCATATCCACCGGCACAACGCTGCAATGGGCGGCAACTGCCATCTGGCACACGCTGGTGCGCCGCGCGGCAAGGTTTTGCAGCACCGCGCGGGTCACGCTGGCGTCGGTTTGGCTCACGCCCTGAGCCACCACGCCGTTATCGGCGCACAGCACCAGCACGGCGCGGCGGGCAAAATCCAACTCCGGGGTGCCGGTCAGGGCGGCGGCGTCCTCCAGCATGGTTTCCAGGCTGCCCAGCCCGCCCAGCGGTTTGGCCAGCGCGGCCCAGTGGGCGTGCGCCGCGGCGCGGGCAGCTTCATCGGGCGGGGTGATGGTTTGCAGCCGTGTGTTCAGTTCAGGTTCCGTCATACCGTTCCCCCTGTTTTTGTTTGGGCATACTGCGCCGCAGCCGTTACAAAGCGCTGCGGCAGCGGGGTGCCCGCCCAGTATAGATGCGGGAACCCCGCATACAGATGCCCATTGGCAAAGCCGCAGTCCCAATGGCGGCCATTGGCTTTTTGGGCGGCAAAAGCGGTGCCGTTGCAGGTGGAATCCCAATGGTGGAACTCATGCACGGGCACCGGCTCCCCTGCGCGGAAGAGCATGCTGTCCGCCTGCGGGGTGAGCGCGGCATAGCCAAAGCGCACCAGCCGCCCCACGCGGAACCCCTGCCCCGGCAGCACACCCGCCATGGGGTAAACCTTGCTGTCTGTACCCTCCAGCGTCTGCCCTAAGTACAGAAAGCCGCCGCACTCGGCAGCAGTGGGCAGACCCTCTTGCACTGCGTCCCGGATAGCAGTACGCAGGGCGCGGTTCTCACTCAGCTGACGGGCGTACAGCTCTGGGTAGCCCCCGGGCAGGTACAGCCCACCGATATTTTCCGGCAGGGCGGCGTCCCGCAGCGGGCTGAAAAATGCAAGCTCTGCACCTGCATCCCGCAAGGCGTCCAACGTTTCGGCGTAGGCAAAGCAGAAGGCTTCGTCCCGCGCTACGGCAATGCGAACGGAGGGCGTGCATGGCGCGGCAAGCGGCGGTGCAGCCGGGGCAGGGCGGTCAGTCAACACTGCCAGCTGTGCCCAGTCCAGCACAAGGGCATCGGCTAATTGCAACAACTTTTGCTGCAAGTCAACGATCTCCCCGGCAGTTTTCAACCCGAGGTGGCGGCTCTCGATGACGCATCCCGGCAGATGGGGCAGATACCCCACCACCGGCAGACCGGTCTCGGCTTCCAGCATCGGGCGCAGCGTTTTGTATAGGGTTTCGGAGCAATCGTTGAGCAGAATGCCCACGATATGGCTGGGCGTGCGGAACTGCAAAAGCCCCCGCAGCTCGGCAGCAAGGGTGATGCTTGCCCCTTTTGGCTGCACTACCAGCAGCACCGGCAGCGCCAGCGTATCGGCCAGCTCCCAAGCGCTTGCACGGGTTGTCAGTCCCTGCCCATCGTAAAAGCCCATGGCACCCTCGCATACGGCAGCGCCGTGCCCGGCGGCATACCGGGCGTAAAGCGTGCGCACCGTATCCGGAGCAGAGAGGTAGAGGTCTAAATTGTGGCTTTCCACCCCAAGCGCGCTGCGGTGGAACATGGGGTCGATATAATCCGGCCCGCATTTGAAGGCGCAAGGGTCAGCCCCGCGCCGCTGCAAGGCGGTCAGCACGGCACAGGTAACGGTGGTCTTGCCGCTGCCGGAGCGCGGCGCGGCGATGAGAAACTGCATCATGTCCGTGCCCCCGTAATGAGAAACACAGGGTTGTTAGCCATCAGCAAATGCAGACTGCCCGCCGTTTTTGTGCGGCTGACGGCGATCTGTGTTACCTCCGCAGAAAGGCCGTGGGCGGTCAGGGCAGCTACGGCAGCACTGAGCGTTTCCAGCGCAATGGCGGCAACACACAGCCGGGCAACTGAATTTTTGTGCAGCACAGCGTCTATAACAGCGTCCATATTGCCCTTTGTGCCGCCGATGAATACAGCATCCGGGGCGGGCAACGCGTCCAAAGCATCGGGTGCTTTGCCTTCGATCAGGGTCAGATTGTAAGCAGCAAATTTCTCCCGGTTTTGCTGGATCAGTGCACAGGCCTCCGGGTCACACTCCACGGCGTATACCTGCCCGGCAGGGGCGGCAAGCGCCAGCTCCACGCTCACGCTGCCGGTGCCCGCGCCCACGTCCCATAGGGTGTCCGTGGGGGTGACCGCCAGCTTTGCCAGTGCGGCGGCGCGCACCTCCTGCTTGGTCATAGGCACAGCGCCCCGGATAAAAGCATCGTCCGGCAGGCCGGGGGTGCGGCGGGACGGCAAAGCCTCCCGTTCGATGAGCAATACGCTCAGCGGTGCAAAGCTTTGCTCTGCCAGTTCCCGGGCAAGGCCAAAGCGGATGGCTTCTGTCGGTGTGCCAAGGTTTTCACCTACAAGGGCGTGGGCAGCGCCCAGCCCGGCGGCGGTCAGCTTGGCACACAGAGAGGCAGGGGTGTCCCCGCCGCCGGTGAGGAAAAACACCTGTGGATGCGCCAAAACCTCGGCTACCGGGTCGCAGGCACGGCCATGGGCCGATACCAGTTTCCAGTCCTGCCAAGGGCGTCCCACTGCTGCGGCTAAAAGCTGCACGCTGGAAAGCCCGGGCAGCACCCGGACGGAGTATCCCATGACCCGCAGCAGGGGCAGCAGCTTTGCCGCACCGGAGTAAAACCCGGTGTCGCCGCTGTACAAAACAGCGGTGTCCGTATCCGGCTGCGCAGTAAGACACGCAAGGATTTCCTCCGGCTTATACACGGCTTTGCAGTTGTCAGTGCACCCCGCCGGTAAATGCTCCAACAGGCGCTTTGCCCCAAGGATGAGCCCTGCGCTTTGCAGTGCAGCCAACCCTTGCGCGGTCAGGCTTTCCGGGCAGCCGGAGCCCATTCCGATCAGAGAAATCATACCAGAACCTCCTTGCAGCGTGCCAGAATTTGTGCAGCAGTTTGTCCGTTTTCGGCCGGGCGACGCACCACGATCAGCTGTGCACCGGTATCCTGTGCGGCCTGTGCTTTTTCGGCAAAGCCGCCCACGGCACCGCCGTCCTTGGTGACCAGATACCGGATGGAGAATTGTTTTATCAGGGCGCAGTTCAGCGCATAGCTGAATGGCCCCTGCATGGCAATGATGTTCTTATGTGGGATACCGGCGGCCTCGCAGGCGGCAATGCCCTCCCGCGTGGGCAGCACCCGGGGAAACAGCCGCTCCGGGCTGAGCGCCGCAAAGGCGGCAAGCTCTTTCGCGCCGGTAGCCAGCAGCACATTGCCGCTGCACCCGGCCAGAAATGCAGCCGCGTGGGCGGCGGTGGCAAACACCATGCTCCCGGCAGGCAAGGGGCTTTCTTCCCGCAGCAGTCGGTGATACTCCACCCCGGCCACGGCACATGCAGCCCGGATGTTTTTTGTGGCGTCCACCGCGTAGGGGTGGGTGGCGTCTATGCACAGGGCAGCGCCCTGTAAAAGAGCGGTCATTTCCTCGGGGGTCAGCCGCCCGCAGTGCACGGTGATGCCGTCTGCTTTGCCCTGTTCCTCTGCACCCAGCGGGGTGGCAACACTGACCAGAACCTCCGCTCCCAGCGCCGCCAGCTGCCGGGAGAACACCCGCCCCTCGGTAGTGCCGCTAAAAACCACTGCCTTCATCTGCGGTACCCCCGCGGGGTGACCATTTTACTGCCAAGCTGCTTTGTGGCAGCGTTGCCGATGTACACGGTGGTAAACATATCCACCGTGGTGCTTTCCAGCTGGGCAAGGGTCAGGATGCGGGCAGTCTGACCCTCCCGGCCGATATTGCGCACAATGCCGCAGACGGTATCGGCGCTTTTGCCACTTTCCAGCAGGATGCACACCGCCCTTGCCAGATAGTCCGGCCTGCCCTTGGAGGAGGGATTGTACAGCGCAACGCAGAAATCTCCCATGGCGGCGCAAGCCAGCCGCTTCTCGATGACCTCCCACGGGGTCAGCCGGTCGGAAAGGGAAATGACGCAAAAATCGTGCGCCAGCGGTGCACCCAGCACCGCTCCGCCGCTGAGAGCAGCGGTCAGTCCGGGCACGATCTCCACGGCAACGTCCGGATAATCCGGGGCAAGCTCCAGCAGGGGACTTGCCATGCCGTACACCCCGGCATCGCCGGAGCAGACCAGCGCCACCCGCTTGCCGGTGCGTGCTTTTTCCAGCGCCCAGCGGCAGCGGTCGATTTCCTGCGTCATGCCGGTGGCGTAGTATTCTTCGCAGGGAAATTCATCGCGGATGAGGTCAAGATAGACCTTATATCCACAAATCGCGTCAACGCTTTCCAGCGTATTCGCGGCCTGCTGGGTCATATAAAAAGGCTCGCCGGGGCCAAGCCCCACGACATAGACTATCTTCTCGGGACGGTCAATATCGATTTCCATCACGTCAAGCATTCTGCCACCTCCAGTCCGGGGCAAAGGGCCTGCACGCCAGCGCAAGGGTCACGCCGCTGCAGGCAAATTTGGGGTAAAACAGGCTGCCGCCTGCGTCCAGCACAGCCGCCCGCTCACAAACATTATCCACTCCGGTCACGCGTTGTACAAAAGGGGAGGGAGTGAACTGCCCGGGCAAGCTGCGCAGCTGTGCGGCAGAGTAAAACCGCACCGGCCAGCCACGCGCCTGACAGAAGGCCAGCAAGCCCGGTTCATGCTGCTTCAGGTCGATGCTTGCGGCGGCGGTAACTGCCTGCGCAGCAAAGTCGTACCGGGCGCAGAATGCGGCAAAGGCAGCCTTCAGCGTTTCAGCGCTTGTGCCCCGCTTGCAGCCGATGCCCAGCACCCCGATGCGTGGTACAAGATGCAGTGCCTGCCCGACGGGGCAAAGGGTGAGTGCGAGGTCAGCTTTTTCCGGGGCTTCTGCAGGGCATAACCCGGCGGGCGCAGTGCCCGTTACAGGGATATCTGCCCAGTAATATACCGGCTGCCCGGCCAGTAATTTGCCGCTGACCAGCTTGATGCGCTCCGGCTCCAGCACCATGCAGTTTTGGTGCTTTGTCCACTCGTCCACCGCAAAAATGCCGTGGGCATCGGTGGCGGTGGTGATCACCGGCACAGCACCGCATACAGCGGCAATGGCCCGCGCAAGATCGTTTGCGCCGCCCAGATGACCGGACAGAATGGGTACGGCAAACCGCCCGCATTCGTCCACCACTACCACAGCCGGGTCGGTGGCCTTGCACTTGCAGTGGGGCGCGATGGCCCGCACTGCAATACCCGCAGCCCCTACAAATATCAGCGCATCCGAATGCACAAACTGTGCGCTTGTCCATTCTGCAAGAGAATCGCCATCCCGCCCGCACCGGGCAACACTGCCGGGCAAGGCGGCGGCCAGACGCTTTGCTAGCGCAAGGCCGGTATCCGTAAAGGCAAGGTAAGCGCGGGTCATACCGGTTCTCCTTTGCGGAATTCGGTGGTAAAGGCGGGGTCGTACAGCTTGCTGCGCTCGTACTGCGTGCCGAGAAAATCTCCCACTACGATAAGTGCCGTCTTGGTAATGCCCACTGCACGGGTGCTCTCAGCCAAAGAACCAACTGTGCATCGCACGATTTTTTCTTCCGGCCAGCTGGCCTTGTACACCACGGCGGCGGGGGTGTCCGGCGTGTAGGCACCGCCCTGCAGCAGAGCATCCTGCACCTTGTCCATCAGCCCGATGGACAGGAAGATCACCATGGTCGCGCCATGGGCGGCAAGGCTTGCCAGCCTTTCCCGCTCCGGTACCGGGGTGCGCCCCTCCATGCGGGTGATGATGACCGTCTGGCTGACCGTGGGTAAAGTATACTCGGCGTTCAGCGCGGCGGCAGCGCCGCAAAAGCTGGAAACACCGGGGGTATCATCGTAACAAACTCCGTCTGCGTCCAGCGCATCCATCTGCTCCCGGATGGCACCGTACAGGCAGGGGTCGCCGGTGTGTAACCGCACGGTGGTTTTGCCGGCAGCTTCCATCCGGCGCATCACGTCCAGTACCTGCTCCAGCGTCATCTCGGCGCTGTTGTAGATAGCACAGTCCGGCTTTGCCAGCCCCAGCAGCGCCGGATTGACCAGACTGCCCGCATAAATAATGCAGTCCGCAGCCTGTAAAAATGCTGCACCGCGCTGGGTGATCAGATCCGGCGCGCCGGGGCCTGCGCCCACAAAATGTACCATGTGCATTACTCCTTCCATTCGTCTAACAGGCGGGCGGCAGTCTCGGTCTGTCCCAGCGGGCCGTGCTGATTTGAAAACAACACCGCACCCACCCGGAACGCCCCGCCCGCGCGGCGGTCAAGATGCAGCTGGATGGCGGCAAGCAGGCTTTGCAGCACCAGCTCCCGCAGCCCGGCTGTATCCAGAATCTCCAGACAGGCATCCGTGGTGGCTGCATTGTACAGCGCAGTGCACACTTCCCGGCCGGCACCGCACAGGGCGGCGTGGGTGCAGAACAGCTCCGTGCGGCAGTCTGCCGTGTGGGAGTGGGTGTTCATAATGCCGCCCGCCAGCTTGCACAGCTTGCCGATATGCCCCACCAGCAGCACCTGTTCAAAGTGTGCCGCTGCTGCCATATCCAGCGTATCTCCGATAAAGTTGGACGTTTTGACCACCGGGATAGCGGCAAACTGCGGATACGTTTCGTGCAGGTAGTCCAACCCGTAATTGCCCGGGGCAAGGATGAGCCGCCGGTGGTCCTTTGCCCGCAGCGCCGCCTGATTCATCTCCAGCTGGATGGTGTCCAGAATGGCTTGCTGGCTCATGGGCTCTACAATACCGCTGGTGCCCAGCACCGACAGCCCGCCCTCCACCCCGATATGAGGGTTGAAGGTGCGCCGGGCTACCTCCTCGCCGCCGGGGATGGAGATAGTCACGGCAAAGCCGCCGGGATAACAGGCGGCTTCCGCCTCCCGGCGCAGCGCCTCGGTGATCATCTGCCGAGGCACATGGTTGATGGCGGCCTGCCCGACCGGCTGGTCCAGCCCGGGCTTTGTCACCCGGCCCACTCCCGCGCCGCCGGTAATACATACCTCGGGCGTGCCGGGCAGCAGCGTCACCGTGGCGGTCACCGGCAGACCGGTGGTCACGTCCACATCGTCGCCGCCGTCCTTTTCAATGGCGCATTCCGCACCCTCGGCAACGGTGCGGCAGAACAGGGGGGCAACCTCCACCACAATGCCCTTCGGCGTGCGCAGGGCGACAGTTTCCGATGCTATGCCGGTCAGCAGCAGACGAGCGGCCCCGGCAGCTGCCAGCGCCGCACAGGTGCCGGTGGTGTAGCCGCAGCGCAGCAGCTTTTGCCCGCTGCGCACATAGTGCTCAAATTGGGGTTTTACCGGCTTCGGCGGGTCAAAAGCAGCGCTGTACTGTGCTTCCGTCAGGCCGTAGAGTGCTTTGATATTTTCCCGGGCAAAGGCCTGTGCCGGTGGCATGGGCGCAGAGACGCTGTGCGGCGAAACGCAGACTACCGCGTCCGCGATCTTCTGCGCCATGTCCAGCTCGTGCAGGGTCACGATGACCGCAAGCTGCTGCTCATGCGCCAGTTTTTGCAAAATGGTCAACAGCTCTATCTTGCCTTTTACATCTAAAAATGACGTGGGCTCGTCCAGCAGAAGCACCTGCGGCTGTTGACAGACTGCCCGCGCCAGTAAAATGCGCTGCCGCTGCCCATCGCTGACGCAGTTGAAGTCCCGGTCGGCCAGATGCGCCGCGCCCACCAGCTCCAGCGCGTTCTGTACCTGCTTTTTGTCCTCAGCGGAAAGGATGCCCAGCCGCCCGGTGTAGGGGATGCGTCCTGCCGCCGCAAACTCAAAGCAGGTGGTCAGCTCGGTGCGGCGGGTGTGGGGCAGCATCAGCGCCAGCTTGCGCGCCCGGGCGTTGGGGGTGTAGGCCGTCAGGTCTTGCCCGTCCAGCAGCACCGCGCCGCCCTGCGCCGCCAGCTGCCCGGCCAGCGTTTTTAAAAGAGTGGATTTGCCCGCGCCGTTCGGACCGATGAGCGCCAGAATTTTGCCGCGCTCGGCGTGCAGGGCAATGTCCCGCAGCAGCGGCGCACCGTAGCCGACGGCGAGATTTTGCGTTTCACAACAGCTCATACCGTGCCCTCCCTGCTGTGGCGGCGCACAAGCAGCCAGATGACCACCGGCGCACCGAACACCGCTGTGACCGAGCTGATGGACAGCTCGGTGGGTGCAAACAGGCTGCGGGCGATCAGGTCGCACAGCAGGCAGAATGCCGCGCCGCCCAGTGCGCAGCCCGGCAGCACCCGCAGCGGTTTTGCACTGCCCAGCGTATGTTTTACCAGATGCGGCACCGCAATGCCGACGAAGGAGATTGGTCCGGCAAATGCCGTGACGCAGGCCGCCAGCAGGCTTGACAGCAGCACAAGCACCACGGAAAACGCCCGCACCGGCACGCCGACGCTGGCGGCGTAGCTTTCGCCCAGCTGGTAGGCGGCCATCGGCTTGGCCAGCAAAAAGGCCGCGGCCAAACAGGGCAGCACCACCAGCACAGCGGCGGCCACATTGCCCCAGGTCATGCCGGAAAAGCTGCCCATGGACCAGTTGTGCAGGTTGACGATGTTGGAATCCTGTGCAAAGGCCACTACAATATCGGTGACGGCGGAGCAGATATAGCCGATCATCACGCCGCAGATGACCAGAATGCTCATGCGGTGTACCCGGCGCGCCACGCTGAGCACAAAGGCCATGGCAGCCATGGATCCAGCAAAGGCGGCCAGAATCAGGGTGAGCGAGTTGGTCAGCAGGCCGTGGTTCAAAAATACCACCATCGTCAGCGCAACCACCAGCTTGGCCCCACTGGAAATGCCCATGACAAACGGCCCCGCAATGGGGTTGGCAAAAAAGGTTTGCAGCAGGTAGCCCGCTACCGAGAGCGCCGCCCCCAGCAGCACCACCATAACGGCGCGCGGCAGGCGCAGCTGCAATAGGATATTGGCGGCCAGTTCATCCTGCCCGCGGCCCAGCAGCGCCTGCACCACGCCGCGCGGCGAAATTGCCACACTGCCCCAGAACAGGTTGAGCGCAAACAGCCCCAGCAGCGCCGCCGCAAGGGCTACATATGTAATTGTCAGGCGCTTGGTGTGCATGGCGCTGCCTTTCTGCAATAAAATTATTCTACATGCGTTAAAAATGCCAGTTCACTGTCCGCGGGGGTGCCCTTGGTAAACACGCGGTTCATATCCAGAATCAAATCCGGAAGCTCCATGCTTTGCTGGAACAGGCTCTGCGCGGTACACCACACATTGCCGTTCTGCACGGCCTTGAACTGCGCCAGCAGCGGGCATTTTTCCACCAGCTGTTCGGTGCTGGCAATGCTGCCCTCAATGGTGCTGTTGTAGAGCAGCACATCGGCGTCCTTGGCACCGGCGTAAAAATCTTCCAGCGAAAGATTGATGGTGGCCAGATTGTTGCCGTTGTCCGTTAAATCAGCAAACACATAGCTGCCGCCCGCCATCTCGATCATGCGGGCCACATAGTCGCTGCCTTTGCGCACCGTGACAAGGTTGTTGGAAGTGATGGAGAAAAACGCCACCGTTTTGCCGGTGGGCTGCTGGTTTTCCAGCGGGGCAACGCGCTGTACCTGGGTGTCAAACAGCTGTTCCGCCTCCTGCTGTTTGCCCAGCAGAATGCCGTACAGCTTGACCCATTCCATGCGGGCCAGAGGGTCGGTTTCATAGCTGGAACGCTCCACCAAAACGGGGATGCCGAACTTTTCCAGCTGTTCTTTGACCTCCGGCGTGTGGTAGATCATCGTGTTTTCAATGGCAAGTCCACAGCCGGAAGCCAGAATGGTTTCATAGTCCGGGGCGCTGTACTTGCCCGCATAGGCAATCTGCCCCGCCTGCATGGCGGCTTTGGCTTCGGGCAGGTACCAGCCATCCGCCTTGGTGCCGGAAAGTGCAATGCTGTCCAGCGCGCCCAGGCTGATGATGGGGTCCATAGCGGAGGTGGAAACCAGGTAGATATTCTCAATGGGCTGTTGCAGCACGGTGGTGCCCTGGGGCAGATCCTCCGGCACGGCAGCGCCCTGCGGCACCACCAGATATTGGCTGTCCGCAATGGTGATCAGCTCGTACCCGCCGGTGCATTCATCCACGGTAAACTGTTTGGCGTATTGCAGCGGGTAGCTGCTTTCCACGGTAAGGGTGGGGGCAGCCGTGCTGCCGCTGCCCGCGCAGCCGGCCAACAACAAAAGCGCTGCGGCAGAAAGTGCGGCACAAAGCCCAAAACGTTTCGTCTGCATTATTCTGCGGGGGTCAGCGTGGCGCTGTCAAAGGTCAGGGTATAATCGATCTCGTGCGGGGTGCTCATGGCAACGGTATCGGCGGTAACGGCAAGGGCGGTATCCAGCGCAGCAACGGGGATTTCAAAGGTGGAGTTGCCTTCGGTGTTGGTGGGCAGGTACTTTTCTCCATCAATCAGCATGTAGTCATAGTTGGGGCTGCTCCACACAATCACGGCGGTCATGGTGCCATCGGCAACCGTCAGGGCGGCAGGGCTTTCCACCGTGGCGCGGCCGGAGCCGCCCTCCAGTGTGACAGCGCAGGTGTAGCTGCCATCAACAGGCACAGCGGCGGTTTCGGCAGCGGCATCTTCGGTCTTAGGCTCGGCATTGCGCACGCTGACGGTATGGTCGTACCAGGTGCCCTTGGTGCCCAAAATGGCCAGCTGGAAGTCGGTATCCACAGCATCCAGCGGAATATCATAGCCGTACACTTCATCGCTGGTGCCATCGGAATAGGTCACAGTATCGGTGGTGGGCTGCAGCCAGTCGCTCTCGTGGCTGGGGGCGTCCTCGGCAGTGCCCAGGTACAGGTTGACGATCTTTTTCGATGCCAGGCTGACATGGAAGGTCATTTTGCCATCGGCGACAGTCAGGGTTCCCTTGCCATCGCAGGCTTCGTTGGCGTGCACCATACTGCTGTCAGTTTCAAATTCGGCGGTATACACGCCGTCCGGCAGAGCAGCTTCGGTCTGGGGTTCTGCGGTGGGGGCGGTGGCTTCACTGCCGGCAGCCTCGGTGGCAGCGGGGGTGGAGTCAGCAGAAGAAGCGCCGGTTGCGGTGGAGCCGCAGCCAGCCAGCAGAGCGGCCAGCACCAGGGCGGCCACAGCGCCGGAAATTACACGATTTTGTTTCATTGGGTGTTACCTCGCATTGTAAAAAATTGAAATGATAGAATAAAATATAATAAGAAAGGATAGCAGAAAATTACGTCGCAGGGGCGAGCATTGCCCGCCCGCGGTCATTTGCCCCGTGTATTGCCAACCCGGAAGAGTGTTGCAATGTTTTAGGGCAATACCGCATAATTCTAAGTGCCGATACGGCGAGCGAGGTGCGGCA
>ERZ827181.2980-NODE-2980-length-13147-cov-2.450428_pt1 | contig 13147 bp, 8 predicted proteins | sample MGYA00519778_ERZ827181 | MGnify/ENA primary metagenome ERZ827181 (study PRJEB31778, sample SAMEA3449273) | human gut metagenome | biome: human gut; feature: human-associated habitat; material: faeces | place: United Kingdom | collected 2010/2012 ...
TTGCAGACTGACCGAAGTATTCAGTTCCAGAGAACGAAAAAATCGTCCCGTTTTACTCAACCATGTCAAGTTATTGGCCCATGCATAACGGTTATAGGTCGATTTGTAGCTGTCCTCTTTATGGTAGTTGATCTCCGGGTCGATCTTCACGTTATCGAACGACCCACCGTAATCCAGATTTGAAGCATAAATCAACGAGCCGGATTTGTATTGCCATTCCTTTGAAAGACGGACCGACGTATTAAGACGTTTATAATTTTCCAGGGAATTCCTGGGATCAATTTTCGAATCGAAAAAATCTATGCCGACATTGAGGGTTAGCTTCCGTTTTTCCCATTCGAAACCTTTGCCCGCATAAACCAGTTTACCATACGTGTCTGCTTTAAAACGAGCATTAAATTTATTGCCTCCCTTCCGACGATCTATTTTGATCAACCCGCTGGTCAGGTCGCCGTATTCGACCGACGGAATACCGCGCACGACCTCTACGCGCTCAATATCATCTGTGGGAATAGTCCGCATGTCCAATCCCCGACCGGTGGTATTACGGTTTGCAAGTCCATTATCAGTATTACCCGCGAGATACGACATATTGGCTTTAGTATTGATCGGTACACCGTCCATCAGGAACGAAGTGCCCAGCGACGAGATATCATAATCGGTACTGCTTCCATCCGTCTGGATTCCAGATCCCGCCTCCCTCAGGCGGATCAGGTTGGCAGCACCCATATTGGGAACCGTCGAACGTTCGCCCGGCAGCAACGATACCAGATCGGCAAAGCTCGACGGCTGCAGGTGCTCCATGGCCTGACGGTCAATCTTGGACGAGCTGGTCATCCCCCTGGACTCGGAAGCCGTCACCACCACCTCATCCAGATTTACGGCATCGGGTTCAAGGAGAGCCAGCCACGTAAAACTATCGTCCACTGGGATAACCTGCGTATAAGGTTTGTACCCTAAGAAAGTAACCCGTAATTTATAGCGTCCTGCCGCGACACGCTCGAACCGGCAAATACCCTGGTCGTCGCAGCTTCCCGACAGTATCCGACCGTCGGATTCGCATGTAAGCAACACGGCGGCGAATCCGACGGGCAAATCCGTCTGGTGATTTTGTGCCTGTATGGCAACCGTATACAAACCCGCCCGGAATTCCTGCTGTTGTCCCCGAACCGGGAAGACCAACAGCATCATACAGTATAACAGGGTCAGTATCCGAACGCTTTTCAACACTTTTTCCGATTTTGCACGGGGCAAAAGTACGGGATGCCGTCAGGTGCCGAAATCCCCAAATATGGCTAATTCGGAGCCCGAGTATCCCCATAGGTGAGGATGCTCCGTTTTACAGCACTGTCATTCAATTCAATCCATTTTATATAACACTATCCGACATGCAATGATTCGCCAATAGCAGGCACCATGTGTCGGAACACCGATATAGGGTCCTGCATACCGCGCCTGAACTATACTCCTCCTGCCCCCCATCCTCATTTTCAGCTATAAAACGACTCAAAATCCCTATTTTTGAGGACGGATGGTTTCCGCCAATCGCTATAATTTTGGGGCGTAAAATATAAAATGGAGAAAACATACGTGCTCCACAGCCAAATCCCCAACTATTATCACACGATGAAATACCTCTACCATTACCTTTTTCTTACAACCAGCTTAATTTTGCTGGGCAGCTGCACCAAGGACACCCTTCCCGGCACGGACACGACAACGCCTCCTTCCCTCGAAACCGATACGGGAGCAGAGGCTTTCGAAGGATGGATCCGGGTCAAATTCAAATCCGGCAACGATGAAATCGCCCCCGTTGTGACCAAAAGCGGCGCGCGCTCCACAGGTCTGGCTTCTGTCGACAATGCCGCACTGGCACTCGGAGCCAGGCAGATGAAAAGGGTCTTCCCACCCGCCGGACGCTTCGAGGAGCGTACCCGCAAGGAAGGACTGCACCTGTGGTACGACCTCTATTTCGACGAGAGTATTCCCGTAAGCAAGGCCGTCTCGGATTTTCGGCAATTGCCGGAAGTGGCGGTCGCCGAACCGATCTATAAGGCCAGTCTGATCCACCCCTCGGCTCCCGTCGAGGTTTCGGAAACAACGACGATATCCAGAGCCTCGCAAAACGCGCCTTATAACGATCCCCTGCTATCGAACCAGTGGCATTACGACAACGACGGCACCCTTCCCGATGCGCTTGCGGGAGCCGATATCAACCTGTTCCGGGCCTGGGAAATTACACAGGGTTCCCCGGAGGTTATCGTAGCCGTCGTGGACGGAGGCGTGGATTATGCCCACGAAGACTTGCAGGGCAATGTGGTCAACCCGGCGGAGCTGAACGGACAGCCCGGTATAGACGACGACGGAAACGGCTACATCGACGATTTTTACGGCTGGAATTTCATCGAAGACAACAACCAAATCGAGGTGGACAACCACGGTACCCATGTGGCCGGTACGATAGCTGCCGAAAACAACAACGGCATCGGAGTCTGCGGTGTGGCCGGCGGGCACGGCAACCATACCGGCACGCGAATCATCAGCTGCCAGATTTTCGGCACCCGGAACGGACAGGAGGTTTCGGGCAATTCGGCCCCGGCGATCAAATACGCCGCAGATGCCGGAGCGGTTATCTGCCAGAACAGCTGGGGTTATACCAACGCCACGAGCATGCCCCGCTCGGACCAAGAGGCAATCGAATACTTCATCAAATACGCCGGGACCGACGAAAACGGGAACCAGACCGGCCCGATGAAGGGCGGCATCGTGATTTTCGCGGCAGGCAACGAAGACCTCGACTACAAGACCTATCCGGCCTGTTACGAAAACGTCCTTTCGGTGGCGGCCATCGCCCCTGACTTCACCAAAAGCTGGTACTCCAACTATGCAGACTGGGTCGATATAGCGGCCCCGGGCGGCACTTATACCAGCGGCGGCAAGTATGCCACCGAATGCGCCGTTTACAGTACCATTACGAACAACAAATACGGTTACCTGCAGGGAACGTCGATGGCTTGCCCGCATGTATCGGGGATAGCCGCGCTAATCGTTTCGAAATTCGCCGCTCCCGGTTTCACCCCCGATCAGGTATGGGCGCATCTGACCAAACGCACCAGGGCGATCGGGCTCTACAACCCGTCTTATTTGAACAAACTCGGATCGGGGCTGGCCGATGCATACATGGCCCTGGCCGAAGACCAGGGAATAGCCCCGGAAAAAGTACCCCGGCTCGAATGCAGCCGGACAGCCGGGGCTATGGCCGTTACCTGGCCCGTATCGGCCGATGAGGACGACGGTACGGCGGATCACTACCTGCTCTACTGGAATACCGTTCCGCTGGAAAACTTTGACCCCGATAATCCGCCCGCAGGTACCCAATCGGCCTCTGTTCCCGGGACGCGGAACCTGCAACCCGGAGAATCGATGTCGCATACCCTGACCGGAATTGCAGGAGAGACCCGCTATTACGTAGCGATCATTGCTTCCGACGCATGGGGCAACCGCTCGGCCGCAACGACGACTTCAGTCGTCACACCGGTCAACGAACCGCCCGTCATCACGCGAGAAAGCGGAGACGGGATCATTGCGGTCGGATACAACCAGACCCGAAGCGTCACTTTCCGGTTATCCGATCCGGAAGGATACGGTTGCACGTACACGCTGGACGATCCTTCGGGCAGTTCCACGTCGAAAGAGGAGAACGGACGCGTACGCATCACGATCACCAATTACAAACGTCCCCCCGGCACCTATACGATGCGGCTGACCGCTACGGACCTGGGGGGAGCCGTTACCACACTCGACATTCCGTTAACGCTGGAAGCCAACCAACCTCCGCAGCTCACCGCTCCGCTGGAGAATGTCTATTTCAGCTCTTTACAGGAGGTGCAAACCCTCTATTTTTCATCGAATTTTTCCGATGAACGGGGTGCCGCTGCCATTACATACACGCTCGATTATGACGACCAGGCGCTCTATATCACCCCGCAAAACAGAGGTTTCAAAATCGCTCCGCTGAGGTACGGACCTGCCGAAGTGACTGTCACGGCACGCGACGAAGAGGGACTCACGAGCACCGCCTCATTTCAGGTTATGTCCCGCGACTATACCCGCGAAGTGGATCTCTATCCGAATCCCGTACAGGATAAACTCTCGATCCGCATGGGTAAGGAGGTTTCGGGTGAGATTCGCATACGGGCCGTCGCTCCCTCCGGACAGATCGTCTGGGACGGACAGGCCGCCATTTCGCCGTTCGCGCCCGCTTCGGTCGACCTTTCCGCACTGAGCGGCGGCAGCTATACGCTTTGGATCGAATACCAGGGCTCCAAAATTTCCCGGAATATCATCAAATTGTAACCTGACAAAACAGACCCGACGACAATGACCCGATCGATCTTCATACCCGGTATCACCTTATTGACGACTCTCTTGTGTACACTACCCGCACCGGCCCAAACAGGCAGCGGTTCGTTCCTGGAAATCGTTCCCGACGCACCGAGCGCCGGTATGGGCGGAACCGGAACGGCTTTACCGGCAAACGCCTTTTCTGTTTTCCACAACCCGGCCCAAACTCCGCTGACGGAGAAACAGGGGGAAGTAGGCTACAACATCGCCCCCTGGCTGCGCGACCTGGGGACAGGTCGAATCCAGCATACAGTCGGGGGATTTTACCGCCTCGGTGACAAGCAGGCCCTTTCGGCCGGTGTCCGGCTGCTGACCCTACCGTCGAGCGACCTGACCGATGATTACGGGAACCTGCTCCGTACCACGCATCCGTACGATCTCTCCGTAAACGTCGGCTATTCCCGCACGGTAGCCCGCAATCTGGCCGTAGGGGCAACGGTCGGGTATATCCGTTCGTCGCTTGGTGAAAACCTCTCGGCAAACGGAGTAGCATTCGATGCAGGCGCCTATTACCGGCACGCGATCAGGGGATTGGGTGGCGAATCGAATTGGGCGCTGGGGCTCACCCTCGACAATATGGGAACGGCTCTCGATTACGGCGGCGGGAGTGCCCCGCTCCCGTGGAAACTACAACTCGGCGCAGCGGCCACTCTGGAGTTCTCCCCCCGGCACAGGCTTGAAGCGACGGCCGAAGGAGGTTACCGCTTCCGGCCTTCCGGCAACCGGAGTTTAAGCGGAGGCGTGGGTGCCGGTTATACCTTCGCCCGGCTGGCCACGGTACGGGCCGGTTATCATTTCGGCGACCAGGAGAAGGGAGACCCCCGGTACACGTCCTTCGGATGCGGTATCCATTTCTATCATTTCCATCTGGATGCCGCCTATTGGCTCGGCGGCACCGACTCCCCGGTACGCAACACCTGGATGCTGTCGCTGCGGATCGACCTGGGGCGGCGAAGCCGGCCGTGATCCCGGTCGCAATACCGATCCCGACGCTCCTACTTGGCGGCACTGATCCAGGTGCGACAGAACGATTCTGGCGGCATATTTGCAGGTTAGCGGTGATTACACACCGGCCGCCCCATGAAAAACGCTTTTACCCAAGAGGTCAACCAACTGCTCGTCAAACTCGGGCTGCATCCCAATGCGGCCGACCTGCTCGACCGCCTCGTAATCATCGTGATTATCCTGCTGATCGCCTGGCTGGCGGATCTGTTCTGCCGCTTCGTGATCGTGGGAGGGATCGGGCACATTATCAAACATACCAAAGCCAAATGGGACGACGTTTTGCTGCATCCCCAGGTACTGCGCAAACTCACCTATCTAATACCGGTACTGATCGTTTACATGCTGCTGCCGCTGGCCCTTTCAGACAAGGCCGAAATCCTCGGCTGGCTCCGCAAGCTCTGCATCATTTACGGCATCGTCGTCGTACTGGTTTTCATCAATATTTTCCTGAAGGTACTTTTCGGCATCTTCCGCAACCAGGAAGCTTTCCGCGACAAACCGCTCAAAGGACTGGTACAGATCATGCAGGTAGGACTGGTCTGTATCGGCATTATCCTGACCATAAGCACCCTGCTCAACATATCGCCGCTGCACCTGCTGGCCGGACTGGGGGCTTCGGCCGCCATCCTGATGCTGATTTTCAAAGATTCGATACTCGGTTTCGTATCCGGCATCCAATTATCCATCAATGACATGCTCCGGGCCGGAGACTGGATCAGCATGCCCAAATACGACGTCGACGGCACCGTCCTCGACGTCTCGCTGACCACCGTCAAGATCGAGAACTTCGACAACACGGTGACCACCATCCCGCCCTACACGCTCACCAGCGATTCGTTCAAAAACTGGCGGGCCATGTCCGAATCGGGCGGACGGAGGGTGATGCGCTCGGTAAACATCGACATCAACAGCGTCCGTTTCTGCACGCCCGAAATGCTGGAAAAATACAAACGCTTCGCGCTGGTACGCGATTACATCGAACAGGAGGAAAACAAGCTGGAGACGCAACGAGCCAAGCTGAACCTCGATCCCGCAACGACATTCGACACACTGCGGCAAAGCAATATCGGCATTTTCCGGGCTTACCTGAACCTCTATCTCAAAAACCTAAAAGTGGTCAACCACGACCTCACCTGCATGGTGCGGCAATTGCAACCCACCGAAACAGGTATCCCGATACAACTCTATTTCTTCTCAAATATCAAGGAGTGGGTCGCTTACGAAGGGGTACAGGCCGACGTATTCGACCATGTAATGAGCGTTATCCGCGAATTCGACCTCTATATCTACCAAGGCTTTTCGGGGCAGGACCTGCAACAATCCATCTCCGGCACAGGTTTCGCAACCGCCCCCGCCCCGTCCCGGAGTAGCGCACTGTCATCCGCTCAGGCGACGGTCACCCCGGCCGATTCTTCCGGAACTTCACCCGCCGAGATATCCCGACCTGCGCCGCCGGAAACGAAATCTCCCTCCTCGTCCGATCCATCTCCCGCACGGACTTAAAACCGGAATAAAATCGTATCTTTGGATAGTGTTAACCCAAAATCCAAAACATATGAACCGACTATTCCCTCCCGTGACCTTACTGGCATTCTGCCTGTGTACCGGCGCTACCGCACAAACGGCAGCAAAGACATCCGCAACACCCTCTCCGAAAACAGCTCCGGCCGTGGTCACTCCCGCCCCCGGCGACGTGCTGATCCCGGCACCGTCCGATGCCCAGGTACTGTTCGACGGCAAAGACCTCGCGCAATGGTGCCGCAAGGACGGTTCGCCCGCGGCATGGACCGTCGAGAACGGCGATATGGTCGTCAAGGCCAAAAGCGGAAATATCCAGACCAAACGTAATTTCGGGGATTGCCAGCTCCATATCGAATGGTGTACGCCCGAAAACGTATCGGACACCGGCCAATTGCGCAGCAACAGCGGAGTTTTCCTGCAAAGCCTTTATGAAGTGCAGATCCTGGACAGCTACCTCAACGACACGTACTGGAACGGACAGGCCGGCAGCATCTACAAGCAATACGCGCCGCTGGTCAACGCAACCAAAGCGCCGGGCCAGTGGAACGTCTACGACATTATCTATACCGCCCCGCGTTTCAACGCCGACGGTTCGCTGCTGTCGGCCGCCCGGATCACCGTCCTGCAAAACGGCGTTCTGGTCCAGAACAACACCACGATCAAAGGCACGACTTTCCTCGAACATCCCGCCTACACCGCACACGGCGATGCTCCGATCATGCTGCAGGACCACGGCAATGCCGTCCGCTTCCGCAACATCTGGATCCGGGAACTGTAGCCCCCGGACAGGGATAAATGTTCCGCGAACGCGTATAATCCAGACCATCACACCCGGCAGGCACCTATGTAATTTTTCACCCCGTTAACCTTCAAACCCGATTTCCGATGAATATCAGGCCGATTGTTTTTTATCTTTTTCTCTTGACCCTGATCCTCATTTTCCCCTGTCTTTCGCAAGCCCAAACCATCGGCGACTACAATGTGGTGTGGCGCTCTCCCTCCTCCGATGCTTCGGGGGCCATGCCGCTGGGCAACGGCGAACTGGGAATCAACCTGTGGGTGGAACCTTCGGGCGACCTGCTGTTCTACCTCTCCCGGACCGATTCGTGGAGTGAAACGGGCCGCCTGCTGAAATTGGGTAAAGTCCGGGTCAGCCTGTCGCCCAATCTGTTTGCAGCGGGTTACGCTTTCACTCAACGGCTCAACCTCCAACAGGGAACGATCGAAATCACCGGCGAACAGGGAAAAGAGCGGACGAAACTCACGGTCTTTGCCGATCCCGGCGCGCCAGTATTGCACCTGCTCTGCACATCGAGCCGCCCGGTAAATGTCACGGCCACTTCGGAACCGTGGCGCACCGCGCCGTACGACATTCCCAAAGAGGACAGCCTGCTGGGGATCAACTCTGCATGGCCGCGCACAGGTACCTACGATTACACACAGGCGGTAGAATCAGCCGACCAGCCCCTGTCCGATCCCGATGCCGTGGTGTGGTACCACCGCAACGAACACTCGACCTATCCGCTGACGCTCGACCTGATGGAACTGCATTCGCTCGCGTCCCGGTTCGACGATCCGCTGCTGCACCGAACTTTCGGGGTGCGGATGAGCGGCGCGGGATTCGTCAAGCGATCGCCGCTGGAGATCGCCACCGTCCGGCCTGTCAAGCATTTCGACCTGCGGCTGGCAACCTGTACCGCACAAACACCCGATATCGCGACCTGGGAACAGCAGCTCCGGGCAACCGAGCGGAGTGCGGCAAACGGCAGGAAGGCTCTCGCAGCCAATCGGCAATGGTGGAAAAATTTCTGGGACAAAAGCTTCATCTTCGTCGAAACGCCGGACATAGACACGGGGTTCCGCATCACACAATCCTATCTGCTGCAAAATTGGATGTCGGCCTGCGGCGGCCGGGGAGCCTATCCGATCAAATTCAACGGGGGTATCTTTACGGTCGACCCGGTCTTTACCGACGCGAAAATCAGGGCGAATGCCGATCACCGCAACTGGGGCGGCGACTACTGGTGGCAGAATACCCGGCTGATGTACTACCCGATGCTCGCCTCGGGCGATTTTGAAATGATGCTGCCGCTGTTCAGATTCTATCAGGACCGCCTGGCCTCTTTCCGCACGATTGCAAGCGAATATATGGATGCCGAGGGTGCGGTAATCCCTGAAACGTCGTCGATCTTCGGCCTCTACCGTCCCGGCGACTACGGCTGGGACCGAACCGGACGGCAGAAAGGCGACATCCGGAACATGTATGTCCGCCATGCCTGGAACGGCAGTCTGGAATTGGTATCGATGATGCTCGATTACTACGACTATACGGGCGATACGGCATTCGTCCGGACACGACTGGTTCCGGTAGCCACCGAAGTGCTGCGCTACTTCGACACCAAATTCCCCAAGGATGCCGACGGCACGATCCGCATCACGCCGACCCAGGCGCTCGAAACCTACTGGTACGACATGGTCAACGACCTGCCCTGCGTAGCCGGACTGCACGCCGTGCTGCCCCGGCTGCTGGCGCTGCCGCACGGAACGGCCGCCCTTCCGGAGCAGGCCCGCTGGAACCGGATGCAACGGCAACTGCCGCCGATGCCCGTTGAAATACGCGACGGACAAAAGCGATTCGCCCCGGCCGAACAGTACGACCCGAAAAAGAACAATACGGAAGTACCGGAGCTTTACGGCGTCTTCCCGTTCGACCTATGCAATTTCACCACGCCCGACGCACAAATCGGAATCGACACCTACAACGCCCGTACCGAACGCGGTTTCTACGGTTGGCGGCAGGACGGCCAGATGGCCGCCCTGCTCGGGCTGACCGAGCAAGCCGCCGAATGCCTCGCGCACAAGACCGAGAATTCGCACCCGAATCACCGTTTCCCGGCCTACTGGGGGCCCAATTTCGACTGGACTCCGGACCAGAACCACGGAGGCAACCTGCTCACCACCCTGCAAACTATGGTCCTGCAAAGCCACGGCAACAGCGTCTACCTGCTGCCAGCATTTCCCAAACGCTGGAACGTACGTTTCAGGTTGCACACACGGGGAAGAGGCATCGCAGAAGGCTCCTACCGCAACGGAAAATGGGAAACGGAACCGGCACTGAAAGGTGCATCCGGTTACACGTTGAAAAGCGCCCCAGGTTTCGAACGGGCGCGTGAAATCGAATGAAATCTCCGACGACGATCCTCAGCCTGTGATTTTCTGTCCCCGATGAACCTTCCGTTCACCGACCGACGCGGAATCGCCAACACGATCGAAGCATCTCTCAACTGCCGGTACCGGGTTAAACCTCATGTTATAGATTTACTATAATATTAACCCCTATAGAGGTTCCGGTTCGATTCAGCGGATCCCCCGCCGGTTCAATGCACGGGCATAGGCCTGCGCATTGCGGTTGTGTTCGGCCAACGTCCGAGCAAAGGCATGCGCGCCGGACAGGTCGTCTTTCGCACAGAAATAGAGGTAATCGTGGTTCTCGAAATCGACAACGCCGTCCAACGCATCGACCGGGCGGTAACCCGGGATATTTGTAGGTATTGTACGGAGAATCGACCTCGAGATGGCGGTTCAGCACCCGCCGGAGCGCAAAATCTCCTACCGCGTACTTTACCGTCGGATCGGCCTGCAGCGGCATACCCCGCTTCAAGCGGTTGACATAAACCCCGGCCACGCGCGGCATTTCATTCTTGCGCTTGGTCTCCTCATAAACAAGGGAAGCGAGGATATACGCCTGCTGCCGCGTCAAGCCCATCTTATTGAAGCCGCTGCGCGAAAGCTTCGCATCGCGCGATGTCCAGAATTTGTCGGACTCCTGCCGCATGCGTTGCAGGAATGTATCGGGAGAGGTATTCCAGAAGAATTCGTACGTATTGGGAATACAGAGCGTCAGGATCGTCTGTGGCGTAAGGCCGTATACCCGGGCAAGCGAATCGGAGGTCAGCGCCGCGAGCCATGCGGCGGAATCGGGTTCGAGCTTACGCGCGAGGACACCGGCCAACCGGTCAGGTGTCCGGATGTTGTTGAACGTCACACGTACCGGAACTTGCCACCCAAGACGCAGCATACGGACCGTACGCACGTAACTCATCCCCTCTTTGAGCTCGTACCGCCCCGCCTTCAGTGGCGTATCAAGCCCGTGACGGCGTGCCATACGGGCAAAAGCCGTTTCGTTGCGCAATACCTCGTGACGGCGCAAAGAGTCCATCAGCTGGGTAAAACTCGCGCCGGTCGGAACATAAACCACACCGCTGCGCTCCACCGCGGTCGCCCAGTAATAGCGGCCCAGCGAAAGCCCCGCTGCCCCCAGCACGGTTACGATAAGTATTAGGCTGCCGAGCAGCACCCACCCTTTGCGGTTCAATCTCTTTTTCATCCGTTTGTCCGTTTGTTTTTTCGTTCGGGCAACCGTTCTCCAACGCGCTGCAAAAGCCCGGCCCGGATCGGGAAATTCCGTCCACTCCCGGTTACAGGATATGACCGCCGGAATATTACCGGGCCGTTTCCGCTGCAAATGTAGGAAAAAAGAGGATTACGACGGGAAATTGTTTGGCGAATGGGATAAAATTGCCTACTTTTGTACCGGGTAAGTCTTATACGACCAGCTCCTGCTGAATCCCCCAGGGTCGGAAGACAGCAAGGGTAGGCGGTTGTAGCGGTGCGATATAAGTAGCTTACCCATTTTTTATTTCGGCAATTTGCGGTAACTTAGGGCCGTTTAACCCTGACTCCATGCTGATCAGAATCTATCCGGAAAATCCCAACGAGAAGGCGATAGCCCAAGTAGTGGATATCCTGCGCCGCGACGGTGTGATCGTCTATCCGACCGACAGCGTCTATGCTTTCGGCTGCTCGCTGCACAGTACCCGCGCGATCGAGCGCATCCGCACGCTGACCGGCAAGCAGGGCGACGATTTTTCGATCATCTGCCACGATCTGAGCGGCATCGCCGCTTATGCGCGTGTAGACACGCCCACGTTCAAGCTGATGAAACGGAATCTTCCGGGTCCCTTTACCTTCCTGCTCAGTGCGTCGAACAAAGTCCCCGACAAATTCCTCGACCGCAAAAAAACGGTCGGCGTCCGGATCCCTGCGAACGGCATCCCGCTGGCCATCGTCGAGGCATTGGGCAATCCGTTGGTGACCGCCTCTGTCAAAACCCCCGGTCCCGAAACCGAATACACGACCGATCCCTCGCTGATTTACGAACGCTACGGCGACCGCGTCGACATGGTGGTCGACGGAGGCTACGGCAACGCCGAGCCGAGCACGATCGTCGATTGCACGGGCGATGAGCCCGAGATCATACGCGAAGGGATCGGCGAACTGATATAACAAACGACATCATGACACCGAACCATACTCAAAATTCTGTCCCGGTCGATCCGAACCGCAAAAAGCTGGTCTGGAAAGAGGCCGCTACGGGCGGGCTGTACCTCGGCCTGGCACTGGTCGCCGTGATGGTGATCAGCTACCTCGGGCGCATGGACGCCACCCTCTCCTGGGTGCCGGGCCTGCTGAATTTCGCCGCACTGGTGCTCTTCATCCTTTTCTACGCGCGCAAAGTCTCCCACTATTACGCTTCGACGGGATTTTACTATCCGCAAAGCCTGGCGTTCATCCTCAAGATGATGCTCTTCGCCGGGGTCCTGGCGGGCGTCGGACAGTTCATCCTGCAAAATTACGTCGATCCCGGTTACTACACCTCCGTAATCGAAACGACGCTTAAGGAGAGCGGCTTTAAAGAGGAGGACATCAGCCTGACGATGGAAACCGGCGTAATGAGAAATCCTATCGTCATGGCACTGAGCGGCGCAATCAGCATGCTGCTTTACGGCGGCATGATCGGGCTCGTCGTATCGGCATTCGTCAAACGGCCGCCGGCAGCTCCCGCACCCAAGCAGGAACCGGACCCGTCCGATTCAAATCCTGGTAATTCCACTTCCCATGGCAACGACTAATCCCGACATCTCCGTAGTAGTCCCGCTGTACAACGAGCAGGAGTCGCTTCCCGAACTGCTCGCGTGGATCCGGCGTGTAATGGAAGCCAACAGCTACTCGTTCGAGGTGATTTTCATCGACGACGGCAGCAGTGACAATTCGTGGAACATCGTCCGTTCGCTGCGGCGCAACGATCCGAACGTCCGGGGAATCCGTTTCCGCCGCAATTACGGCAAATCGGCCGCGCTCTATTGCGGATTCGAAG
>ERZ827181.2981-NODE-2981-length-13144-cov-5.366797_pt1 | contig 13144 bp, 9 predicted proteins | sample MGYA00519778_ERZ827181 | MGnify/ENA primary metagenome ERZ827181 (study PRJEB31778, sample SAMEA3449273) | human gut metagenome | biome: human gut; feature: human-associated habitat; material: faeces | place: United Kingdom | collected 2010/2012 ...
CATCATAATAGTATCTCCGACCAATGACGTCATAACCCCAATCGCCAAACCCCTAACCCTAACCCTAGCTCAAACCCTAACCCCTATCCCCAAACCCCTACCCTAACCCTAACCCTAACCCTAGCTAACCCTAACCCTCACATACGCTATTCTTATCACACATGCTCTATTTATATCACACATGCTCTATTTTTAGCACACATGCTCTATTGTTAGCGCACCTGCTCTATTTTTAGCACACCCCAAATGACGTCATATTATGACGTCACTCACCCTGGCCCAGCTATATCTTCATTCACGCAGAGATAGAAAAGAGCATCTTTTAAGCGGGTTGTTAGCGTTCGAATTTTTAAATTTTTTATCTACAAGAAAAAAAAGAGCGAGAGCGAGAGCGAGAGAGAGGGCGATGAGCACGGAGAACAGAGACCCGCTTGACAATACAACAGTGGACGATCCGTCATTCGCACTGAACTGCAACGTTAACATCGACATCTTCGAGCTGGAGAGGACAATTGCACGCCAACGCCAAACCGCCATCCTCAACCAGATCGTTAGAGATGCAGCCAATTCTAATTCTTCAAGTGGTCCAACAACTGACCCGCCGGCGGCTGCAGCAGCAGCTGCACCTGATGAACCTCCTCCACCACCAACGGCAGCAGCAGCAGCAGCAGCAGTCCCAACCGAGGTCAATTGTCCCCCGCACCACGTTCATATCTTGAACAGGTTCTCCCTCCAACCGCCAGATCTTCTTGAAGTCATCACGAACCATCTTCAGAACTTGGAGTTCCATCATCTCGATCCGGCACTCGCAAGAGCAGCAGCAAGAGCGGCGGTTACCGTTATTGCCGCAACGAGAATGGATCCGGCAGCAAGAGCGGCGGTTGACAGAGTTGAAGCGGAGCATCAAGCGCTGTTGGCAGAAATGGCCGCAGTTGCAGCCGAACTGCCAGCAGTACCGGCAGCGGCCGCGGCGGTTGCACCCGAACCAAGTGAACCATCAGCAGCAGCAGCAGCAGCAGCAGCAGCAGCACCCGAACCGGCAAAGGCAACAGGCAAAAAGAGGAAGCGCCCAACTGAAGAGGCAAAGGGGCAACACACAGAGAAGAGGAAGAACAAAACGGTTAGGATAGAGGGGAATGAGGAGTATGAATGGGTGATTGACGACGACTTTGAAGGCCCCTTCAGAGTCATAAAGCTCCAGAAGAAGACCGAGGAGACCGAGTAAGTACTCAAGTAAAGTCACCCAGACCCATAATCGCACCTCCCTCCAAATCATCATCAGAATCATATCTTGAACGTTTACACACTGGCCCATAACCAAATCCTAAGTCGTCTGCCACCGATCCAACCGTTTGTGCGATTGGATGTGGAATAGATTTGGCTATTTTGCTGATCATCTTATTATTCTTCAACCACCTAACCCCCGTCTTGATACCGCTCCAGATCTTATCGAAGAAGCTTCCACCCTCTGCGAGGAAGGCTCTGGCGGGAATGTTCTCCGAGGCAACCCTAAGAACAGGCGCAGCCTTGGCGGCAGGAACACTAATTGGAGCAGTATTGAGAGTGGCAGTACCGTTATTGATCTCAATAACACCAGTGTACTCAAACCCAAGCCAAAGAGCAATATTACGGTTAAACGCTCCGGGTGTAGCGCTATTAAGAAGCCACCTAAAGTTAGCGGTTAACTGGAACACAACATTCTCACAAGCAGAGCCCGGCACAAGATCACGATCACTCATAATAAGATCAAGACCAGGGACCAAACGGAGAACAGTGCCAGGTCCGGGTGTTAGAGGATGATCATTTGAACCAGTAGAACCACTAGAACCAGTACTAGTCACTAGAATACCATAAGAAGTAGCATGAATCTTATTTGGCGGAGAGAAGTCATTGAAGGTAAGCTGGCACCCATTCGCCTTGGATGTCCTATAAAGGTCGAGAACGCTAGCATTGTTCAAGATCTGAGTTGTATTACCCATAGTGATATTAATATGATCAATAGCACCAAAGTAATCATTCTCAGCCGAGTATAAACCAGTGGGAGGGGACGATTTTGAAAGAGCCTGTGTTTGGAAATGTTGCATAACACCCTTTGTAGGACCAATCCACACCCAAATTGCTGTTGGCACCCTGGTGAGCGTATACACTCCAGAAGTAATAGTACCACTGAATGTAGCCGCAGAATTCGGTAGGGGATTAGAAGGATAATCAGTAATGTACGGCTCAATAATGCGATAAGGATAGTAGGTTGGACCAACAATGGCGGTAGTAGGATCGGGGATCGTAGAGATGACGTCATAGAGCAAAGTACACTTTGTGATATTCACTGTAAAGCTTGTCGGGTCGACATATGGCAGATACATAAGGAACGCACGACGAAGATCATTAAGTGTGAAGTTAATATCCAGAGACTGAATACCAGTAATAGGAGACCCATAATTTGCATCCAACCTGGAAGCAAATGGAGAACAAAAGATGGGTTCCGTCGTAGTATACTTAAATGTACAAGTATGCTCTGTAGTATTGGTGCTGCTTTCAGGGATCTGGTTAGTTGGATCCTCTGTGACCTGATTGCACAGGTTATATCGCTTATAGATAGGATGAGAGTTATCACCTTCAACCATATAGTAAGCGGCAGTAGGAGAATCACTAGGTACATAACTAGCGATTACAAGGTTCCTAAAGAGACTACGACCGTTATAGTAGGGAAGCATCCCACTCATATTAGCATCCGCTTGATCGCAATAACCTGTTTCTTGATGGTTCTTAGGGATAACACATGCACATTCATTCATGTAGGAGTCGATAAGAGCGTCCTGATCCATATACTGTAGACGAGCTGGGAGAGTATATGCAACAGGAGAACTCAGAACAGTCCCATTAAGATTGACCCGAACCTGATCAGTCACAGAGGCAAATGGGAATGGACGAGCACGCAAAGAGCGGATAACATCTGGGCAAATAACATGTGTTGGCGCATCACCAGTTGTCTTCATCGTGATCTCGAATTCTGTCTCTACCTGGAACGTGTTGCTGTACATCTGGTTTTTACCCAGAACAACCAGGTTGTTGAAGGCAATGGATGTATTGCTTAGTGCAGATGCAGGCAGGCGATAGTTATTAATCGCCATGGCGGTGATCGGCACACCATATGTCGGCGGATCCGGCAGGACCGTTCGCGGATCCTGGTACTTCACAATCTTTGTTGCCATACTCGCTGTTTATAAGACAGAGCAGACGATCGTTCACTCAGATTATTTTTATCGAGAAAAAATAAATGAGCGATTGAACGATCGAGTGGCTACAAAAGACAAGATGGAGTACAACTCAATGGACGCAATGCTGATGGGCGGTATCGTCCCTAATGCTATCACTGCTGCGGAAGTTGATAGATACCTAGCGACAAATACTCGTAGAAAGAAGAAGGTACAATATGGTGGACAAAAATTCTCCGCTAATAATTGGAAGGCAGTTCTTAGGGGAATCTTATCAGAAGGAGAATATGGACAGCTTGTGGATTTACTTACACACTATCTTCGAACTGCGGCAAACTATTCCATTACTGGGGGACCAAGGGCTGTAGAAGCAATGGCACTTGTTAGGAATATGATTGGTAGTGCAACACAGCCCTTACCACAACTTATTGTACGTATTATCAGGGATATGAGAACTCTGAGACCCTCTATTAAAAAGGTCCGGCGTCAAATGTTTATTGATGAAAGAGATCCTGTTAAAGCGTTAGGATATATGCAGTTCATTCCTAGTATGGGCATCTATAGAGATACAATTCAGTCCTTGCCCTCAACTTATGCGAGGAAGATGCTTAAGTATGCGACTGACCGGGGTTTGAGGACGAGAGCAGCTGCTAGAGCATTGATTAAAGCAAGGAATCTTACAGGTGATCCGAACTATATGCCTGATTTAATGGGTAACGCTCGCATGACAAATGAACAATTCTTAGCAACCCATGCATTGAGTCCTGCAATTCGTCAAAGCATGAGGTGGACTAAAGGACGAAATCCAAATGCAACCACTGATCCAGCAGTGTTGGCTAGACTCGCAAGAGGCCGTCGAACTGCAGCAGATAACTTAGCCAGAATGATGGCACAAGTTGGTAGTGTGCCAGGTATTTTTGGTGCGTATGCTGATGCAACACCAGCTGAAGCAGCTGATGCACTTAGAGTTAGAAAAGAATATGCAGCTCGAGTAGTAGCTCGAACAGCTCAAGCAGCAGCTCAAGAGGCTCAAGCAGCAGCAGCTCAAGCGGCTCAAGCAGCAGCAGCAGCAGCAGCAGCAGCGTCTGTCCCTGGGACACCCGCATATGTCCCTGGGACACCCGCATATGTCCCTGGGTCACCCGCATATGTCCCTGGGACACCCGCATATCCACCCGGCGCATCTACACTCTCCCACCTCAGAAACCCGTATGATGCGTATAAAGATGAATAATTAATTAATAAGGCAGATGGAGGATCCAGCCATAATGAACATTGGTGCGGTTTTGTGAACAACGACTACCCTCTCTCCAGTGTCTTTAATAATTTTACACATATCTTTTCCCAAACCTAATTTAGATAAAAGACGCTCGAGTTGAATATGTGTTGTACTCTGCGGGAAGAGCCCAACATAGTTGCAGTTCTCCGTCAAGTACTTTGTCTTTAGCCAGTCATTTAGACTGTGTGTGGTAGCGATAACATGAATGTTGCCTCTCACTCCTTTTCGTTTATCGTGGATACGCCCATTCGCAAGTAGATCTTCAAGGATACTAAAAACTAATTTAGATTGTTTTTTGTCTGATATCTTGTCGATATCATCAAACACAGCCACTACGTCGCTATCTCGCGGTATACGCTCACGAATGGATCGCACATTAATCTTTTTTAGTACTTCCGGTACCATACGCACTTTATTTATTCTACTTCGGAAGGGCTCAAAGTTGGAGTCGAACTCACTCAGTGAGGTGAATAACAAGATCTGAGTATTTAGCGGGAGTCGTTGTATAAGTTGTGACGCATAATAAGATTTGCCGGCCCCAGGGTTCCCGGGTAAAAATATTGTTAGCCTATCTACATTAGGGACATAGTCTGAATACAGCTCGATCGGAAAAAGACAATCACTTGTAGCTAGTGATTCACCTCCATCTAAGAACGGTCGTTTAGAAGTTGTGAATGATACAACTTCACCGCTATCGCTAGTTGCTATTGGCTGAACTCCGGGAATAAGACTTTCAGATGAAAAGATCATTCGTTCGACAATTTTTTTCGCCGCGTCGAAAAAATGTAAAATGCAAAATGCAAATGACAAATAGTCATCTTTTAAACGCGCGTTCGAATCTGCACCTGGTCTGATTTTTATTCTCCAAGAAAAAATTAATGACCGAAGTCGCACGCTTCACACTAGTGCTCTACATCGAGAAGGACCATGGCACAACATCAAGAGGAGCCACGAACATCGAGGGTGAAGAGTTATATAGACCCTCGGACGGAAATGCCACAATCATGGGCGATGAACCCGGTCACACGAACGGAGAGTGTGGGTCTGATCAACCCCCTGGCACAGTCGGGGTGGGGTCCATCTCTCGGCGAGGGAGAGGAGGACGAGCAAAAACAAAAACAAAAGACACCGAGCTCGGCGGAGGGAAGCCCAGACGCGGCAGAGGAGGCAAAAACCCAGACATCTTTGCAAAGCTGCGAGAGTGCTACGGAGCGGCCGACGGGGGCAAAAAGGAAGAGGAGTTCGCCAACGGGTCCACTTCTTCCATTGGACTATGAGGAGATCCGCGCAGATGTTGTGAAGGGGAACTTTATTCCTCTTTCCATCGGGCGCCTTCAGGACGTGCATTGGTTCATTGTGGGGACATACAACAAGAAGACATCGAAGGTGTCCTCTGGGGAGCCAATGGAGCAGACGATGTCGGAGGACAACATTCTGAGGCTCGCGTTCGAACTCGCAGAGATGAAGGTTGGTGAGATTGAGATGTCATCGACTGGATGGGTCAACCTCATGGTGTGCTTCACGCTCCCTGTGTACAAGAGCTATTGGCCCACTCTCTGCACGTGCCGCATGCGCGAGACCTGGAAGAACATTGAGCTCTACTGCTACCTGGTCTACGCCCAACTTTGGGGGCACTACCAGTACCACGACCTCATGCTCCGTCTCACGAACCGTGAGTTCATGGGCGACACCAAGCCACTCACTTATGAGGAGTGGAGTCGTGCTGTGGAGGCCTTTGCCAAGAAGAAGGCGTCCCTGGACATCGCTATCCCCGATGGGTGCAGCGAGAAGGAGGCACAGTCTGTTGTCAAGATGCGTATCGCCTACCTCCTCCACACCTTCAACCAGAACGGCCTCATTAAGAACGGAGAGGTGGCGGTTCTGTTCCAGAAGCGGCCTATTCCGATCTACAGGCCTGCACTCGATGAGGCACCAGTGGCGATCGCTCTGAACGAGCAGAACTTGACGCTGACACAGTTCCATCGCACCGGTGGCGTGGCAGATGTTGGTAGTGGCGGTGACAAACCCCGCGCCATCTCTTATCAGGCGCACCTGTTCCCTCTTTCATTCATCTCCGTCTAACACAAACAAATAGTTGACGGAATGAAGCGTCCATACTCTACATCATCATCACAAGAAGCAAATGATAGAAAGGGAAAAACAGTTACACTACGTACGAACTATACGACGCTCACGTCGACGGTTGCGGAGCCTGTATTGGATGATGGGTTGAGATCATCTCGTATCACTATTAGTCTTGAGCGCGTTCCAGAAGACTTGAAGAATGCAAAGAGTGTTGAGATAGTATTGTCAAAGATGTCTATACCCATATCTGGTATTCCCCTAATGCAGATCCCAATCATGGATGAAGTAGTCGGGACTGGCGATGAAGTCTTTCCGGTTGTGAAGACATATGGGGTATACTTCCCTGTTCCTTATTACTTCAGAGCTGGAGAATATAAAGCATATCCTATCACTACGCCGTATACAGTGAATACAGATGCTATAGAAGAGTATATTGCTCTACCTAATGGCGGTGAATACAAAGAGGCACGACAGAATGGGTCGTGTTCCATCCATAACGCATCAGAGCTGGCGGCGACCTTCTCAACAATGCTCAAGCGATGTGTCATAGCCAGTCTAGCAAGATGGAATCCGGATACTCCAGATATAGGTGCTAAGGACTTGACTGACTATTTTGAAGTTTCGACAGCTGTTGATAGTGACTCAATAACTTTATCATTCTTTTTAAAGAATCTTAAAGCTTGTCCGATGTTTATATTCGGTTCTACAGCACCTGTAGACGGTACCGATCTTATGCCATTTGATTTTAATGATACAGCTACCCCTAGAAAGGGTTATGGATGTATGTTATTGTGTGTTAACAAGACCATAAAGGAGCGCTATCCATTCTTAAACTGGGCAGACGCATACAATGTGGGTATTGAACATGAGAGAATTGGTGGGCCTGATCAATTCTATGTATGGAATAGTCAGGATTTAATTGGTACAAGGTCACCATACTTCATGGGGGCTAATTATACCATGAATGTTGTAATCCCATCAAGTAACATTGCCAACTCTTCGTGCTTCTGTGGTCTAAGTGTTCAGTGCCCATCCTTCCCGATGGTGCCGCAGAATTATCCTGTTTACTATAAGAACCCATTATCTACTACCGTCGCTACGGCCAACCTCACTACCACGACTGAACCTATATTCGAGATCTATATACCCCTGTTAGGTAAGCCAAGCGATCTTGATGGGTACCTAGTTGTTAACAAGGAGAGTCTATCTACTGCTGGACCTATCCCACTTGACCCACAACTAATATCATCTCTTTCTAACTTCTTCTTTGAGTTCAAGTGGATTGATAACTGGGGACAACTTCATGAACTACATATCCCCACAAACCAAAACATCTTCTTCCAGCTAACTTGGTTCATTCATTATTAAATGAGTGAATGATTGACCCTAGGAGGCCCATTAGCGGGAGCGAGATACGAGACCTAAGTGGAACATCGGCTGTATATACGTTTCGTGATATTATCAAATATGCCCGCAATCACCCACTTAGTTCTCTACTCGATCCAAACACTAATTCACTTATTGCTTTATATGAATGGCGGCCGGGTCTCGGACACTGGGTCGGTATAAAAGTTGTTCCAGAACTTCACGAAGCGTACTTCTTCTCGTCTTATGGGAACAAACCAGACACCGAACTCAATTATTTGACACCGAGTCAGAGAAGAGAGAGTGGTCAAGCCATAAATCTGTTCAATGACTTTCTGAAGAGTTTGTATAAACAGGGTTGGACAATATATTATAACGACTACCCCTACCAAAAGAGAGGCGATGGAACGGCAACGTGCGGGCGATGGTTGGCTAAATTTTTGAGGAGTGGGTTGAACCCTGACGAGTTCGAGCGGCGTGTAGTAGGGTGATTAGTGTTGGAGGCTGTAGTGGCCGAAGGGGAGTGTATCGATACCATTCGCACATATCCACCTCTTTCCATCATTCGCACTCAGAGCCACACGAAGCTGTGTCACTGAATGAAGATCGAAATGCGAACGGGCGATCCTTTGGTTCTCCAGGCAGAGCGTGCTATTGTCGCGCAGCACCTTCTTGTACTTCTCAATGTCGAGCTCTCTCTGTTGGGCCTCGCGGGTTGTTCCCTTTGCCTTGACATCAGACTTGCCTTTAGCTGTCCTGTATGCATAACTCTTTGCACGTAGCGCGCAGAACTCCGCGATATAGTCGTCCTCACCAGTCTCGCTCTTAGTCAGTCCACCAGCGATGCCAATAACCTCTCTCTTGCCTGCGGCTATCTGGCTATCGTTGATGTGCTGAAGTATACGACTGATATCTGTTCCTCCACCTGGGCGCATCTCAGGTGGGTGCTCCACACGCACCACAAAACTGTCGGTATCGGTGTACAAGAGCTCCATTTTACCCTCCTGAATGGGGAACGCACGGTTCAGCTTCTCGTAGAACAACTTGTACATATGCAGTTTTGCATACTCTAGGACAATAGCACCGATGTATGTTGGCTTGTCCAGAACCACACGCTCACCCTCATTCACAATGAGCGATCCGTTTCTGCCTTGGTAGATGATGGACTGTACACGCCCCTGCTCAAGAAGACCATACAGCTTGAGTTCATTGCTCACCACACTAACACCAGTGTGGTTGAATGGGTTCTCAAAGGTCTTTCCATACAGCGCATTGCCCATCAGCTTGTAGAGAGTCCTGGTCAGTTCATCTCGGTGTTGGTCTCTCAGACTCATGTTCATCTCGACATAGTCCCGGAGATATGGTCTCTCCTCCGTCCATAGTGTCATGTAGTGAACATGATCTACAACCATGCCCTGTCGAATGTACCAGAGTAGAACACGCCAATGCACCTGGTAACGTCTCTTCGGCCAGAGAGTACAGGCCAATCCCTTGAAGCCGTTCTTCCTCTTCTTCCCTTCTTCCTCTTCCGGACTTGACGCCTGTGACGTGCTCAGATACTCGTTGTCCTCATAGACACTCTCTTCGATCTCCACATGCTCTGGTGCCAAAGGGAACTGCGCAAAACGGTCGTGATGCTCTGGCGGTAGATGCATGTCAACCTCAAATGCACCACCTGCATACTCCTTGCCTCCGTATGTCCACTTGAGCTTCCGCTTCCAGAACATACATACCCATTTGACAAAGTCGTGATGCGTTACTGCCATCATGGTCGCCTGTGCCGATGCTGTCATGGGAGTAAAACAAAGTTCACCAGCTGGGAATGCACGGCGCATGACGTGTGGGTACAGTCCATTCACATCCAGATACAGGATCGTGTGCGTCGGATCCGAGACTGCGTAGCGCTTGCTGGCACATGTCACTCCACCACGCACCATACGCTTGAAGAAGAGCCCCTCTGAATCGCTGTTATAGAGTGGTATCACCGGTCTCTGATCCTCTGGTAGCATCGCCAGAGACTTGATCCATGCATGCCATGTAGTCGATGGAAGCCCCACATAGCGATCAAAAAGCACATGGTGGGTCTCGCGCAGCTGTCTCCTTGCTCTCTCAAACACACACCGTAGTAGCAGAACATCGCTCATCAGATAGAGACGTAGCCAATCTCCCGTCGTGTCAAATCCGAGAGCTCTTGCCACTTGTTGCTCCTCAGGCGAGAGTGTCTCCATGATCTCTTCGATCGGCTCATTGATCTTGTCCTCATCGGTGAAGTATGTATATGGCAGAGAGTTCTTTCTTGTCACCACATCACACATCTCTGCTGTCATCCGGTCCTCACCGTAGCGTGCTCTCAGCTGCTCATGGTACTTGACAAAGACAGTTGTATCACCTCTCGAGCATGACACGAGCTTCGCCAACGACAGTGTCAGGAACTGATAAGTGTCCTTGAAGACGATCTGGCCTCTGTTCTCTGGTAGGGTCACCTTCAACTGTTGCCACTTGTTACTCCCTCTGAGGTTCCCACTGATGCGCCAGCGCGAGAACTCCTCATTGTTCATCAGTTCCTTAAAAATGAAGTTGAAGTCGTACCCACTGCCATTATGGAACCACACTATGATGCGCTTGTTGTTCTGATCATTCCTTCTCCCTCTCCCTCTCTCATTCTGCGGGATCAGACGCATCAACTCCAAAAGGAAGTCCTTGATGCTCCTGCCATCACTGTACACACCTGGCTCCTGTTCCACCCACATGCCCCAATAAAGCAGTCTGTGTTCGTTCTCTCTCTCTGGATCTATAACACTCTCAAAGTCGGCATACACCCTCAAAAGCGCGTTCTCACTCTCTGCATACTGGTTATCACCTTCACAATCAACTTTGTCCAACAGATGCTCCTTATCACTTAGGAGGACGTGTCGGTATCCCCTGAGTCCAGTACTGCCCGAATGGGAGCTAGTAAAGCACCCACCAAGAGCAGGATCACAGTGATACTGATAAGCAGACTGCGAATCAAAGCAGAGACGACATCCTCTGCAGTACCCCTCTGCAAAGATATCAGACTCTGGGTGCTCGGCGACCTGCGTATTAGTCGCGCGATCATTCCATCCATACGTAATAGATCCATCTGCGTTACCACAAACATGACGGATCAACACACTTCTCGTGAAGCAGATCAGTCCACACTTTTGACACACCCAGAAGTCCGTCCGTACCTTGCCTGGTGCGCCAAACCTCTGTTCCATCGATGTCGGTACCACATAGTGCGCCTTCTTCAACCTCTCCGAAACATAGTTCACTATAACAAACGACCTCTCTGCTGCGTCCCTTCCACGGTTCGGTCCAATATATGCTGGGAACAACATCATCTCTCCCTTGGCATTGCTCTTAATAATATAGACCTTTAGACACACTTTGTTGCGTTCTTGTGCGTCAGGGATCAACTCTGCCAACGCCCTCTCAAAAAAGTTCTCTGCCTGCTTCATCGTCAATGCTTCGCCTATATTCTCTCCACGGTGCATCAGCTCATCCATGAACTCTCGCTCTCCGTGCTCTATGGCGCGCCTTGCCACTTCATCACCAGCTCTTGTACACGACTGAAGTCTGATCTTCAAAAGATCAATAAAGATACCATTGCGTTTCTCCTGCTCAGTAAACAATCTTCTCCGTTCTGCTGCTGTCTTGCACTGAATATAATACAAATATGAGATGCCCATCGCATACCAAACACATGATCTGTCAACATTCCTGGGTACTAGAACACCGTTTGCACCATAAAGAGCATGTACTTCTTCATTGAGTTCCTCTGTAAAAGCCTGTCCACGCGGTAACACCATACCTGGCATTGTTCTAAGTTCTACTCTCACTCCATAATCCGGTCCATTAAGAAGATCTGTAAAGAATGTGACTCTGACACCACTCCAAACATCCCCTTCATACTCCTGATTAATAACCGACATAATCCCATCAACAATCTCATTGAACAACTTGGCCGCCTCTTCCGTGTTCGGATCAAAAATTCTATTGTGATGTATTCCTCCTTGTATTCCTTGTTGATTATAATCTATCCTAGTAACTGCCGGTCTTCGATTCCCATTTTCCAAGTAAGGCCCCATAGCCTCCATTACCATCCTGAGCGCTAATAAACAAATTGCATATGGAATATTAGCACTATCAGCTACGACACCATTCACTGCCCCTGGTATGCTCAATGTACCTATGATATCGCGCTCTAACGGACCGCTCCGATCAGAAGTTGTTATTGTTAGCCACCCATCAAGTTGGTTCCCACGATGTCCCAGAGCCAGGTTTGTGTTAACATTTGCAGTATTTAGCCCAAAATATTCAATCCACCGCGCAACTCTCCAACGAAATGGCGATTGAGTTCTCTGTTCATTTAGAACAGGTCGTCGCTGTTCCTCTTGATCATCATCATCATCATCATCATCATCATCATCATCCTGTCCAAAATTAACCTGATCATCGTCTCTCTGTTCCTCTTGTTGCCTACGTTCTGCCTCTCTCTGTCTCTGCTGTTCTATTTGCCTTTGTCTCAGTCTTCTCAGTTGCTCTTCGCGTCTACGTCTCTGTTCCTGATAATATCTTAGTCTTCGCCTATCTCGCTCTTCTATTCTCTGAATATGTTCTAGAACGTTCCTCTCTTCTTCTTTACGCTCCCGTTCTTCTCGTCTGCGTTTTGCTGCTGCCTTCTCTAGTCTTGCCACTACATCCAAAGAACTTTGTGGTTTGCGCTTCTTGTTCTTCTTCTTCTTCTTCTTGGGTTGCTGGGGAAGTTCTTCTGCTGCTGCTGCTGCTGCTTCTGGCGGGAACTCCTCTTCATCGATCGCTTCCTCTTCAAGCGGTATTAGCGGGCGAGGCCTAATACGCCCTGTCGGTCTTCTTCTCCTTCTTGCTCCTGTTCCGTCCTCTAGTCTTTGTTGTTGTTGTGGTGGCTGGATATTTTCTTCATCTGATGAGTCTCTCTCTCTCCTCATTTTTTTTCTTGAACAAAAAATTTACAGGGGGTTTGCTCGGAGGCACTCGTTTAAAAATTGTATTTTCAAGATCCAACGCATGCGACAACAATGAATTTTGAGATAAGCGCAACTTCTGACGTCATTTTGACGTCATAAGCTATGACGTGATTTTGATGTCATCGTGACGTAATATGACGTCATTTGGGGTGTGCTAAAAATAGAGCAGGTGC
>ERZ827181.2982-NODE-2982-length-13128-cov-4.537367_pt1 | contig 13128 bp, 10 predicted proteins | sample MGYA00519778_ERZ827181 | MGnify/ENA primary metagenome ERZ827181 (study PRJEB31778, sample SAMEA3449273) | human gut metagenome | biome: human gut; feature: human-associated habitat; material: faeces | place: United Kingdom | collected 2010/2012 ...
AATAAAGAATACGCTCTGTCAGTGTTGTTTTACCAGCATCGATATGAGCCATGATACCAATATTTCTGGTACGCTCTAATGGATATTCTCTTCCAGCCAAGTTCTTTTCCTCCTAATTTATTCTCGTCTCATGCGCAAGGCATCCGCCATTCAGCACCGTCCACTTTGTGTCCGGTCTGCATGCGATTACCAACGATAGTGTGCAAATGCTTTATTTGCCTCAGCCATCTTGTGCATATCTTCTTTCTTCTTCACGGATGAACCAGTATTGTTTGCTGCATCCATGATTTCACTGGCAAGTCTTTCTTTCATTGTCTTCTCTCCACGGTTACGTGAATAAAGAGTCAGCCAACGAAGAGCCAAAGCCTGTCTACGATCTGGTTTTACTTCGATTGGAACCTGATAAGTGGAACCACCGATACGTCTAGCCTTTACTTCGAGTTCAGGCATAACGTTGTTCATAGCTTCCTCGAATACTTCGATAGCGTCTTTTCCTGTCTTCTCAGCGATTTCATCAAAAGCGCCGTAAACGATTTTCTGAGCTACACCTTTTTTACCGTCCAACATAATGTTGTTGATCAGCTTAGTAACGACTTTGTTTTTGTAAACTGGATCTGCCAGCACGTCTCTTTTTGGAATATGTCCTTTACGTGGCACGTTACTTCCCTCCTTAATAATATTATTAATTCACAGGTACTCACTTCTGTGTCCGCACCAGTTTAAGTCTTGCTTCTTCCTTTAATAAATATAAAATCTATAAAATATGATGCAAAAATTAATCCGGTACTTTTAATTTTAGTAATGACAAATATGAATTATTTGCCTGCTTTCGGTCTCTTCGCACCATATTTGGAACGAGCCTGCTTTCTGTTAGCAACACCTGCAGTATCAAGTGTTCCACGGATGATATGATAACGTGTACCTGGAAGGTCTTTTACTCTTCCTCCACGAATCATAACAACGCTATGCTCCTGAAGGTTATGACCTTCACCAGGAATATAACTTGTTACCTCGATACCATTGGAAAGACGAACTCTGGCAATCTTACGAAGTGCTGAGTTAGGCTTCTTAGGTGTAGCAGTACGAACAACAGTACAAACACCACGTTTCTGTGGAGAAGCACTCTCTGTAGATTTCTTCTTCAGTGAGTTGTAAGTGTACTGAAGTGCTGGAGAATTTGATTTCTTAGCAACCGATTTTCTACCCTGCTTTACTAATTGGTTAAAAGTTGGCATTAATTTTCACCTCCTGTAGTTTTTTTGAATCCACACTTTTTTTATAAAGTAAATGTAGAATTGTCATGCCGTCAGTGCCGTTTTTTTGTACACAAAAAGACCACACGAACGCATGCTAGATTATTATAGCTCGTGTGGCCTTGATTTGTCAAGAGTTTTTCAGTAGAAAAATTGCAATTTTATCGAATCACTTTCAAATACGAGGTATTGGACTCCACGCCCTTTTCCGTCGATCGGACTACAACAAAATATTTGTACGTAATTCCATTTTGCACAATCGTTACTGTAATATCAGCCCGCCCGTTTTTCACCGGTGTCACTTTTCCTTTTTTGTCAACCTTAGCGATAGACGGTTTACTGGACTTATAAGTTACTTTTGCGGTCTTATTCAGATGCAGAAGCTGAATCTTATATGTCTTCCCTTTTGGAAGCAGTTTGTATAAGCTTACGCTTGGATATTTGTAACTTGTTTTATACTTATATAAACTGTAGTTTTTCTTAATCGTTGTGCGGACTACAAGATTAACGATATACTGGATTTTTTTCTTTCCTTTTGTCACATTGATAACTAACTTGGCTTTTCCCAGTTTTTTCTTTGTCTTGACCAGTCCGTTCTTGTCAATCGTCGCTATCTTTTTATTACTGGAGCTGCATCTTACCTTTGCTCCTTTTTGATTCAAAAGTTTGATGCGGAATTTCATCTTCGGCGCCATAATTTTCTTCATAACAATTGTCGGAATTTTTAATTCCACGGTACCTTTTCCAATCGTCTGATCTTCCGGCGGCAATGTTGTCTTTGGCGTCTCTCCCGGCTTTTGTCCTGTCGTTTGCGTACCGCCGGTACCACCTGTAGTCACACTTGGTGCTGCACTCGGTGTCGCCTTCGGTGTGCTGCCCGGATTTGGGACCAAACTTGGCGAAGGATTGGTACTTTTTGTACGCATTTCCGTAATACGACTTTCTGTGACAGCCAAATCTGCAGCGCGTTTTACCACATCATAAGAAGTATCTGATTTTAAACCGTTAAATGTAATACTTCCTGTCACGCCATCTCCATCTTTCGCACATCCATCCGTCACCCATGGCATTACAATATTGCCGCTCTTATCCCGGATTTCGTATTCAAAGCCATCCTCTGCTTCAATGGTTATACTCGTCTCACTCGTCTGTTTTTCCACCGGCGGAAGAGCTCGCACAACGCCTTCTGCAACCGCCTGCCCGGTATAGTCGTTTTTCCCCGTCACGGTACATTGTATCTGTTTTCCTTCCAAGCTCTTGTCAGGATTTAAAACTGTCCCATTTGCTCCCGGGATGTCATTCCATGTACCTGTTTCTTTGTCAAATACCTGCCACTGGTAATCTGCATTATCCGAATTGATAACAACATCATTACCGCCTTTATCCTTAATAAATTTAATTTCCTCGTCATCTCCTACTTCGACCAGCACTTTTACCAATGCTGTCTCAATAATCTTCAATGCCGGTTTCGCCCCAGGTACAGTATCACGAGCTGTTCCCACTTTAAAATATGGGTAAAAATGTCCCTCCGCACCAGAGGTCACACTTTTAGCAATTACACCTCCCTCAAAATTTCCGCCACTGATTGTAAGATCCGCCTGCGGTGCCACAAAATGCCCCGAGATGTATTCTGCCATCATTTTTGTTGCATCCGGGAAATTCCAGATCAATTTCATACCGGAATTTACAAACTGAGCCCCGGCATAATTATCCGATGATATTTTTTTCAATTTATTGTTCATCGGCTGACCATTCCAAGTAACCGGCAAAATTTTATCTGCAGCTGCCGGCTTGCTGGTTGCCCCAAAATCAACAAAAACTATTGTATCTTTTAATCCGGTAACAGAAATGCTGTATTCCTCATCACGCAGATCGTCCGGAGATGCCATCCCTACAATGTCCAATGTCACACTTCGGTCACTCGAGATCAGATTTGCCGGCACTTCATACTTTTTTGCTTTTGAAAAATCAATTATAATCTTATTTCCGGTTACCACTGCTTTTTCTGCCCCGGATACAAGAGCTGTCGATTCAGACTGAATGGTGTGAAAAGCCGACACCATATCCAAATATGTATTTTGTTCAAATTTTGAGGCCTGATAATTTTCAAAAGCATTGTCCTCTTTGCAGGTATAGTAGAATTTTTTGGTGTGGTACCCCTCCGGAACTCCTGTCGAAGGTGTGTCCTTTACATTTCCCACTTTCACTAGATTCCCTGCATAACTTGGGCTCACCATAGCATCTGCGAAGTCAGCCATTTTACAATTTCCACCTACAGCCACGCCTCCCATAGTATGTGTTTTTACCTCAAGGTTTTCTTTCACCACATACTGATAGTCACTTAGCAAATTCCTCAAATTTGCTTTGTACTGGTAGGTCGTTGACGCTTCAGCTTTCCGCGGCACAATTCCTATCGACGCCACTGCCATCGACACCAGCAATACAACTGCCATTATACGTTTCATAATCTTTTGCATTTTTCTCTCCCTTTCTATCTTCCAAAATATGGTTTTATTGTTATTACAAAATTTTATATGATATTTCACCAAAATGCAATATGGATTTTATATTTTTTTCATAACTTTTGTGTTATAAATTTATAACTATGAAATTATATCCACCCATTCTTCGCTCCTCACGGAGCTCATCATCGTGACAGTCGTCACATAACAATAAAAAGATCACCCATATTTCGTGCAAGCACGATATGGGTGATCTTTTTATTGTTGCGTGTCTCGTTGTTTACACGCACGGTATGGGTGATCTTTTTATTGTTGCGTGTCTCGTTGTTTTACAACTTATTTCTGTGGTCCTGCAGGTACCAATGCTTTACCTTCTGCATTTCCTTCGTATTTTGCGAAGTTCTTGATGAATCTGTCTGCAAGATTCAAAGCTTTTGTCTCCCATTCGGAAGCATCTGCGTAAGTATCGCGAGGATCAAGGATTGCTGGATCTACACCCGGCAATTCAGTAGGTACTTCGAAGTTGAAGTGAGGAATTGTCTTTGTAGGTGCTTTTGCGATGTCTCCGCTGAGGATTGCATCGATGATACCACGTGTATCTTTGATGGAGATACGTTTTCCTGTTCCGTTCCATCCTGTATTTACGAGATAAGCTTTTGCTCCGCTCTTCTCCATTTTCTTAACGAGCTCTTCTGCATATTTTGTAGGATGCAGTTCGAGGAATGCCTGTCCGAAACAAGCGGAGAATGTAGGAGTTGGCTCTGTGATTCCACGCTCTGTACCAGCAAGTTTTGCTGTAAATCCTGACAAGAAGTAGTATTTTGTCTGCTCCGGTGTAAGGATCGATACCGGTGGAAGTACGCCGAATGCATCTGCTGACAGGAAGATTACGTTCTTCGCTGCTGGTGCAGAAGAAATTGGGCGAACGATATTTTCAATGTGATTGATTGGATAAGATACACGAGTATTCTCTGTTACGCTCTTATCTGCAAAATCAATCTTTCCGTCTTTGTCAAGTGTTACGTTCTCAAGAAGAGCGTCTCTGCGGATCGCATTGTAGATGTCCGGCTCAGACTCTTTGTCCAAATCGATAACTTTTGCGTAGCAGCCGCCTTCGAAGTTGAATACACCATTGTCATCCCAGCCGTGCTCGTCATCACCGATAAGGAGACGTTTTGGATCTGTGGACAATGTTGTCTTACCTGTTCCGGAAAGTCCGAAGAAGATTGCCGTGTTCTTTCCGTCCATATCTGTGTTTGCGGAGCAGTGCATGGAAGCGATACCTTGCAATGGAAGATAGTAGTTCATCATAGAGAACATACCTTTCTTCATTTCTCCGCCGTACCATGTATTTACGATAACCTGCTCGCGGCTTGTGATATTGAACATTACAGCTGTCTCAGAATTCAATCCGAGTTCTTTGTAATTTTCAACCTTTGCTTTGGATGCATTGTATACGATAAAGTTTGGCTCAAAGTTTTCCAACTCTTCTGCTGTTGGCTGGATAAACATATTTTTGATGAAATGTGCCTGCCAAGCCACTTCTACGATAAAACGAACAGCCATGCGTGTGTCATGGTTTGCTCCGCAGAATGCATCTACTACGAAAAGTCTCTTATTTGACAATTCTTTTACCGCAAGCTCTTTCACTGCTTTCCAAGCTTCCTGTGATGCAGGATGGTTATCATTTTTGTACTCATCAGAAGTCCACCATACTGTGTCTTTTGAATTCTCATCCATTACAATGTACTTGTCTTTAGGGGAACGTCCGGTATAAATACCTGTCATAACGTTCACTGCGCCAAGTTCACTTTCCTGGCCTTTTTCATAACCTTCCAACGCCGGATTGGTCTCTTCCTTATACAAATCTTCATAAGAAGGATTGTACACAATCTCAGTTGCACCTGTGATACCATACTTGCTCAAATCGATGTTTGCCATTTTACTCTGACCTCTTTTCTTTCATATTTAACCTGGTTGTAGTGGGTCCAGGATATGACCCTGAAAGTTTCACGCATATATCATACCACACATTTTTCGACATTGTCAACCTTTGTTATGCTCTCTGCACTTTTATCATGTTTGTTGTACCGGAAATTCCAACCGGAACCCCCGACGTATATACCGCAACATCGCCTTTGCATAAGAATCCCTGTTTGAGACATTCTTCTGTTGCATAATCAAAAAGTTCAAAAACTTCCTGCTTTTCTTCCAATAAAATAGGCGTAACGCCCCATGACATATTAAGCTGCCTTGTCACTTTTTTCGACATGGCACAGCCCACGATATCGCAGCCCGGACGGTAACGTGAGATCATGCGGGCCGATCTTCCGGATTTGGTTACCGTAATAATGACGCGGGCATTCAGATCGTGCGCCGTCGTGCAGGTTGCATGGCAGATGGCATCCGTAATGTCCGGATTGGCTTTGCGCTCGTGGTTAAAAAACCGCTTGCAATAGTCGACGTCAGCCTCGGTTCTCTCAGCGATACGCACCATTGTTTTTAAGGCTTCCACCGGATATTTCCCTGCAGCCGTCTCTCCCGAAAGCATGATGGCACTTGTTCCATCGTAGATGGCATTGGCGACGTCTGCTGTCTCTGCTCTGGTCGGCCGAGGATTTTTCATCATGGAATCGAGCATCTGTGTCGCCGTAATTACCTGCTTTCCGGCTTCGTACACTTTGCGGATGATCATTTTCTGTATAACCGGCACTTCCTCATCCGGCACCTCAACGCCCATATCGCCTCGCGCGATCATAATTCCATCCGATACGCGGATGATCTCATCGATCTTATCCACACCTTCCGCATTTTCGATCTTTGCGATGATATTGATATCTTTTCCCCCATTTTCGTCCAAAAGTTTACGGATCTGCATGACATCCTCAGCGGTTCTCGTAAAAGAAGCTGCCACAAAATCAATGTCCTGACGGATTCCAAACAAAATATCCTCTTTGTCTTTTTCGCTCATATAAGGCAGATGAATGTGCACACCCGGAACATTGACACCCTTGTGGTTTGAGATCACGCCACCATTTACAACAGTACAAATGATGTCCTCGCCCCGGATTTCCTTCACAATAAGTTCAATGAGTCCATCATCGATCAAAATCCGGTTTCCCGGCTTCTCGTCCTGATATAACTGCGGATACGTAATAGACGCCATCGAAGCATTTCCGCGGATTTCGCGTCCTGTCAGCACAAACTGCTGCCCGGGCTCCAATGTCACTTTTCCCTCTTCAAATATCCCTGTTCGAATTTCCGGTCCTTTTGTATCCAAAAGCATCGCCACCGGCTTCCCGCATTTTTCCCGCATTGCTTTGAGGCGGTCCATTCGCTCTTTTTGCTCCTCGTGGCTGCCGTGTGAAAAATTGAAACGAGCGACATTCATGCCTCCCTGCATCAATTTTTCCAAAACTTCATCGGAATCCGTCGCCGGACCCATCGTACATATAATCTTTGTTTTTCTCATCAATAATCTCCTTTCTCCCTCTGCCTTCTACCATTCTTTATCATAACAATTCGAATTTTTTTCGTCAATATCCATTTAGTTAAGATTCAGCAAAACTTTCTATGTGTATAAATTTCCCTGAAACGTCAATGCTATACATAAATAACACGTAGCGATTCAGGTCAACGCAAATACGTGGGATGGAAATCCTGAATAGTTACAATATAGAAAAGAGGAACTCCTATGAGACGAAAATTAAAACTTGCCATATTCTGTATGTGTTTATGCTGGATCGTAGCCTTTGCACAGTTTGCAATGACCCGCTTTTATCTTTCACACAACGACGCCACGCAGGCCTTTGCTCGCAATCAGCTGATTTTAGAAAACGATACGGACTCTTTCCAAATTTTGTCACAAAAAGGTGGGCAGATAAAGGGACATTTATCCGGCGAAATGACTTCCTCTCAGAAAGAGCAGCTTGCCTCCCGGCTTTTCCACGTCTGGGGCGGGGCACTCAAAGATACTCGTCAGACTTCCGATTATTATGTTGCCTACGGCTACACTTCCGGAATCGCTTTTTGCAAAAAAATAAACGGTCAGAAAATCAACTTAAATCTCGCCATAACCTATGACGAAACCTCCGATGAAACGACCGTTTATCTTGGAGTTCCTTTATTAAATACGGATTTTTAATCGCGGACTTCGATACGCGGTCCGCCGACACCCTTCACATAATCCTGGGTAATAGTGACGTGTCCGATCATGTCATCCTTCGGGATTTGGTACATGATATCTAACATCGTCTCTTCCAATATCGAACGCAATGCTCGCGCCCCCGTCTTTTTCTCTACAGCCCGGTGAGCAATCTCAAGAAGTGCGCCTTCATCAAAATCCAGTTTCACTCCGTCCATGGCAAATAATTTTTTGTACTGTTTGACGATTGCATTCTTCGGTTCTTTCAGAACCTTAACCAAAAGTTTCTCATCCATCTGCTGCAAAGCAAATACGATTGGAAGACGTCCGATAAATTCCGGAATCAATCCATAACTGCGGATATCTTCTGTCTCAACCTTGGAAAGAATATTCTCATCTTTGTCAAGATCATCTTTTAACTGCGACTCAAATCCGATATGACCATGTTTTGTCAAGCGGCGCTTGATCACATTTTCCAATCCCGGAAATGCTCCACCACAAATAAACAAAATATGGCGGGTATTGACGGTCGTCATCGGAACCATCGCATTTTTGCTGGTAGCGCCCACCGGAACTTCGATATCTGCCCCCTCAAGAAGTTTTAAAAGAGCCTGCTGTACCGATTCTCCGCTGACGTCACGCTGATTGGCATTTTCCTTTTTTGCAAGTTTATCGATCTCATCGATGTAAACGATACCACGCTCGGCGCGTTCCACATCGTTGTCTGCATTTGCAAGCAGTTTGGAAATGACACTTTCCACATCATCGCCGATATAACCGGCTTCGGTAAGCGCTGTCGCATCGGTGATCGCAAGTGGCACCTGCAAAACACGTGCAAGTGTCTGTACCAAAAACGTTTTACCGCTTCCTGTCGGTCCTAACATCAACATATTTGACTTTTCGATTTCAACATCCCAGTCCATCTGATTGGTATCGCCGGCTTCTTTAGCTTTTTCCTGCTCTTCCATCGCCGCGATCCTCTTATAGTGGTTATATACACCTACAGAAATGACTTTTTTCGCCTGATCCTGTCCCATCACATATTCATCCAGTCTTCCTTTAATAACGTGAGGTGCTGGTAATTTTTGGATGTCAAGTGCCGGCACTTCCTCATGAGTTTTCTTTTTTGTCTTTACCCGGTGGCGTTCCTGCATTTCTTCCGGCATACCGCCAAACGGATTAGTCAGATTGATAAACTCAATTCCCGGCATTCCGTTCATCGGAGGAATTGTTCCTGCTCCCATCGAACCATTGTTAAACATATCAAACGATTTTTGCAAGCAATCGGAACAGATTGATATATTGTTCGGAAGATGAATCATATTGTTTACCAGGCTCGACGGCCGGTGGCACAAATAGCAGAATGTTTCCCCTTTATTTTCATCATTTCTATTATTTTCAATTATATCTTCATTTTGATTTTTGATTTCTTCGCTCACTATTTTCTCCATTTCTATACTAGTTTTTCTCATTATAATATGTCCAAAAGGAACCATTATTCTACGGCATCTCTGCCGCGAATAACAGTTCCTTAAATTATAACTTATTTTTTCTGATTCGTAAAGAAGTTTTACCAAGGCATGATCTGACTTCCATAGGAATCATCGTAAGAGTCATTTCCATATCCGTATGGATTACTGCTGTCTCCATCGGAGCTTCCGTCAGAGTTTCCATTGGCTTCACTTGAATTTCCCGAATCCTGTGATCCATTGTCCAGTTCATTGAGTGTTTCTGAGCCTTTCAAAGTAACTTTGAGATCCTGCTCTTTGTACTCGCCATCCTGGCTTCTGGATATTGTTACCGTAATCTCGGTACCTGCTTTTGTATTATTTACCTTATTCTGTACCTGCTCGATCGTAGATACTTTGGCATCGTTGATCTTTGTAATGACATCGCCTTTCTTGATGCCGGCTGCTTTTGCTGCGCCACTGTCGGACACTTCAGAAACATACACGCCAACCGGGATGCCATAAGCTTCGCTGACAGAATCGCTGATTGTCTTACCGGTAATTCCAAGGTAACCTTTCTCACTGTCGCTGAGCACTTCTCGTTTCATCAATTCATTAATAATCGGAATTGCGTCACTCATCGGAATCGCATATCCAATTCCTTCCACTTTGGTATCAGCATATTTCACGGAGTTAATACCAATGACGTTGCCGTTTACATCGAGCAATGCTCCACCGCTGTTACCGGGGTTGATAGCGGCATCCGTCTGAAGAAGTACCATTTTATTGGATCCGCTTCCATTTTCATCGCCAACTTCAACTTCTCTGTCTTTCGCACTGATATAACCAACAGTTACGGACTGACCGTATCCAAGAGCATTTCCGATCGCGATCGCCATCTGGCCGACTTTTACATCGTCAGAATGTCCCAATGCTGCAATCTTTATCTTGCCCTTTGTTTCTTCTTTTAAGTCGCTGAGTTTCACGGTAATTACTGCCAAGTCTGCAGTAGAATCCGTTCCTTTTACCGTTGCTTTCGCCGTCGTGTCATCAATAAACTTGACAGTAATGCTCTCTGCACCGGAAACGACGTGATTATTTGTGACGATCAGCAGTTCTTTGTCATCCTGTTTCACGATAAATCCGGAGCCTGCACCTTCGGATGGGTATTCGCCAAAAATGGATTTCTGCATACTCGTCTCTGTAATGGACACGATGGATGGCATTACCTTTTCCACAATGCCTGACACATCAGATACACCTGAAATTGCTCCACCTGATATGGCAGTCAATTCCGTATTTCCGGAATCCGTATTTACTGTTCCGATCTCACCGGAATTTGATTTCTGTGTTCCAACCTGCAATCCACAGATCTTCACGATAGCAAAGAAACAAAATGCTGCAACGACACCAAATACGACTGCGGATAGTAACGTTTTCTTCATACCACCTTTTTTCTTCTGCTTTGGTGGTCTCGGTGGCTCCTGCCCGCCGCCCGGATTCGTATTTTGAAAGCGATACATATTGTCAGAACTTGGCATCGGCTGCGGCCCTGCATCTGTTCCGGCAGTATTCTGTGTACCTGCCGCATCATCTGTCTGTGACGGCTGTACATAAATCGTGTTGTCCGTCATGCCATTATTGTTCGTATTTTCCCAAGGATTGTTGTTTTCTTCATTCATATCGAATCTTCCTTTCCCGTTTATTCATCTTCTATACTACTTTTCATTGTATATGTTGCATTATACCCATCAAATGTGTTTAGTTTGTGAATATCTTATTTTTATATTGTGAAAATGGAAAAAATACTTTATAATAGAAATATCAATTTGAAAGGATGACCTATTTTGATCAAAGGAAACCAAAAATTACTGAATATCATACGATTTATCATAGATGTGCTGATTTTAATATTTTCATTTATACTTGCTTATAAACTGCGTTTTGACGAGGAACAGAGTATCCTGATCCAATGGCAGATTATCGAGGAACCAATCGGACTTTACGGAACACTGGAAGAATATATGCAGATGCTTTTCCTGCTGATCCCATGTTACCTCGTGTCGTACTACGCCTTTCATCTGTATGACCCAAAACGAGTTACCAGCCGCAAATCGCAGGCTTACAACATTTTCAAGGCAAATGTAGTCGGCATTTTGTATTGTACCGCCGGTCTCTACTTTATTAAAAGCGGAAACTACGCCCGTCTGTTTATTGTAATTTTTGTAATTACAAATTTTATTTTGGAATTGATCTTCCGCCTGCTGATCACGACAATCTTACGCCGTTTCCGCAAGCGCGGGCACAATTTAAAGCATGTCCTTCTCGTCGGTTACGGCCGTTCGGCAGAAGGCTATATCGACCGTATTTTCGCACATCCTGAATGGGGCTATGTCGTACACGGTATTTTGGATGACCAGAAGAAAAACGGAAAATCTTACCGCGATGTGCACGTTATCGGCGATATTGATGATCTCGAAGAAGTGCTTGCGTCCAATTCCTTTGATGAGATTGCAATCACTCTTGGCATCGATCAGTACAAACGACTCGAAGGAATCGTGGCAATTACGGAAAAATCCGGTGTTCATACAAAATTTATTCCGGATTACAATAACATCATTCCGACACGTCCTTACACGGAAGATCTCGACGGTCTGCCGGTAATTCACGTGAGAAATGTGCCGCTTACCAATTCCTTTAATAAATTTATCAAACGTACGGTAGACATCATCGGATCGATCTGTTTGATCATCCTTTTCTCGATCCCGATGCTTGTTGTCGCCATTTTGGTAAAGGCAACTTCCGAAGGTCCTTTGATCTTTAAGCAGGAACGAATCGGACTTGGCGGAAAACCATTCTTAATGTACAAGTTCCGTTCGATGGCGGTGCAGAAAGCTTCGGAAGAACAGAAAGCCTGGACGACACCAAACGATCCGCGTGTCACACCGGTTGGCAAATTTATCCGAAAGACAAGTTTGGACGAGCTTCCACAGTTTTTCAATGTATTAAAAGGAGATATGAGTCTTGTCGGTCCAAGACCGGAACGGCCGTTTTTCGTAGAGAAGTTTAAAGAAGAAATTCCACGCTATATGATCAAGCATCAGGTCCGCCCGGGTATCACGGGATGGGCACAGGTCAATGGCTACCGCGGCGACACTTCAATCCGCATGCGCATCGACTGTGACCTGTATTACATTGAAAACTGGACATTGATGCTGGATATCAAAATCTTACTGCTTACAGTAGTAACCGGATTTATTAACAAAAATGCATATTAACAAAAAGGGCTCCCCAATAAAGGGAGTCCTTTTCGCAAAAAAAGAGTGTATCTAATTATCTAATCCAACTTTTTGTCAATAAACTCATCCCAGCGTCCGTCGTCGTCATCCTCTTCTTCATCCTCGCCAAATTCCTCTTCGTCGAGCATTTCATCAAAGGCATCCGAAATGGCATCCAACATTTCATCATCCTCAATCTGAAGAAGTGTAATCTCCGGCTGGTCGCCTTCTGTGTCAATCTGAATTCCGAAGAAATAAATCTCCTCGATACTTTCGTCAACCGGTGTCAGGGCTGCATAATCATCGCCATTCCACTCAAAGATATATATCACTTCACATTCCAATGTAGATCCATCTTCCAATTCAAGGGAAACCTGCATTTCCTCGATGTCGCTCAAATCAAAATCAGACATTTCTGTACCTCCTGAAAATATTATAATATAGAGATGATAACATACTTTAGCAGCACTGTCAAACACGGAATATTTTTTGATAGCGTAAATTGTTTTTCGGAAAAATGTAAGCAGACCAGCCCTTTGATAA
>ERZ827181.2991-NODE-2991-length-13090-cov-2.654162_pt1 | contig 13090 bp, 10 predicted proteins | sample MGYA00519778_ERZ827181 | MGnify/ENA primary metagenome ERZ827181 (study PRJEB31778, sample SAMEA3449273) | human gut metagenome | biome: human gut; feature: human-associated habitat; material: faeces | place: United Kingdom | collected 2010/2012 ...
AGCTCCCCAACACCAAGGGCCACATTCTGGTGTCCGACCAGTCCTCCATGTTCCTCTCCAAGCCCTGCAATGTCTCCGACTATGGCCTGATCTATGCCGGCGTGCAGAAGAACGTGGGGCCCGCCGGCATGGTGATCGTCATCATCCGCGAGGATCTGAATGTCAAACAGGCGATGAGCAGCCTGATCGATCAGGCCGCAAAGAACGACAACATCTCTACCATCTTTGTTGTCAATGCGCAGCAGAAATTTTACGGAGCGATCGATCTGAAAAACCTGATTATCGCAAGGCGCGACGAAACTCTCGAGGATCTGACCGTAACCTCTTATCCGTACGTATACGCAGAGGAGCCGATCAACGAGTGTATCGAAGAACTGAAGGATTATTCCGAGGATTCTATTCCGGTCCTCGACAATGACAACCGCCTGCTCGGTGTCATCACATCATCAAACATCATCGACCTGGTTGATGATGAGATGGGTGAGGACTACGCGATGTTCGCAGGTCTGACCGCAGAGGAGGATTTAAAAGAGCCGTTAAAAGACAGTATGAAAAAACGTCTTCCATGGCTGATCATCCTGCTCGGTCTTGGCATGCTGGTTTCTTCTGTAGTCGGTATTTTCGAACAGGTTGTCACAACCCTTCCGATCATCATGACCTTCCAGTCCCTGATCCTTGACATGGCCGGAAACGTTGGTACCCAGTCCCTGGCTGTTACCATCCGTGTCCTGATGGATGAGTCCCTGACCGGAAAACAGAAATTACAGCTTGTTTTCAAGGAAATGCGCATCGGTTTCTGCAATGGTCTTCTGCTTGGTGTTCTGTCCTTTGCTGTCATCGGACTTTTCATCTTCTTATTCAAGGGAAAGACCATGATGTTCGCATTTTCCGTTTCCGCCTGCATCGGCATCGCACTGCTGCTGGCAATGCTGATTTCCAGTGCAGTCGGCACCTGCATTCCGCTGTTCTTCAAAAAGATCCACATCGATCCGGCGGTTGCTTCCGGTCCGCTCATCACGACGGTCAACGACCTTGTCGCTGTCGTTACATTCTATGGCCTGAGCTGGCTGTTCCTGATCGAGATGCTGCATCTCGCAGGCTGACCGCGTAATCTGTACCGTAAAACAAAAGATGCCCTTTTAAGAGGCAGATATCAACTTTTTCTGGTTTCGGAAAAAGCTGATATTTGCCTCTTATCTTTTCTCTTCCCTTCTTTACATTCCAAACAGAAACCGATATAATAACAGGTAACGGTGCTTTTATGCTTTGACGTTTCACAGTGCCGCAAATATTTTGAAATGAGGGTTTTTGAAAACATGATTGTCAATCTCATCACCACAGTCTACAACTTTCTCTGGGGCGATCTTTTTACGATTCCGCTCCCGGGCGGCGGCAGTCTCGGAACCTCCCTTCTGATTCTTCTGCTGATCCCAACCGGCATCTATTTTACGATCCGGACACGTTTTCTTCCTATCCGTCTGTTCCCGGACATGATCCGTGCCCTGTCGGAAAAGAAAAATGAAAAAAGCAGCCTTTCTTCTTTTCAGACACTGATCGTTTCCACCGCAACGCGTGTCGGTATGGGAAATCTGGTCGGCGTTGTCGCTGCAGTCTCCGCCGGAGGCGCAGGTGCTGTGTTCTGGATGTGGGTGACGGCTATCATCGGCTCGTCTACCGCGTTTATCGAAGCTACGCTCGCACAGCTTCACAAAGAAGAAGATCCTCTGTACGGCGGCTACCGCGGCGGTCCTGCCTACTACATTCACGATCTGGTTGAAGACCACCTCAAGAAGAAAAAACGATACGTTCTGCCGGCTGTTCTGTTTGCCATTGCCGGTCTGATCTGCTGGTGCGGTATCAGTCAGGTAATCAGCAACTCCGTGGCTTCTTCTTTTAAAAATGCATTTTCCATTCCGCCGCTTTATACCAGTATCATGCTGGTGATTCTTTCTGCGATCATCGTACTGCGGAAAAATGCAACCGTAAAGGTACTGGATTTTGTAGTTCCTGTCATGGCAGTCTGCTATTTCTTTATCACACTGTTTATCATCGCAGTCAACCTCCGTCAGATTCCTTCTGTGTTTGCACGCATTTTTGAGGAAGCCTTCGGACTTCGTCAGATGGCAGCCGGCGGTTTTGGTGCTGTTCTGATGAACGGTGTAAAGCGTGGTCTGTTTTCGAATGAGGCCGGTTCCGGCTCCGCTCCGTGCGCCGCTGCCGCCGCAGAATGTGACCGCCCGGCCAAAGCAGGCCTTGTACAGGCACTCGGCGTTTTTGTTGACACAATCGTCATCTGCAGCTGCACCGCAATGATTATGCTGCTTGCACCAAAGGATCTGATTGATGGCCTTTCCGGCATGGATCTCTTGCAGACCGCCATGCAGTATCATCTGGGAAAATTCGGTGTGATTTTCATTGCACTTACGCTGTTTTTGTTCAGCTTTTCCACGTTCCTCGGCATTTTGTTCTATGCCAGAAGCAACGTTGCCTACCTGTTCGGTGACAAGTGGTGTTTCCAGACCGCTTACAAGGTTCTGGCACTTGTGATGCTGTTTATCGGAGGAATTGCCGCTTACACGTTTGTGTGGGATCTCGGTGATGTCGGTATCGGGCTGATGACAATTTTCAACATCATTGCGCTGTATCCGCTTGCCGGGGAGGCACTTTCCGAGTTAAAATCATATGAGGAGTCGAAGAAATCGTAAATCCTGTGGATTGCTGTTTCGGACCGAAAAATGGGTTTTTGAAAAGGAGGTTTTTACACATGATCATTGAACCATCAAACTACACGTATGAGACAATGCCGGACTACACAGACGCGGTAGACGGCGCCGTGGAAATTCCGGTGACCGGAGAGGAAATTGAGATCCGCTATGCGCATGAAGTTGTCTACGACGAGGCGCACAATCTTCATCTGGAAATTTTCACACCATTCCAGATGGCGCACCCGGAGCGCACCTGGCCGTGCATCACATTTATTCAGGGATCCGCCTGGATGAAACAGTATGTCTACCAGAAGGTCGGCATGATCGCCCGTCTGGCGCAGCGCGGCTACGTTGTTGCAATCGTCGAATACCGTCACAGCGGAATCGCACATTTCCCAGCGCAGATCATCGACGCAAAAAATGCCGTCCGTTTCCTTCGCGCGCATGCGGATGAGTATAAGCTGAATCCATCGCAGATGTTCCTGATGGGAGATTCTTCCGGCGGACAGGTTTCTTCCGTTGCCGGCATGACCGCAAAGAGCGGAAAACTTGACGAGCCGATCAATGAGGAAAGCTGCGAGGTATGCGGTATTATCGATCTGTACGGAGCTGTTGATGTGACACTGCCGTACGGCTATCCGATAACGCTGAACCATCAGAAACCGGACAGCCCGGAGGGCATGCTGATGGGCTATGACATTACCGAGCATCTTGAGGAGGCTAAGGCAGCCTGCTCCAAAACATACGTGAACGAGGATTTCCCGCCGATGCTGATCGCACACGGCACCAAGGACACGATGGTGTTCTGCCAGCAGAGTGTCGATCTCTACCACGCATTAAAGGATGCCGGAAAAGATGTACAGCTGTATCTTCTTCGCGGCGCAGACCACGGCGGTGCAGCATTCTGGACCGAGGAAATGATTACCGTTTACGATAACTTCTTCAAAAAATGTTTGGGTGAATAACATGAGAATTGCTTACTGCGAAGATGAACCGGCGCAGCGTTCCCGGATGGAAATGCTGCTCCGCACCTTTGCGGAGCGAAAAAGGCTTCCTCTGACCGTGGAAGCCTTTTCAGACTCCGCCGCTTTTCTGTTCCAGTATCCCGGCTCGTATCCGTTTGATCTCATCTTTCTCGATATTGATCTCGGCGGAATGGACGGCATGGCGCTGGCGCGGAAAATCCGTGAAACGGACAGTGAAGTGCCGATTCTCTTTCTGACGAACCACAGAGAATATGTTTTCGAAGGATATGAGGTGCAGGCGTTCCGGTATCTCTTAAAGCCGGTGACAGAGGATACACTGTTTCCGCTGCTCGAGGAGCTGCAGGCGATGCGCGGACAGGAAAAGCCGCATCTGCTACTTTCACTTGGCGGTGAGACGCAGAAGCTGTTTCTCTCCGACCTGCTTTTTGTGGAATCCGATAATCATTATTTGACGCTGCATACAGCCGCCGGAATGGAAACTTTTAAGAAAAATCTGTCGGAGTTCCGCGAAGAACTTTCTGCCGCATGGCAGGCTTCTGGTGAGACGGGGGAATGTTTTGCGGCCGCACACCGGAGTTATCTTGTGAATCTCGCTCATGTGGAGCGGATCACGCGGACGGAATGTCTCTTGTCGGACGGAACAAAAATTCCGGTCAGCCGCGGATGCTATGCATCACTCAACCAGGCATTCCTGCAGTTTTACCGGCCGAATGCGTTTTAAAGGTTTTGCATTTTTTAATTTCCAATTCCGAACGAACCGAGGTGATGTTTCATGGCACACATTCCTTTTTTATCCCATTATCTGGAACGCAAAAATATCGAATATCAGAACCAGCTTCTCGCCCGCCAGGTCGAGGAGGTGCAGAATATCTATCTGACAATGCGCGGCTGGCGCCATGATTACCACAATCATCTGCAGTCAATGAAGGCATATGTTGAGATGGGACAGTATGATAAGCTGCAGGAATATCTCGGGCTGCTCGAAAATGATCTCGATCAGGTCAACCAGCTCTGCGATTCGGGGAATGTCAATCTTGATGCGATTTTAAATTCCAAAATTTCACTCGCCGAAAAGAACGGCATCCGCGTGGATTACAAGGCAGTCTGCCCGGCCAATCTTACGGTGAGTGATATTGATCTCTGCGCGCTGATCGGAAATCTGATTGACAATGCGGTGGAAGCATGCGAGGGCCTTGCGGATCCCTATATCCGGCTTTATATTGGTGTGCTGAAAAACCAGCTGTATATTTCCGTTACGAATGCAACAAAGGATACTGTGCGGAAGCTGGACAGCGAGTATATCACCACGAAGCGCGGAAATCACGGGCATGGGCTGAAACGGATCAATCTTGTTGTGGAAAAGTACGAAGGATATATCAACCGGCAGAATGAGCCCGGCGTTTTCGTGACGGAGATTATGCTGCCGCTGTAAAAAGCTCTTTCCAGGATTTTTTGATTTTGTCCGATGATTCTACAGAGAAATTTTGCAGAACGTGAACACTTTTTTGCTGTTCGCGTTCTTTTTTGTTCCATTTACGTACTTTTCCCCCGTGTTTTGCATGAACATGGTAGGATAACTACAGTTCACGAAAGACATGTGACAGAGGAGGTCTTTATGTATTCATTATGGTCTAACTACATTTATATTCATCGGGAGCTGTGGCATTACAGCAAAAAGCCGTTTCTCTTTCAGGCACTCGAAATCGTCTCACAGGTGCTCACCGGCTTTTTCGGGATTCTGCTTCCTTCCGGAATTCTCTTTTTTCTGGAACAGAGCCGCGGCTTTGCCGGGTTTGCGCTTGGAACGCTGGTTCTCTTTCTCCTTTATGCCGTCGTTTTCGTCAGCCATGCGTTTCTGCAGTCACGGAACGCCTGGCAGTATACCGAATTCCGGACCGGCTTTTTTATGCGCCGTCTGCTCCGCCATTTCATGCGGATGGACTACGCCGTTCTGACCGAGCAGTCGACGCTGCAGCTCGTTGAAAAAGCCACCGATGCCGTTTCCAGCAACTGGGTCGGAGTGGAAGGAATGTTCCGCTATGATGTCACAATTTTTTCTTCCTTTCTCGGTCTGCTCCTCTACGCAGGGCTGATTGGAAGTGTCCATCCAGCCATCATTCTTCTGCTGCTGGTGCTCTCGGTTCTTCAGTTTCTCAGCTACCGCCGCGCGGCTTCCTACGAAGTCCGCCGCCGGGATGATCTGTCCGCGATTAAATTGTCGCAGCGCTATTTTCAGAAACAGTCGTATGACACTGCGGCCGGAAAAGATGTCCGTCTCTACCAGCTGGGCGGATGGATTGATGGTGTCTACCGACAGATCAACAAACGATACCAGAAAATCCTGTTTCACATCCGCAGTGCCTACTTCGCGAACGATCTGCTGACCCTCACGCTGCAGCTTCTGCGCGACGGCATCTGCTATGGCTTTCTGATTTACCGCCTCGCACACGGAACCATGACTGTCTCCGGCTTTGTGCTGGCGCTCGGCGCGGTTTCCGGTTTTTCTTCGTATTTTAACGAGATTACTTCCAGTCTTTCGAAATCGGTACTCTGTCTCGAACAGATCCGGTGGATGCGGAAATTTCTTGATCTGCCGCTCCCGGCCGGCCACACGCTGCCGTTCCGGCCGGAATTTACCGAAGAAAAACCGCTCGAAATCTGCTTTTCCCACGTCTCCTTCTCTTACCCGGAAAGCGAGAAAAAGATCCTCGACGATGTCAGTTTCACACTCCATGCTGGTGAACACACCGCACTCGTCGGCATCAACGGCGCCGGAAAATCCACGATTGTTAAGCTGATCTGCGGACTGTATCAGCCGACAGAAGGACAGATTACCGTCAACGGTCTCTCTCTTACGGACCTGAATCCGGCGCAGTATTACGAATCGATTGCGGCGGTCTTTCAGGAACCATTTGCTCTCTCGTTCTTCATTGCAGAGAACGTGAGCTGTTCCACGCTGGAAGAGACGGACCGCACCCGCTGCCGCGAAGCACTCACCCGCGCCGGCCTCTGGGAGAAAATTGCAGGTCTGCCGCAGAAAGAGGAAACGTATCTCGGCAAGGATATGACTGACGACGGCGTCACTCTCTCCGGCGGTGAGATGCAGAAACTCATGATGGCGCGGGCTCTCTACAAAAACTGCCGTCTGCTCCTGCTCGATGAGCCGACCGCTGCGCTCGACGCAATCTCAGAAAATGAAATGTACGAAACCTACAGCACCCTGCTGAAAAATAAGACTGCGCTCTTCATCTCGCACCGCCTCGCGTCGACACGGTTCTGCGATACGATTCTGTTTCTCGAAAACGGAAAAATCAAAGAGCGCGGAACCCACGACGAGCTGCTCGCCCTCGGCGGATCGTATGCGCATATGTTTGAAGTACAGAGCCAGTATTATCAGGAAACGGAGGAACACATCTGATGAAAATGAAAGAACGGTTTCATGCCGTCTGCCGCTTTTTAAATATGATCAGCCAGGGCAATCACCGCGTGCTGTTCTGGCTGTTCGGAAGCGCTTTTGCCGCTGCCACACTTCCGTATCTCTCCTTGTTTTTCTCAGCGCGGATTCTGAATCTGCTGCTTGCAGAATCGTACCGCGCCTGTCTGTATACCGTCGTCGTCTTTCTGCTCGTGCAGTATGGACTTGGACTGTTTGAAAAGGTCTGCCGCCAGTATCTCGACGGCCAAAAGGAGTTCTGTCTTGCGCTCACCGAACAGAAAATCACCGCAAAAGCACTGGAGCTGGAATTTGAAAAATTCGAAAAAACAGAGACCATGGATGCCATCCGGCGCACCAATGTCTCTTCCATGGGGTCAGGAAATGTGGGTGACCAGCTGATCGTGATCCATACGATGATGACTTCCCTGCTCTCCCTTCTCTATGCGTTGTTCTTCCTGCTCCGCCTGTTCCTTCTGCCGGGCAGCAGCATGAAAAACTTCTTTACCTCGCCGTTTTCGACACTCGCGCTGCTCCTGCTCTGCGGACTGCAGCTGGCTCTTTCCTCCCGCATCAACCGCGAGAGTACGCAGAAAAAAATTGAGCTGAACCAGGGCAACGACCATTCCAACTCCGTCGCCAATTATCTCGTCAATGTGATGCTCGAAGAACGGCGTGCGGACGATATCCGTATCGGTCATCTCGATGGTTTTCTCGACGCACAGTTTGGAAAGGCCATGGCACACTTTCTGCCGATGTACCTCGGCTTCGCCCGTTTTTCCGCCGTCACAGACGGCAAAAATGCGCTGCTCTCACTCCTTTCTAATTTCACCGCATACCTTCTGATCGGCGTCAAAGCGCTGTACGGTGTGCTCCCCATCGGAGATGTCCTTCTGTATGCCGGTTCCGTCACCCGCGCCATGGGGGATCTGCAGACGTTTTTCACAACCGGCTCACAGTTTGACTATATCAATTCGTATCTTGCGACGTATGAGGATTTCATCGCACAGCCATCCATGTCGTACGACGGCACACTCCCGATCGAAAAACGTGACGACGGTCAATACGCCTTTGCCTTCCACGACGTTTCCTTCTCCTATCCCGGCACAGACATTCCGGTGCTCGAGCATGTGACACTGTCCTTTGCCATCGGTGACAAAACCGCCCTCGTCGGCCGCAACGGAGCCGGAAAGACGACACTCATCAAACTACTCTGCCGCCTGTATGAACCGACCTCAGGCTATATTACCTTAAACGACATCGATATCCGCAAATACAATTACAAAGAGTACACCCAGGCCTTCTCCGTGGTTTTCCAGGATTTCCACCTGTTCTCCCTTCCGCTCGACGAAAACATCGCCGCCGGAACCGAGATTGATGAAGCTGCTTTGCAATCCTCTCTTGCAAAAGTCGGTCTCACCGACCGTGTACAGCAACTCCCGCAGGGCGTCCGCACCCGCCTTTACAACAACAACGGCTCCGGTGTCGACCTTTCCGGCGGCGAGGCCCAGCGCACCGCCATCGCCCGCGCCCTCTACAAGGATGCCCCGTTCGTCATCCTCGACGAGCCGACCGCAGCCCTCGACCCGATCGCTGAGGCTGAAATCTACGAACAGTTCAGCCAGATGACCGCCGGCAAAACCGCTGTCTACATCTCCCACCGCATGAGCAGCTGCAAATTCTGCGACCGCATCATCGTCCTCGACCACGGCCGCATCGCCGAAGACGGAACCCACGACACCCTCCTCGCAAACCACGGCATCTACGCCAATCTTTACGAAACCCAGGCCCAATACTACACCTGAGTCCTCACCCTCCCGTCCCCCACAACGTAAATGGGAGTCAGAAAAACACAACCCCTGGCAGTTCGTGCTAAGAACTTCCAGGGGTTGTGTTTTTCTGGCTCCCCTCCACTTATTTCAGGAATGCAAGCGGCTCCTCATCATGAATAAAATGCATCAGATGATAAGAACACATAATTGCTACATTTTCTTCCTTTAAGATTCTCTTTGCCTCCTCGCGGTCAGCAAGGACAACTTCGATCACTTCGCTCTCTTCGAGGTATTTGCGGCTGATCTCGCCCTCGCACCAGCCGTAAACGGCAGAGCATGCTTCATCGGTCAGACCGATTGTGGTGAAGAACGGTTTCTCGTAGCAGGGATCTACTTTCAACGGGTGAAACGTAAGACCGGTCTCCTCATGCATCTCGCGCACGGCAGCCTCATGGAACTCCTCGCCCGGTTCCACCAGGCCTGCCGGGAATTCGTAAATGTAGTCATCAATGGAAACGCGGTACTGGCGCACCAGGACAATTTTGTCGCGCTTTTCCCCGTACAGACTGTACATCAGCACGCCGTCCGGCGTATTTTTTCTTGTTTTGATCTTCATCTGCTCGATGGATTTTGCGCGGGAAGCCACATAATAGCGGAAGTGATGGTTTACTTTGTTTGTTCCTTCCACCAGGTAAAGATTTACGAACGGATTTTCCGTCTGTTTTGTGATTTTTTCAACATTCGGCATAAGTAACAACCTCTTTCTTTTCTCTTTTACTGGTCAAAATCTGTCTCAAACACGCCCTCCGGGGTGCGCATCGTCAGCACGCCGAGGTTGAATTCATCATCCATCACCGTGATGTGGTACTCGAAAATCACATCATCATCAAATTTCGATAATACCACATAGGAACCGTTCTCTTTTCCCTCGATCTGGTCGCAGATGTCATCGTAAACATCGCTTCCCGAAATCGGCCGCGGATAGCCGGATTCTTTGATTTTCTTTTCAATCATTTCATATAATTCGTTCATGTTCTGCCCTCGTTTTTCTTTTTATCGGTTATGTTTCATTGTACCACGAAAAGACCCGCGGGGACAATCCATTGCGGCGATTCACCGTGAACTTTTTTTATTTTCATACATCTTCTGGTCCGCCTGTTTCATGATGACGGATTCCGAGATTTCCATGTTTTCCCGGACCATTCCGGCGCCGGCGGTGGTGGTTCCTTTCATGACCATGTTCAGGCGGCCCGACGGTGCCGTTGATTCTGTTGTACACCGTCATGATGCCCTCTGCGCCGCTCTCCTCAATACATCTGCGGAACGGCTCGAGATACAGCTCATATTTATTCCGCGGTTCAATCGAAGAGTTCTTCCAGCCGCGGCCGACCTCGGTGTTGTTTCCATAGAAGTGTTTCAGGGTTGATGCACAGCACAGATATTTTGGATCGTCGCCCTGCATTCCCTCGATGTAACGCACTCCAAGACGTGATGTCAAATACGGATCCTCACCGAATGTTTCATGGCCTCTGCCCCATCTTGGATCACGGAAAATATTTACGTTTGGCGACCAGAAGGTAAGACCTTTGTAAATGTCACGGTCTTCTTCCTGGGAATATGCATTGTATTTGGCACGACCTTCGGTAGCAATGGTATCTGCAATCTGTCCCAGAAGTTCGGTGTCAAAAGTGGCGCCAAGTCCAATTGCCTGCGGGAAAATTGTGGCCTGTCCGGCGCGGGCAACTCCGTGGAGCGCTTCATTCCACCAGTTGTAGGCGGGGATGCCAAGCCGCTTGATTGCAGGTGCGTCATAGCGTAGCTGACTTGCTTTTTCCTCTAAGGTCATCTGGCTGACCAGTTCGGTCGCTTTTTTTCTAGCCTTTTTTCTATCCATAATGTTTCTCCTTGTTGCGAATTCATGGTGACTGTAAAACATTGAGCCATATAAGGTTTGTGACCCACAAATAGCAGGTTACGTTGTAAAGCGAGTGTGAGTTTTCGGGCTGCATATCATCCTTTTACTGCACCTGTGGTAAGACCTTCTACGATCTGGTTACTGAACAGTGAGTAAACAACAACGGTAGGTGCGATTGCGATAATGATCGCAGCAAACATCTGCACATAGTTGGTTGCGTAAGGACCAACGAAATAGGTCAGTGTAACCGGCAGTGTCTTTTTCATAGGATCAGAGATAAATACCATGGCAAGAAGCAGCTCGTTCCAGTTGTTGATGAAGGTCATCAGACCGGATACGAAGAAACCGGTTCTGCAAAGTGGCAGTGCGATCCGGAAAAAGCATCCGTAGATTCCGCAGCCGTCAATGGCAGCAGCCTCGAACATTTCTCCTGGCATGGAACGGAAAAATCCGGTAAGCAGGAAAATGGTCATTGGCAGGGAAAAAGTGATGTAAGGAATCATTAGTCCGCCCTGTGAATTGGTAAGGCCAAGCTTTGCAAATCTTACAAAAAGAGGAATCAGAACACAATGTACTGGAACCATCATTCCGATGAGGAAGAAGGTGTGCATAAATTCTGATAATTTCCAGCGCATTCTGGCGATGGCGAAAGCGGCCATAGCGCCGAAGAACAGGCTGACGATCAGCGTGACACCGCAGACCAGAACAGAGTTTACCAGCGCAGTACCAAGTTTTCCCATCTGCCAGGCCTGCTGATAGTTTTCGAAATGGAACACATCCGGCAGGGAAAATGGTGCTGACATAACGCCAGCGTTATCTTTCAAAGATACGGATAACATCCACAGAAGTGGTGCCAGATAAACAACTGCCAGGATCACCAGCAGGATATAAACCACTACGATTACCGGTTTTACCGGCTTTTTTGTAGCTTTTACTTTTACGTTGCTCATTTTCCCACCTCCTTATGACTAAGTTTCGACTTTGATGACTTTCTTTACCAGAAGAGTTACCAGCAGGCAGAGCACCAGGAGCACCACGGAAATGGCGCTGGCGTAGCCATATTTGAAATAGTTGAAACCTTCTGCGTAAAGCTCAGTTGCAAGGACTTCTGTTCTGTGGTTCGGACCACCCTGGGTCATGTTGTAAACCAGGTCGAAGAATTTCAGGGAACCAATACAGTTCAGGGAAAGGGAAGTAATCATCATTGGTTTGATCAGCGGAAGGGTAATGTAGCGGAATGCTTTTACCTTTGACGCACCGTCTATATAGGAAGCTTCATAAATGTCACGGGAAATTCCGGTGATCTGTGCCATATAAAGCATCATGTTCTGACCAAGGTACTGCCACAGGGCAACAAATGCGATAACCCACATGGGAAGTACAATAAATCCGGTAGAGTCCATCAGCCACAGAGGTCCTTCAATGCCGAATTTTGCAAGCAGATTGTTGATACCAATTCTCGGATTGAAAAGGAAGGACCAGAGAAGTCCAAGTGCTGCTGAGGAAAGTACGCATGGAAGATAATAAATGTTCTTGAAAATGTTGCGGCCTTTCGGGATGTTGGTGAGCATAACAGCAAGTAAAAGACCGAAGATCTGCTGTGTGACTGCTGAAAAGATCATGAAAAAGATGGAGTTTTTCAGGGCAATACGGAATGTGGCATCACCGAAAAACAGTTTCTTATAGTTTTTTAATCCCACAAATTCAGGGGGTGTAAGTGCTGCGTAATCGCAGAGTGAGTAGTAAACCATTTGTATCGTCGGGATGATCAGGACCAGAAGGAACATGATCAGCGCCGGGGCGATAAATACGAAAATGGCTTTTTTGTCGCGCAGAATTTTATCCATAATATCTCCTTCCGTCAAATGTGTGCGGTTTTACTACTAAAGAAAACCGAATGATAGCAAAGAATAAGCCGTTGTCTGCATGAGTATTGTATTGATTTTGGTGGGCTCGCTGACTGGCGATAACCTTTTTAGTAAAAAGACTGCCGCGGAACATGCCTTAGTCCGTTCCGCGGCAGCCATGTGCCTGGGTTTATAACTTATTTTTTATAAGGGAGGATTTATTCCCAAACGTTCTCCTCATAGAATGTCTGTACGGTCTGGAATGCTTCTTCAGGTGTCTGGTTTCCAAGGAAGATGTCAACCATTGCGTTATCAAAGCAGTCACCAGCTTCTACAGATGCAAGGGACTCATTGTAGAATCCGAATGTACCAGTTGCTTTGGCCATGATATCCTGAACGTATTTCAGCTGTGCTGGAGCTTTGTCGTAGTCG
>ERZ827181.2992-NODE-2992-length-13087-cov-243.089626_pt1 | contig 13087 bp, 8 predicted proteins | sample MGYA00519778_ERZ827181 | MGnify/ENA primary metagenome ERZ827181 (study PRJEB31778, sample SAMEA3449273) | human gut metagenome | biome: human gut; feature: human-associated habitat; material: faeces | place: United Kingdom | collected 2010/2012 ...
CGAAGGGCGAAGGCATCCAGCGCTACAAGGGTCTGGGCGAGATGAGCTACCAGGAACTGTGGGAGACCACCATGGATCCTGACCATCGCATTCTGAAGCAGGTGCAGATCGAAGACGCGGCCGCGGCCGACGAGACCTTCTCCATGCTCATGGGCGACGAAGTCGAACCACGTCGTCTGTTCATCCAGCGCAACGCACGCAACGTCAGCTGGATCGACGCGTAAACGCGTAGGGTTTCGCAGGACTTCAAAGCAAGGATTAGAAATTGGCAGACGAAAACAACAGCAACGAAGACGGCCAGTTCGTGCCTGACGGCTCCATGGAACCGTTGAGCCCGCAGGAGGCCGACAACACCGATTATGGCCTGATGGTCGGCGAACGCGTCCAGAAGAAGGATCTGCAGCAGGAAATGCGCGAATCCTATCTGGCGTACGCCATGTCCGTCATCGTCGATCGTGCCCTTCCGGACGTGCGAGACGGCATGAAGCCGGTGCACCGCCGCGTGATCTACGCGATGTACGACGGCGGCTACCGCCCCGACCGCGGCTACTCCAAGTGCGCACGCGTCGTCGGCGAAGTCATGGGCAAGTACCATCCGCACGGCGATTCCGCCATCTACGACACGTTGGTGCGTATGGCGCAGTCGTGGTCGATGCGATACACGCTCGTCGACGGCCAGGGCAACTTCGGCTCCCCCGGCGATGACCCGGCAGCCGCAATGCGTTACACGGAATGCCGTATGGCGCCGCTCGCCATGGAAATGGTGCGTGACATCGACAAGGACACCGTCGATTTCCTGCCGAACTACGATGGCAAGACGCAGGAGCCGACCGTGCTGCCGGCCCGCTTCCCGAACCTGCTGTGCAACGGCTCGTCCGGCATCGCCGTCGGCATGGCGACCAACATTCCTCCGCACAACATGCGCGAGGTGGCAGAAGGCGTGCATTGGGCGCTCGACCATCCGGACGCGAGCCGTGAGGAACTGCTCGACAACCTGATCCGCATCATCAAGGGACCGGACTTCCCTACCGGCGCCACGATTCTCGGCCATAAGGGCATCGAACAGGCGTACCGTACCGGCCGTGGCCTCATCACCATGCGAGCCGTGGTGAACACCGAGGAGATCAAGGGCCGCATGTGCCTCGTGATCACCGAACTGCCGTACCAGGTCAACCCGGATCGTCTGGTCGTGTCCATCCGCGAAGCGGTGCGCGACGGCAAGATCCAAGGCATCGCCGATATGCGCGACGAAACCTCCGGCCGTACTGGCCAGCGCCTCGTGCTCGTGCTCAAGCGCGACGCCGTGCCGAAGGTCGTGCTCAACAACCTGTACAAGCATTCCCAGCTGCAGCAGACCTTCGGCGCGAACATGCTGGCACTGGTCGACGGTGTGCCGCGCACGCTGTCCCTGGATGCGTTCATCCGTCATTGGGTAAACCACCAGCTCGAAGTCGTCGCACGCCGTACCGCCTACCTCAAGCGCGAGGCCGAGGAACGCGACCACATCCTGCAGGGCTATCTGAAGGCCCTTGACATGATCGATGAGGTCATCGCCCTCATCCGTGCCTCCGAGTCCGCGGAGACCGCCCGCACGGGCCTTATGGACCTGCTTGACGTGGACGAGGTGCAGGCCGACGCCATCCTCGCCATGCAGCTGCGCCGACTGGCCGCCCTGGAACGTCAGAAGATCCTCGACGAGCACAACGAGCTCATGCGCAAGATCGCCGACTACAACGACATCCTCGCCAAGCCGGAACGCCAGCGCAAGATCGTCGGCGACGAGCTGGACGAAATCGTCGCCAAGTATGGCGACGAACGCCGTACCAAGATTCTGCCGTACTCCGGCGAGATGAACGTCGAAGACCTGATCGCCGAAGAAAACGTGGTCGTCACCGTGACCCACTCCGGTTTCATCAAGCGCACCAAGGCCGACGAATACCGCGCGCAGCACCGCGGCGGCAAGGGCATTAAGGGCGCCAAGCTGCGCGAGGACGACGTGGTGGACCACTTCTTCCTGACCAGCACGCACAACTGGCTGCTGTTCTTCACCAACAAGGGCCGCGTGTACCGTCTGAAGGCATACGAGCTGCCGGAAGGCTCCCGCGATTCCAAGGGACAGCACGTGGCGAACCTGCTGCAGTTCGGCTCGGACGAGACGATCCAGACCGTGCTGTCGATTCCGAACTACGACGTGGCCAAGTACTTGGTGCTCGCCACCCGTTCCGGCAAGGTCAAGAAGACCGCGCTCGCCGAATACGACTCCCCGCGTCAGGGTGGTCTGATCGCGGTACGACTCATGACCGACGAGAACGGCGAGAACGCCGACGAGCTGATCGGTGCCGCGCTGTGCAACGCCGACGACGACATCATCCTCGTCTCCAAGCAGGGCATGAGCCTGAAGTTCGAAGCCAACGACGAGCAGCTGCGCCCGATGGGCCGCCAGACCGCCGGTGTGCAGGGCATGAAGTTCCGCGACGGCGACGAGCTTTTGGCCATGGATGTGGTGCAGGGCGATTCCGACAGGGACCTGCTCGTGGTCACCAACGAGGGCTTCGCCAAGCGCACCGCCATCAGCGAATACCGTCTGCAGGGCCGTAACGGCTACGGCGTCAAGGCCGTGCAGCTCGCCGAAGGCCGTGGCTCCCTGGTGGGTGCCGTGATCGTGGAGGAATCCGACCAGATCATGGCCATCATGAAGTCCGGCAAGGTCATCCGCTCCAACGTCGCCGAAGTCAAGCGCACCGGACGTACCACCCAGGGTGTGACGCTCGCCAAGCCTGACAAGAACGACGAAATCATCTCCATAGCACGTAACGAGGAGACCGACGAGGATGACGCCGAGCAGGCCGCCGCGGAAAACGGAGCAGTCCAGAACGACGCAGCCGCGCAATCGCAAGCCGAAACCACTACTGAAAACTCCGCTGAAACCGGTACGGAAGCCACTTCCGATGCCGGCGATGGCGAGAATGTAGAGGCCTGAGACACAGGCGGGGAATCGTCTGCGAAAACTGGTAGCCTCGGCTAGAAGTAGGCAAGATTCTGCAAGGAGCAACGATGAGCGAGAACAATGAAAGCCATCAGGCGCAGGCAGGGGCGCAGGCCCCACGCGTGGCCCGTTCCGCATCCAGCCAGCCGTTGAGCGGTACGGAACAGTCTCAGGCGCATGAGAACATGGCCGCCGCGTCCGGCGGTGTGAAGGTTCGTGAAAAAGCGCGTCGTGGCGCGCCTCGCGCCCGCCGCATGAGCCTGTCCCTGACCCGCATCGACGCATGGTCCGCGGCCAAGGTGGCGTTCATGCTTTCCATCGCGGGAGGCATCATCCAGATTGTCGCGGTGACGCTGCTGTGGCTGCTGCTGAACGTGGTCGGCGTGTTCGATCAGGTGACGCAGATCGTGTCCTCCACCGGTCTTGACGCCGGCGGATTCGACCTTGCCAACGTGCTTTCGCTGAGCACCGTGCTGAGCGCGGTCACCATCTTCTCCATCATCGAAGTGGTGCTGTTCACCGTGCTGGTGGTGATTCTCACGCTGCTGTACAACGTGGTGAGCACGCTGGTCGGCGGCATCCACGTGACGCTCGGCGACGACTGATCGATTCGTCATACGGCGTTCGTACGGCGTTTGCGCAACGTAAGCCGTTCGTGCAACATAAGAAGACGGCGCTTCCCTACTTCGGGAGGCGCCGTCTTTTCTTATGTAATCGCGATTATGCGGTCGCTTTTATGCAATCGTCATACTGCGTTGCGCGTTATGCCGTAACGCATATGAAAACGGTCCGTGCGAACGAATCGCACGGACCGTTGAAACGGATTGTGAAAGACGATCAGAGCACGCCCTGGGCGACCATGGCGTTGGCGACCTTGACGAAGCCGGCGGCGTTGGCGCCGAGCATCAGATCGCCCTCATGGCCGTACTCCTTGGCGGCGGCCAGGGAATTGGCGACGATGTTCTCCATGATGGACTTGAGCTTGTTGTCCACCTCTTCGAACGTCCAGGAAAGGCGGTAGGAGTTCTGGCTCATCTCAAGGCCGGACACAGCCACGCCACCCGCGTTGGCGGCCTTAGCCGGGCCGTACAGCAGGCCGTTGTCCTGATAGACGGCGATTGCCTCCGGGGTGGACGGCATGTTGGCGCCTTCGCACACGACCTTGCAGCCGTTGGCGACGAGGGCCTTGGCGGACTCCTCATCGATTTCGTTCTGGGTGGCGCACGGCAGCGCGATGTCGCACGGCACGGTCCACACGCCCTTGCAGCCCTCGTGGTATTCGGCACCCGGAACACGCTCCGCGTACTCCTTGATGCGGCCGCGGTGGCCGAGCTTGATGTCCTTGACGATGTCGAGCTTGATGCCGTCCGGATCGTAGACGTAGCCGTTGGAATCGGAGGCGGTGACGACCTTCGCGCCGAGGGCCTGGGCCTTCTCGGTGGCGAAGATGGCCACGTTGCCGGAGCCGGAGATGACGACGGTCTTGCCTTCGAAGGAATCGTTCTTCAGGACGCGCAGGGCTTCCTGGGTGTAGTAGCACAGGCCGTAGCCGGTAGCCTCGGTGCGAGCCAGGGAGCCGCCGAATTCGAGGCCCTTGCCGGTGAGCACGCCGGAGTATTCGTCGCGGATACGCTTGTACTGGCCGAACAGGTAGCCGATCTCACGGGCGCCGACGTTGATGTCGCCGGCCGGAACGTCGGTGAACTGGCCGATGTGACGGCACAGCTCGGTCATGAACGCCTGGCAGAAACGCATGACTTCGGCATCGGACTTGCCCTTCGGATCGAAGTCGGAGCCGCCCTTGCCGCCGCCCATCGGCAGGCTGGTCAGGGAGTTCTTGAGAATCTGCTCGAAGCCAAGGAACTTGATGACGCCCTCGTTCACGCTCGGGTGGAAACGCAGACCGCCCTTGTACGGGCCGATCGCGGAGTTGAACTGGATGCGGTAACCGCGGTTGACCTGCACCTTGCCCTCATCGTCCGTCCAGGCGACGCGGAACTTCACCACGCGCTCCGGCTCGACGAGGCGCTCGAGCACGCCCGCCTTCTCATATTCCGGGTGCTTCTCAACAACCGGCTCGAGGCTTTCGAAGACCTCGCGAACGGCCTGCAGGAACTCCGGCTGGTCGCCATCGCGCTTCTCGACCTGCGCGTACACGCGCTTGACGTACTCATCAGTGAGCATATTTTTCCCCTTCGGGATAGTTGGGTTATCAATACGGCGGTTTCATTCTATGTGCTTGATTGTGAGACGCACAAGATATTGCTCAAGATTTGGCTGGAGCGTGCGGATATAGGATGGATTCGGGCATGCAAGAGAGACACGTCCAAAGAGAGACTTGTCCATTGACGCGATTCACGGAATCGCGAATGCAGAACAGGAGCAAAAATGTTCGAAGGATTCAAGAAATTCATCGCACGCGGCAATATGATCGACATGGCTGTCGGTGTTGTTATGGGCGGTGCCGTCACCACCGTGGTCAATTCGATCGTGAACAGCGTGATCAACCCGTTCATCGCCATGATTTTCGGCAAGCCGAATATGGACGGCCTGCTGGCGATCACGTTCAACGGCGCGACCGTCTCGTTCGGCGCTGTGCTGGGCGCGATTCTGAATTTCCTGATTATCGCGGCCGCCGTTTATTTCTGCATTCTGGTGCCGATTAACAAGTTCCGCGACATGACCGAAGCGCTGCTTGCCAAGACCAAGCTTGCCGAGCAGAAGGAAGCCGAGGAAAAGGCCGCTGAAGAGCCGTCTGCCGAAGAGCAGACCGTCCAGCTGCTGCAGCAGATTCGTGACGAGCTGGCCAAGCAGAACGCGGCCCGCAATTAGTTGCGATTCGTGGTGCCACTCCCCTATTGATTTGATGATTCCGGCCGCTTGCGGGTATGCAGGCGGCCGTTTTATTTGGTTTGCGGGCGATCGCGTCCGTTGGATGGTCGACAAGAGGCTGAATACGAAAAAGGCTTCCGATTACTCGGAAGCCTTCAATTCTGTGGAGCTAAGGGGATTCGAACCCCTGACCCTCTCCATGCCATGGAGATGCGCTACCAGCTGCGCCATAGCCCCGTGGAGCTAGCCGGGTTCGAACCGGCGACCCTCTGCTTGCAAAGCAGATGCGCTACCAGCTGCGCTATAGCCCCATAGGTGAAAAAAGCGGCTATGCCGCTTCTTTACCATCTACGTGGGCCCGGGAGGACTTGAACCTCCGACCTCATCCTTATCAGGGATGCGCTCTAACCACCTGAGCTACGGGCCCAACTTGCTGTGTCTTGAACACAACGAATTGAAATAATACTTGAATCACAGGGAAAGTCAAGTGCCGCCGTGTCATCGGCGTGTCGTGGCATAATGCAGGCATGACATACGGGCAGCGCAACGGCGGTAACGGCCGTTACGGCAGGGGAGTGGGGCATCGCAACCGCAATCGCGTGATTTCCGAAACGACGGCGAGCATCGCCGGCATGCGGGTGGCCATCGTGCGCAAACCCATCAAAAACATGTACCTGCGCATCAAACCGCCGAACGCGGATATCGTCATCTCCGCGCCGCAACGAATGTCGCAAAGCGCTATCGAACGGTTTGTAACGGAACGCAAGCCGTGGATCGAACGGGCGCAACGCAGCATGCGGCAGGCCAGAGACGCGCAACTCAACGCGCAGCGTGCGCAAAACGGCAATATTGGCGATACTGGCGCTTCCGCCAACCCGCCCGCTTTCGTATGGACGGACGAGGCCAAGGCGCGGGCGCAACGCAACATCGAATCGCAATTGCCTGTGTTGCTTGCCAAATGGGGCCCGATCGTTGGCCGTACGCCGACGCATATCACGTTGCGTCTGATGAGTTCGCGTTGGGGATCGTGCACGCCGAAGACCGGACGTATCCGACTTAACCTGCAGCTTGGTTTAATGGCCCCTAGATTCCTCGAATACGTGCTGGTGCATGAGATGACCCACCTGTGGGAGAACGGCCACGGAGAGGGCTTTCAAAGGCGTATGAGCGCCTATCTGCCGCAATGGAGGCAGTTGCGCCGCGACATCAACCGGCAGGTGGTGCTGTAAGAGGCCGCTCGGGTTACTTGGCGTCCGCCGCGGAATCGCCAGCCGCGGAACCGTCCTCATCGGCGGTGTGCCGGCGCACTTCCAGCGTTTCGATACGACGGCCGTCCACTTCGGTGACGACCATGTCATAACCGTCATCGGACGACAGCACGTCGCCGACCTCGCCCATTTTGCCGGTGTGCGCCAGGAAATAGCCGGCAACCGTCTCGTATGGGCCGTCTTCCAGCTCGATGCCGGTCAAATCCGCGAAATCCTCGATCGTCATGCCACCTTCGATGGTGGCCACGCCATTGACGAACGCGGTGCGTTCTGTGCGTTCGCCGCCCTTTTCCTCCGGCAGATCGTATTCGTCGCGGATGTCGCCGACCAATTCCTCGGTCATGTCTTCCAACGTGACGATGCCGTCGGTGCCGCCGTATTCGTCGATTACCACGGCCAGGTGAATGCCTCGTTTGCGCAGCAGCTCAAGGCTTGGCAGCAGCTTCGACGTGCCCGGCAGGGAAATGCCCTCACGCGTCACGTCGGCAACGGTTCTCGCCTTCGAATCGCGGATGTCAAGCAGGTCGCGCACATGCACGAAGCCGAGCACGTCATCGAAATCCTTGCCGGTGACGGGGTAACGCGAATACGGCATTTCACGCACGTACGCGGCGGCTTCCGCAATCGGCATGGAGCCGTCCAGGAACGCGACGTCGGCACGAGGACGCATGACCTCCGCCACGATGGTTTCGGATGCGTCGAACACGTCGTCGAGGATGGTGCGCTCGTCCTTGCTGAGGTTGGTGTTGGTGTTGACGAGCACGCGCAGTTCGTCGTCGGACACCTCGCTGTCGGTTTCGTTCGGATCGAAGCCGAGCAGCCGCACGATGCCGTTCGTGTTCTTGCCGATCAGCCAGATGATCGGCTTGCACACTTTGGCGAACACATGGATGGCCGGCACCACGGCACGCGCGATCTGCTCGTTGCGTTGCATGGCGATACGCTTCGGCACCAGTTCGGAAATGACGATAGAGCAATACGAGATGATCAGCGTCAACGCGATGGTGGTCAGGGGAGCGGCGACGTTATGCGGCACACCCCAGTCTTCGATGACCGGCACGATATACGGGGCGATTGAGGATTCGCCGAACGACGCGGACAGGAAGCCGCACAGCGTCACGCCGATCTGCACGGTGGACAGGAACGTGTTCGGGTCGCGTGCGATCTGCGCCACACGCTTGCCGCGCGCATCCTCCTGTTCCATCTGGTCGATCTGCGATCCGCGCAGGCTGACCAGCGCCAGTTCGGTGCCGGCGAACACGGAACCGAGCAGCAGGAAAATGAAAATCAGAAGGATGTTCAAACCAAGCGACATGATTCCAATCTAAAGCAACGGCATGTCAAAACAGCGCGACGCAACGGATCCGGAAGCCGTCTTTTTCCGGAAAATCGTCAGAAGCTCAGCACTTCCACCTTGCCGGTGTCGAGCTGGTAGCGTGCTCCGGTGATCATCAGCCGATCCTCGGCCAGCGCGCGCTGGATCACTTCGGAACGTTCCACCAGCTGTTCGATGGTGCGTGCGATGTGCACGCGCTCGAAATCCTCCGCCGATTCCAGTTCCGATTCGTGCGCTTGCCAAATCGAAAAACCGACCGTGCGCAGCATCAGCGATTCCGCGTTCAGAATACGTTCGTCAAGGTCGGCAACGCTGTCAGCGGCCATCAGCGAATCCTCCGCGTCGGCGGTCAACTCGTGCAACAACGCCTCGTATTCCTTGCATGCCTGCTTGATCGCGCCGCAATTCTGATGGCCGAGTACCACCAAAAGGCGCACGCCGAGCACGTCCACCGCGTATTCCAAAGAGGCGATCACAGCATCGTCTATGACCTGCCCTGCCGTGCGCACGGTGAACAGATCGCCGATGCCTGCGTCGAAAATAATATCGGGGCTGACACGCGCATCAGAGCAGCTCAATACCGCCGCATCCGGCTCATGCGTGTCGATAGTCGCCTCGCGCGCTTCCACGCTGCGGTTCGGATGCTCCAGCTTGCCTTCCGCGAATCTACGGTTACCGGCCAGCATACGGCTCCACACGCCGCTTGCGGTGCCTTCCACGTCGTTCTGGTTCACAAATGGTTCGTCCGTCATTGATTCCACCTCTTTGTCATTTCATCACAGGCTATGGTTCATCATAAACGGTGTTTCTGAAGTTGTTTCGATTGAATCGCCATCTAAGGCAGGGGCTGCGGACGTTTTCTTGGAGATAATCACGCAGCTATTCCTTGGCTCTGACGGTATCGTGCCGGACTCATCCAACCGAGCGACTGCCCCGGGTTCTAAGTAGACGTGCAACGCCTTGTCTAGGTTTGGAAGTGTTCAGTTTCTAATTTAAGAAGGCGTTGCGCTTACAAGTTGAATCCGGGCTTTGCGTCACTTTAATTGTATTTATTTTATACTGATTATCGTTGTTCTCATAATTTTGTCGGCGAAGGTTTGTCCTTTGGTGTCCCATAAAGGCCAAAGAAACCCAATGAAACATGGCACGAAATCAACGCAGTGAGCTATCTCGCGTAAACCCATCCTTACTCCCGATATGGGCAGGTTGGAATATTGATCGACTACCTGCAGTCCTAGAAAATGATGCGACCAAGCTTGTCCGTTGCGCGTAGAACAGGCAGAAATCACGCAAACTATGATTATGGAGACGCAGTTAATCCAGATTCCCATGGTTCCATCTATGGAAGATCTCCCATATAAAACGCTGTTTATTAATTGTGATAGCAATGAAGTTGGCAATATTATGCGAAGAATATATGACGCTGCTCTGCGACACCATATTTTCCCCATTGACGGCCTCCTTGACGAACCCGGCCAGATTGGAAACAGTATAAGAAAAGGTTCAGTGTAATGCTGTAGTTCCCCTTCTAAGTTATTTCAATCTTATGTTTGATTCCATAAGAATAGGACAAAACGCCGGATAACGCGAGCGGGGAGGCCCGCGCTGTCAACGGCGTAGGCCTCCCCGTTCATCGAGCGGTCGGTCAGCCGAAGATCAGCCGGTGTTCTGCAGGCCTGCTGCGACACCCGACACGGTGCACAGGATCAGGTAGGTGTTACTGCAGTCTGCAGAAGATGAAAAGAATAAGAGCTAAAACAAGAAAGGCGGCACCGCTTATTCTCATTAAGGATGTGTATAGATTGCTCGGATCTCCTTTTTGAGTCCAGAGGAAATTGCTTATTTTCCAGAGTTGCCTTGGAAAAATAAGCATACATAATCCTAGCAGGGCAAGTGCTGTGAGATATATGTACTGCACTGTTCTCCTTATTTTAGGTAGTCGGAGATGCAAGGGTATGGTCCTTGTTTATTAAAAAAGGCTGCTGGTGCAGACAAGCTTCCTGCTGAGAGAGAAGCTGAAGTGAGTGCTCGGGCTTTCGCCGCGTTCATAGCTCAACCAAGACGGTAGTTCGCATAATGTGTAATGTGTGGGCAGATATGGCATATGCCACATCTGCCCACACATTATCTTCTACTTAGGATCCTTCTGGTGGATGAATGGAAAGCTGCTACATAAGGAGTGCCAGTGCGAGGAAGAATCCTGTAATACCCGTGGCTATCAATACGGTGATGGTGATGATTCCGGCGAAGATACGTACAGCCAAGATCTTCCTTCCATGACTCGAGGGGTTGGTTGCGGCTAATTTCGTTATTCCAACCACAGACCAGCAAGCTATGCCCAGTGCCAGTGTCAAAAATTCTCGAAACCATTCCGCCTCAAGCAAGGGAAGGCCGACAATCGATGACGGATCGCTTGCTAGTTTTGGCGGAATGGCGCATAGGATACGTTCCAACATCAGGTAAGGGCCATCGAAATGGACCAGATTCAGAGTGAATGGGAGCAGCAGCACCAGCCCTATCCACCATAGGATGCGCCGAGTGATTATGAGCTTGGCATCCAGTGTCCCGGCGTCGCCCTTCGTCTTGATGCCGTCCGTTGGTCCGGTGTTCCCGCGCTCATCCGCTGACTTGTCCATGTCCCCTCCGATCAGCCGAGGTGCCCCGTTCCGTGTGCGTCCGTTCCGCACACCCGCCCGGCGTGCCCCGCCGCCGGCCAGTCTAGGGCGGATGACGCGAGCGGGGAGGCCCGCGCCGTCGATCGGCACGGAACCTCCCCGCTCGCTTTTGTCAATCGGTCATCCGAAGATCAGCCCGTGTTCTGCAGGCCTGCTGCAACACCCGAAACGGTGCACAGGATCAGGTAGGTGTAGTTCGCCTTCTGTCCGTGCGTGAGCTCTTCCTTGTCCACGCGCTTGCGCAGCGAGCCGAGGGCGAGCACCTGGGTGACGGACAGCGCATCCACGTACGGCGAGCGGATGCGGATGGCCTGGCCGAGCACGTGGCGGTGCTGCAGCGGCCATTCGTCGCCGACGATCTTGAGCACCCACTTGCGGGTGAGCTCCATCTCGTCGAGGACCTTCTTGTTGAGGTCCTCACGGTCGCCGAGGGCGAGGTACATCTTGGCGATGCGCTCGTCGGTCTTGGCCAGCGACATTTCGATGTTGTCGATGAACGTGGAGAACAGCGGCCACTCCTCGTACGCCTGACGCAAGGTGTTCAGGTCGCCGAACTGCTCGCACGCGGTGCCGAGGCCGTACCATGCGGCCAGGTTGATGCGGGCCTGGGCCCAGGAGAAGATCCACGGAATGGTGCGCAGGTCGTCGAGGGACTTGGCGCCCAGACCACGCTTCGCCGGACGGGAGCCGATCGGCAGCAGGCCGATTTCGGTCAGCGGCGTGACGGTGGAGAACCACGGTGCGAAGCCGTCGGTGTTCAGCAGGTCGAGGAAGCGGTTGTGCGCGGCCTCGTCGAGCTTGCTGGCCATGTCGGCGTACTTCTTGGTCATGTCCGTGTTGCGCTTCTCCACGCTCGGAGCGGACTGCAGCAGCGTTGCGGCTGCGACGGACTCCACGTGGCGGATTGCAAGCACCGGGTTGCCGTAGCGGGCGAAGATGACCTCGCCCTGCTCGGTGAGCTTGAAACGGCACTTCACGGAGCCGACCGGCTGTGCGAGCACGGCGCGGTTGGCCGGGCCGCCGCCACGACCGACGGCGCCGCCGCGGCCATGGAACAGGGTCAGGTCGATGTCGTGCGATTCGGCCCACTTGGCGATGCGCTCCTGCGCGGAGTGCAGGGCAAGGGTGGCGGAGGTCGGGCCGGCGTCCTTCGAGGAGTCGGAGTAGCCGAGCATGACTTCCATCTTGCCGCCGGTGGCCTTCAGACGAGCCTGGACCTCCGGGATCTTGATCATTTCCTCAAGCACGTCCACCGAGTTCTGCAGATCCTCAAGCTGCTCGAACAGCGGAATCACGTCGATGGTCGGAACATCCTCGGGGTGGGAGAACGCCAGACGGTTCAGCTCATACACGTCCTTGATGTTCTGGGCGCTCTTGGTGAAGGAGATGATGTAACGGCGGGCGGCCTTGATGCCATTGCGCTTCTGGATGGAACCGAGCGCGCGGAAGGTGTCGAGCACCTCGTGGGTCATCGGCTGCAGCTCGCCACGCTCACCGTGCAGGCCATGCTCGCGGATGTCCTCCAGAGCGCGGGAATGCACGACGGAATGCTGACGGAACTCCATCTCGACCATGTGGAAGCCGAAGGTCTCGGCCTGCCAGATGAGGTCCTGCAGCGGACCGTAGGCGGAACGCTTGGCGTTGGCTTCGGCGAGGGAGCGCTGCACGGTCTTCAGATCGGCGATGTAGTCCTCGCAGGAGCGGTACATGAGGTCGGCGTCGCGGTCGATGGTGGCCTTCAGACGGTCTGCCATGACCAGCATGACGGCGCGGTGCAGCTCCTTGGTGGAGATCAGCGCGGCCTTGTCGGTCAGACGCTCGCTCATTTCCTTCTGGTGGTTCCACAGGGACTTGAGCTCGGCGCTCGGCGGGGTGGTCTCGGCCTCCATCGTCAGGTTCTTGCCGACGCGGCGGGTTTCGATCTCCAGCGCGCCCAGCACATGGTCGCTGAACTTGCGGGCCACCTGACGGCTCACCTTGGCGGTGACGT
>ERZ827181.3001-NODE-3001-length-13037-cov-3.325374_pt1 | contig 13037 bp, 7 predicted proteins | sample MGYA00519778_ERZ827181 | MGnify/ENA primary metagenome ERZ827181 (study PRJEB31778, sample SAMEA3449273) | human gut metagenome | biome: human gut; feature: human-associated habitat; material: faeces | place: United Kingdom | collected 2010/2012 ...
AGGATGTTGAGAATATTCTTCTTAAGATCATTCAGGCAGCAGATTATGATATTGACCGTGCACAGTGTGGAATCATCTATATTGATGAGATTGATAAGATCACAAGAAAGTCTGAGAATACATCGATCACAAGAGATGTCTCTGGAGAGGGTGTGCAGCAGGCATTATTAAAGATCATTGAAGGTACTGTAGCGTCTGTGCCGCCACAGGGAGGAAGAAAACATCCTCATCAGGAATTTATTCAGATTGATACATCCAATATCCTGTTTATCTGTGGAGGAGCCTTTGACGGATTAGAGAAGATCATCGAATCAAGAATTGGCAAGAAATCTATTGGATTTGGAGCAGATGTATTTGGGCAGAAGGAAACAGATCTCGGTGAGCTGTTAAGACAGGTATTGCCAGAAGATTTTGTGAAGTTTGGTCTGATTCCAGAGTTCATTGGACGAGTTCCAGTGAATGTATCTTTAAATCCATTGGATGAAGAAGCCTTAGTGCGCATTTTGAAAGAACCAAAGAGTGCTCTTGTGAAACAGTACCAGAGATTGTTCGAGATGGATGGTGTGAAACTTACGTTTGATGATGATGCATTAATTGCAATTGCCAAGAAAGCATTAGAACGTAAGACAGGTGCCAGAGGACTTCGTGCGATCATGGAAGGTGTGATCATGGATTTAATGTACGAAATCCCATCACAGACAGATGTATCAGAGTGCCTGATCACAAAAGATGTCGTAGAAGGTAAAGAAAAACCAATGATCGAACATTCTGGAGTGAAGGTGAAAGCCGCAGTGCCAAAGAAACGGGTAAAGACAAGCAATCATGGTGAGATTGCATAGATAGATTAGCCGAAATAAAAACTGCTTTCATGCAAGAGATTCTTGTGTCAAAGCAGTTTTTCTTCATGTCTGATGAAATTTACAGACAAATAATTCAGAAATGAAAGGAAGACTTGAATGAAAAAAACACTACCAATGCTTCCACTGAGAGGCAAGTATATATTTCCGAATACAGTCATTCATTTTGATGTATCACGAAGCCGTTCTGTAAAAGCAATTGAAGAAGCTATGGAACATGATCAGATGATCTTTTTAAATAATCAGATCGATCCGACGGCAGAAGATCCAGGAATTGAAGATTTATATCGTGTAGGAACACTGGCAAGGATCAAACAGGTTGTAAAGCTTCCAAAGAATATTTTGAGAGTTTTTGCAGAAGGATTATTTCGTGCAGAGCTTTCTGAAACTGTTGAGTACGAACCATTCTATAAAGTAGAGGTTTTATATGATCATGTAGAACAACAGTCATTTGAGGAATTTGAAAGAGAAGCATTTCTTCGAATGATCAAAGAAGCATTTGAAGGTTATGCGAAAGCCTGGCCACATTTGGATCAGAATATAGTAAATTATATTTTATTATTGACAGATGTGGAGATTCTGGTGGACGAACTTGCAACACATATTCCATTTTCTTATCCAGAGAAACAGAAACTTTTGGAAGAAATGGATCTAAAAGAGCGCTGTGAATTAATGCTTGTCATGCTGCAGGAAGAACTAGATGTTCTGAAATTGAAGCAGAAGATCCAACAGAAAGTTAAAGTGAATATTGACAAAAATCAGAAAGAATATGTGCTGCGAGAGCAGATCAAAGTGATCCGTGAGGAACTTGGAGAGACGAATGTAGAAGATGAAGCGGATGAATTTATGGAGAAACTTAAGAATCTAAAAGCATCCGATGAAGTCAAAGAGAAGCTTAAAAAAGAGATATCGCGTTTTCAAACAATGGGAAATCAGACACCAGAAAGCTCTGTGTTAAGAACTTATATCGAGACAATGTTTGAAGTTCCATGGGAAGAGATGAGCGAAGATTCCACAGACTTAGATCATGCACAACAGGTGCTCGATCTAGATCATTATGGAATGGAAAAAGTCAAGGAACGTGTTTTGGAATATTTAGCAGCACGTGCTATGAGTGGAAAGAAAGATGCAGCGATCCTTTGTCTTGTAGGACCTCCAGGAACAGGAAAGACATCTATTGCCAGATCAATTGCGAAAGCAACGAACAAAAAATATATTCGTTTATCTCTTGGCGGCGTCAGGGATGAATCAGAGATCCGTGGACATAGGAAAACTTATGTTGGAGCGATGCCAGGACGTATTGTTGAAGCATTAAAGAAGGTAAAAGTTAGAAATCCGTTAATGTTATTGGATGAGATCGATAAGACAGGGAAAGACCAGAGAGGAGATACCGCGTCTGCACTGCTTGAAGTATTAGACCCGGAACAGAATGAACATTTTACAGATCATTATCTGGAAGTTGCATTGAATTTAAGTGATGTCTTATTTGTTGCAACGGCCAATGATCTTTCTACGATTCCAAGGCCACTGCTTGACCGTATGGAGATCATCGAGGTATCAAGTTATACAGAGAATGAGAAGTATCACATTGCGAATGACTATCTGGTAAAGAAACAGATGGAAGCAAATGGATTAAATAATACACAGATTCACTGGAAGGAAGATGCCCTGAGATTTCTGATCACAGATTACACAAGAGAAGCAGGGGTCAGAAACTTAGAGAGAAGAATTGGACAAGTTTCGAGAAAGGTAACAAGAGACATCTACCAGAAGAAACACAGAAAAGTAACGATCACAAAGAAAGTGATCAAAGATTATCTTGGAAGACCTGTTTATGAATGGGAAAAAGACACACTAAGAGATCATGTCGGAATTGTTCATGGACTGGCTTGGACAGCTGTTGGTGGGGTGACATTAAAGATTGAAGTAAATGTTATGCCGGGAAAAGGAGCGGTTCAGGTGACAGGATCCCTTGGAAATGTCATGAAAGAGTCTGCACAGGCGGCAATCAGTTATATCAGAAGCCAGAGTAGAAAATATAAGATCAAACAGGATTTCTTTGAAAAACATGATATACATATTCATATTCCAGAAGGAGCCGTGCCAAAAGACGGACCATCTGCTGGAATTACGATGACAACAGCCGTTTTGTCAGCAATCACAGGTAATAAAGTCTGTGGAAATCTGGCAATGACAGGGGAAGTTACGATCCGCGGAGATGTTCTTATGATCGGTGGATTAAAAGAAAAGCTTCTCGCAGCAAAACGGCTTGGAATTACAAAAGTACTTGTTCCAAAATCAAATGAAAAAGATGTCAAAGAGTTTGAAGAGGAAGTTGTCGAAGGACTTGAAATCGTCTATGTAAAAACTATGACACAGGTGATCAAAGAAGCATTTGTACATTAGATCGAAGGAAATAGAAACTGGAGGCAGTGATGAATTACGAAGAAGCAATGAATTTTATACAAAATACGAGTAAATTTGGAAGTGTTTTAGGACTTGATAATATCAAAGAATTATTAGAAAGACTTGGAAATCCACAGGATCAGCTTAAAGTGGTTCATATTGCCGGAACCAATGGAAAAGGATCAACACTTGCATTTCTTGCAGGAATCTTCAGAGAAAGTGGATATCGTGCGGGGAGGTATGTCTCCCCGGCATCTTTTTGCTACGAAGAGAGATTTCGCATCAATGAAGAGAACATTTCGAAAGAAGATCTGTGCTTTTATATGGAAAAAATAAAGAAAATTTCAGATGAGATGGTGAGAGACGGGATGTCACATCCGACAATGTTTGAGATTGAAACGGCACTCAGTTTTCTTTATTTTCTCGATAAAAAAGTGGATGTTGTGTTATTGGAAACAGGAATGGGTGGCAGACTTGATGCAACGAACGTAGTTAAGAAACCGATCGCGGTGATCATTGCATCGATCGGAATGGACCATATGCAGTTTCTTGGAGACACGATAGAAAAGATCGCAGCAGAAAAAGCAGGGATCATAAAAGAAGGATGTCCAGTTATTTCATATAACAATCAAGAATCCGTAAACGAAGTGATCAAGGAAAAAGCAAAAGAGATGCACTGCAAGGTTACTTTTGTAAATTCGGAAGGAATCCGTGTGTTAAGTGAATCTTTAAATGGGGAGAGCTTTTCTTATCGCTCATCTGATGGAAGATGCTATGAAAAGATAGAAATCCCGCTTCTTGGAAGACATCAGATCAATAATGCTGCCTTGGCATTAGAAGCATTGAATACGATAAGAAATTATTATTGTATCAGTGAATTTCAGACAGAAGACGGATTACGCAAAACAATCTGGAGAGGCAGGATTGAGATCTTAGAAAAGGACCCACTAGTCATTTGTGACGGAGCACATAATCCGGATGGAGCGAAAAGTCTGTTAAATTTTTTACAAAATAATTTTACAAATAGACGATTAATCTATATAATGGGAGTGTTATCAGACAAAGACTATGAACAGATGATACAGATCCTTACGCCGATGGCAGCAAAAGTTTATACGGTAGCACCAGATAATGCGAGGGCCTTATCAAGCAAGGATCTTGCAGAATGTGTAAGAAAATATCATCATGATGTAGAAGAAAGACAGAGACTGAAAGAGTGTCTTGAAGAGGTAAAACAACAAGCAGATAAAGAAGACGTGATCATAATCTGTGGTACATTATCATTTCAGAATGAATTAAAATAGAGGATAGAAACAGTGGAAAGATTCCAAAAGATCGTATGGCATGAGAAATACAAGGAGACATACGAGAGACTACAACAATTAGAAATAGATCGAAAGTTTTGCGGTCATGATATAGAACATTTTTTGTCGGTGGCAAGAATCAGTTATTTGATGATCCTTGAAAAAAGACTTCCTGTGTCCAAAGATATCATTTATGCGACTGCATTGCTTCATGATCTTGGGAGAGCTGATCAGTATGAAAAGGGAATTTCTCACGAGGAAGCGGGAGCGATTCTTGCCGAGGAGATCTTAACGGACTGTGGATATACCAGAGAAGAGAGAAAGTTTATGACAGATACGATCTTAAGGCATAGAGATATGAAAGAAGAAAGCGAAAGTTTTGCATCAATCTTTTATCGTGCAGATAAACTTTCAAGAGATTGCATCCACTGCAAAGCAAGACAGGAATGTTATTGGCCGGAAGAAAAGAAAAACAACAAGTATATATACTAGGAGAGATGCTATGATTATTGGAAATAAGACATTTGATACGAAACATCATGGATACATCATGGGAATTTTGAATGTTACACCAGATTCATTTTCAGATGGAGGAAAATATGATCATTTAGATGCGGCACTAAAGCATGCTGATGAGATGGTCAGAGATGGAGCAGCGATCATTGATGTTGGAGGAGAATCTACAAGACCTGGATACACGTTGATCTCTGATGAAGAAGAGATCGCAAGAGTCACACCTGTGATCGAAGCATTAAAAAAGGAATTTGATGTGCCAGTATCCATAGATACTTATAAATCAGGAGTTGCAAAAGCGGGCATCGAGGCTGGAGCAGATCTGATCAATGACATCTGGGGGCTTAAGTGGGATGGAACTATGGCTGCAGTTTTAGCAGAAACAGGAGTTGCTTCTTGCTTGATGCATAACCGTAAGGATACAGATTATAAGGATTATTTAAATGATGTGGTAGCAGATTTAGATGAGACGATGAAGATGGCAAAGGAAGCTGGAATCAAGAAAGAAACGATCATGCTGGATCCAGGAATTGGATTTGCCAAGGATCTTGATCAGAATTTAGAGCTTATGAACCATCTGGAGTTATTAAATCAGTGGGATGTACCAGTTCTTCTTGGAACATCTAGAAAATCCATGATCGGTTTAACGCTGGATCTTCCATCAGATCAGAGAGTAGAAGGAACTGTGGCAACAACGGTCAGTGGATATATGAAAGGATGCAGATTTTTCAGGGTTCACGATGTTAAAGAAAATATGCGTGCGATGAAGATGATAGAAGCAATTTGTGCAAAATAGGGAGAACAGATGATGGATCAGATTACAATCAAAGATTTGGAAGTTTATGCAAATCATGGTTTGTATAAAGAAGAGAAAGCACTTGGGCAAAAATTTCTGGTATCTGCAATTTTATCGCTTGATACGAAACTTGCAGGTGTCAGTGATCAGATGGATTATTCCGTTGATTATGGTAAAGTATGTCATAGGATCAAAGAGATCCTTACAGAAAATGACTTTAACCTGATCGAATGTGTGGCTGAAACAGTGGCGAAGAAATTATTACTTGAGTTTTCATTGATCAGAAAACTAGAGATTGAAGTAAAAAAACCATGGGCACCGATCGGATTGCCACTCGACTATGTTTCAGTGAAGATCAAAAGAGGATGGCACAGAGCGTATCTTGGAGTAGGATCAAATATGGGAGATCGTATGGAATACATTAATCAGGCAATCAATGCGATCGAGGCACAGGATGATACAAGAGTTGTTCATGTTTCCAGTCTGATCGAGACCAAGCCATATGGCGGTGTGGTACAGGATGATTTTTTGAATGGATGTATTGCTATTGACACATTAAAAGAGCCAGAAGAACTGTTGGACTTTCTGATGGATGTTGAAGCACAGGCGGGAAGAGTCAGAACAATTCATTGGGGACCAAGAACATTAGATCTTGATATCCTGATGTATGATGATCTGGTGATGAATGAGAGAAGACTGACGATTCCACATAAAGAGATGCACAAGAGATTATTTGTATTAGAACCATTAGAAGAGATCGCTCCATATCTGATGCATCCGCTTCTTGGACAGACGATCACGCAATTAAAAGAAAAGATAAAAGAGGAACAGTAACTTATGAGAGATTTGACGGAGATAAGGCAGCAGATCGATCAGATCGATCAGAAAATGCTTGCATTATTTAAAGAAAGAATGGGATGTTCTGTAGAAGTTGCAGAGTATAAAAGAGGAACAGGAAAGGCAATTTATGATCCTGTTCGTGAAAGACAGAAAATTGATGCCTTGACAAAAGACGAAGATGAACTTATCATTAAAAAGTCTGTCGAAGAGATGTTTCTTCAGATGATGAGTATCAGCCGAAGATATCAGTATAGTCTGTTATCACAAGAAGATGCTTATATTGATCAGACATTTGAAGAAGTGGAAGCACTGGATATCAATGAAGATACCAAAGTTGTATATCAGGGAATTCCAGGGGCATATCAGGAACAGGCAATGGTACAGTATTTTGGAGAGGATGTCAAGAATTTTTCTGTACCAGAATTTAAAGATGTTGTAAAGACTCTAGATCGAGGAGAAGCTGATTATGGAGTATTGCCAATAGAGAATACTTCAGCAGGAACAGTCAGTGGAATTTATGATATGATCCTTGACTATGACATTTGCGTCGTGGGAGAAGAATCTGTAGATGTAAGGCATGTATTGGCTGCAATTCCTGGAACGAGCTTAGATAAAATTGAAAAAGTATATTCTCATCCACAAGGATTGATGCAGTGTAAAGGATTCTTGGATGAACATCCAGACTGGGATCAGGTAAAAGTTGCAAATACAGCGATCAGCGCAAAGAAAGTAGCAGATGATAATAAGCCTGTGAAAGCTGCAATCTGCAGTGAACGTGCTGCAAAGATGTATGGACTTGAGATTTTGAAACGTGAGGTGAATGATGAAGGAAATAATACAACAAGATTTGTGATCATGTCAAAGAAGAAACAGTACAGAAAAGATGCGGGCAAAGTCAGCATCAGTTTTAGCGTGCCACATGAATCAGGATCTTTATACAATATTCTGACGCATTTCATGTTTAACAATGTTAGTATGAGTAACATTGAATCCAGACCACTTCCAGGAAGAAAGTGGGAATACGGATTTTATGTGGATGTGATCGGGAATCTGGATGATCCTGCGATCCGTAATTCCCTTGCAGGAATTAAAGAAGAAACCAAAGATTTCAAAATCTTAGGGAATTTTTAAGAGAGAATGAAAAAGAGAGAAAAAGGAAAAATAACTGGGGAAATACAAACGAATGGAAGGTAAGGTAAAATGACACAGACAAATGGTGAAACGAAATTACAAAAATTTCACAGCGTCATGCAAAAAGTTCTGAAATATGGAATTGTTTTAGCATTGATCGCATTTATCGTATTGGTTTTGATGAACAAAGACCAGTTTTCCGAAAAAGTTGCAAAAGGAACACCAGAACATAAGCTGACGAAGATTGAAGTGACAGATGGTGATAAGGTTGTTCAGAAATTTAAAGCAGTTTCACATACGATGGAACGGTTGGATATCATGATCGACCGAAACGAACAGACAGGAAGAGCTGGAAGTATTGATCTGAATGTAAAAGACAGTAAAGGAAAATCTATTTTCCACATTACTCCAACACTGTTAGAGGTTGACGGACTGACAGATATGAAAGCAACGATGCGTCGTACTTTGCGTAATGAAAATAAATGGTACAAAGTAGTCGTGAATCAGAAGTTGAATAAAGGGGAAACTTATACGATTGAGATAACAGGAAAGGGTATTAAGGCCGAACGCCCATTATATCTGTATACATCAAGCAATATGGGAAAAATCTATCAGTCAGCTAAATTAAATGGTGTAACACAGAAGAATTTTCATGTTAGAACCAGAGTGTGGACGACACAGATTGATGTATCAGCAGTTGTTTTAACAGTAGCGATCACACTTGCTTTGATCATTTTAATTCTTACACCATTAAAGATTCCAGAAAAATGGAATAAGAGATTCACATGGGCATTATTTATCGTCAATCCATGGGTCGCATTTTATATGGTAGAAAAAGTATTCTATAATCCGATCAGTGTGATGAATAAATTGGCATTTGGAATGAACATCCTATGGTACTATATATTGTTCTTCATTTTATTACTGATCTTTAACCGTGTGAAATGGGCGTTGCTCGTTGGAGATGTATTTTTATATGCAGCTGCGATCGGAAACTATTTTGTATTAGCATTCCGTGGAACACCGATCACGCCGGCAGATATTTATGCACTTGGAACAGCAATGGACGTTGCAGATCATTATGTATTAAGTTATGATAAACCAGCAATCGTTGCGACGGTTGTATTATTGGGATTATGTGTGTTTGCATGTAAACTCGATACATATAAGATCTTCCATTGGAAGAAACGTCTAGTTGCATTACTGATCACAGCAATCGTAACAGTAGGAAGTTCTTTCTTCTTGACAAGAGTAGACTTTTTGTCAAAGAAAGGTGTTGCTGTAAACTTCTGGCAACAGAAGAAAGGATACTTAAAAAATGGATATATTTTAAGCTTTTTAATGAATATTCAGTATACGATCGTTTCCCAGCCAGATGGATATAGTCCAGAAGCGGTAGATAAGATCGCAGATAAGTATCAGGTAACACAGGGAACCAATAAGAAATTAAAACAGAAACCAAATGTTGTCGTGATAATGAATGAAACATTCTCAGATCTGAATGTAGTAAATAAGATCAAGACAAACAAAGAGGTTATGCCATTTATCAATAGTTTAAGTGAAAATACGATCAAAGGACATATGCTGGTATCTGTTTTTGGTGGAGGAACAAGTAATTCAGAGTATGAGTTCTTAACAGGAAACTCTGTATCATCTCTTCCATTAAACGGAAATGCATATACACAGTTTGTAAAACATAAGGTGCCAAGTCTGGCATCTCAGTTAAAACAGCAGGGATATGATACACTGGCATTCCATCCATACAAAGCACACGGATGGAACCGAGATACGGTATATCCGCTAATTGGATTTGATAATTTCTTAGATGAGACATCTATGAATCCGAATGGAGAGAAATTCAGAGGATGGTATAGTGATGCAGAAGATTACAATAAGATCATAGATATCTTTAATAAGAAAAAAGCGGGACAGCCATTATTCTTATTCAATGTAACGATCCAGAACCATGGTGGATATCTGATCGCAGACAAGAACTTTAAGGAAGAGATCAAGATCAAAGATGAGAAGGCAACAGATACAGCAAACCGTTATTTATCACTGATCCATGAATCAGATCGAGCATTCGAGAAGATCATCAACTACTTTAAGAATCAGAAAGAGCCAACGATTGTTGTAATGTTTGGAGATCATCAGCCAAAACTTGAGGATTCTTTCTATGAGCTGTTATATGGAAAATCTCTAAACAGCTTAAGTTTAAAAGAACTGCAGAAGAAATATACAGTTCCATTTATCATCTGGGCAAATTATGATATTGATGCAAAGAGCGATGTGGAAAATGTCAGTGCAAACTATTTATCAAGCCTGATGTTACAGCAGACAAACTTAAAGATGTCAAGATACAATGAGTTCTTATTAAATATGAGAAATGAAGTCCCAGCATTAAATGCCAATGGATATGTTGATAAAGATGGAAAGAACCATGAGTTGTCTGAGAATAATGAATATACAAAACTGATCACACAGTATCAGTATCTACAGTATAACAGTCTGATGGATAAGAAACATGTAAGTACAGACCTGTTTAGTGTAAAAGATGGAAAATAAATCAAAGCTTTGGACACTCTGCCTTGACAGAGTGCCCAAAACGATATAGAATGAAACGTGTTGTCATGTTGTTAAATATAACAGCATTATAAATAATATAAGAAAAAGTCAAAGTAATTGATTTTATTAGGAGGATACACATATGGTAAAAGCAGTCGTTGGAGCCAATTGGGGAGACGAAGGAAAAGGTAAGATTACAGACATGTTGGGTGAAACATCCGATATTATCGTTCGTTTTCAGGGAGGAGCAAATGCAGGTCATACGATCATTAATGACTATGGTAAGTTTGCATTGCATACATTACCATCTGGGGTATTCTACAACCATACAACTAGTGTGATCGGTAATGGTGTGGCATTAAATATCCCTGTATTATTTAAAGAGATCGAAGGAATCGTAAGTCAGGGTGTTCCACAGCCAAAGATCTTAGTATCAGATCGTGCACAGATGGTCATGCCATATCATATTTTATTTGATCAGTATGAAGAAGAACGTTTAGGAAAGAATTCTTTTGGATCAACAAAATCTGGTATCGCACCATTTTATTCAGACAAATATGCAAAGATCGGTTTCCAGGTAAGCGAATTATTTGATGATGATTCTTTAAAAGAAAAGATCAAAGCAGTATGTGAAAAGAAGAATGTTTTATTAGAGCATTTATACCATAAACCACTTCTTGATCCAGATGAATTATACAATACATTAATGGAATACAAAGAGATGGTAGCACCATATGTATGTGATACATCTCTGTTCTTACATGAAGCGATCAAAGAAGGAAAGAATATCTTATTAGAAGGACAGTTAGGATCATTAAAAGACCCTGATCACGGAATCTATCCAATGGTTACATCATCTTCTACATTAGCAGGATATGGTGCAATCGGAGCCGGAATCCCTCCATATGAGATCAAGAAAGTCGTTACAGTTGTAAAGGCATATTCAAGTGCTGTAGGAGCTGGATCTTTCGTAAGTGAGATCTTTGGAGATGAAGCAGATGAACTTCGCCGCCGCGGTGGAGATGGAGGAGAATTTGGAGCAACTACAGGACGTCCAAGAAGAATGGGATGGTTTGACTGTGTTGCATCCAAATATGGCTGCAGAATGCAGGGAGCAACAGATGTAGCATTTACAGTACTCGATGTACTTGGATATCTGGATGAAATTCCGGTATGTGTTGGTTATGAGATCAACGGAGAGGTTACTACAGAATTCCCGGTAACACATCTTCTTGAGAAGGCAAAACCGGTTTACAAAGTTCTTCCGGGATGGAAAGAAGACATTCGTGGAATCAAAAACTACGAAGATCTTCCGGAAAACTGCCGTAAATACATTGAATTCATCGAGAAAGAGATCGAGTATCCGATCACAATGATCAGTAACGGACCAGGAAGAGACGATATTATTTATCGTAATAAATAATGAAACAGAAATACAGGACAGGAAGTGAAAGCTTACCGTCCTGTATTTTTTATATATTAGGAAAGTTCTTTCCTAATATATAAAAACGCTCCGCTAGGGATGCGCACTGCGGCGTACAAGGTAGGTGTCGCAAGCGACCGCCGCAGGCGCCAGAATGTGCCAAGGCACATTCTTTGTTATATATACAAGACCACTTGACAAAAGGATTACAATAGTCTATCATCAAGACTACGAGAGTTTATTCTGACTCTTATATAGAAGTTATATATGGAAGGCTGTGAAGGGAACAAGTAACAGACAGAACAGACACACAGAAAGCTGCCGGCTGATGAGAGGCGCGTAGATGACTGACTGCGAATACATCCCGGAGCTTCACACCGAAATCTGATGATGAAAGTTCAACGATTGATATGGACAGCAGATCAGACAGAGAGTAGGCTGTGACGGAGTTGTGCTCGTTATTGCACGAATGAGACTGACAGATATCTTGTCAGTGAATTAAGGTGGTACCACGAGAGAATATACCTCGTCCTTAAAGGCTGATTGGCCGGAGGACGAGGTTTTTTTATTGGAAAAATTGAAGGGGTTCAGGACGGACGCTATCCGGAATCTATTTCTATTTGTCTGCGGGTTCGGCAGCTGATACTTCTAAGGTTTTGTAAATTTGTTAAGGGCATGATTGAAAATCCATAACTCGCTGCGCTCAGACAGATGGATTTTCAATCATAACACAAATTCCCAAAACCTAAGAAGTATGAGCATCCGCCTGCACATGCAGTCAAATAGAAATGGTTTCCGGATGGCTGACATCCTTAAAAACTTCAAAGAGTTCCAGACAGGGACGCCTCCTTCTCCTGGCGGAGAAGATTGGCTGTGAGTAAGATATAGGTTTTGAAAAAGAAAGGAAAGATTAGAAATGGGTATTTATGAAGAGCTGCAGGCTAGAGGATTGATTGCACAGGTTACGGATGAGCCGCTTATCCGGGATCTGGTGAATAATGGGAAGGCTACGTTTTATATTGGGTTTGATCCGACGGCGGATAGTCTGCATGTTGGACATTTTATGGCATTGTGCCTGATGAAGAGACTGCAGATGGCAGGCAATAAGCCAATCGCATTGATCGGTGGCGGAACAGCTATGATCGGTGATCCAAGCGGGCGTACCGATATGCGTCAGATGATGACCAAAGAGACGATTGCAC
>ERZ827181.3026-NODE-3026-length-12958-cov-9.185228_pt1 | contig 12958 bp, 15 predicted proteins | sample MGYA00519778_ERZ827181 | MGnify/ENA primary metagenome ERZ827181 (study PRJEB31778, sample SAMEA3449273) | human gut metagenome | biome: human gut; feature: human-associated habitat; material: faeces | place: United Kingdom | collected 2010/2012 ...
TTTAGTATCTCCGTTTTGCCAAGCGTAAGGCATACGTCATTTACATTGATGATATCCATTTTGTCCCCCTAACTTGCAACCTCCGTCACATTATCATAATTAAACTTACCAATGGCTATCCCTCCGAAAACCAGCAGAACCGCAATAAGTACTAGCAGATAAATAACAGAAAAGCTCATCGGCATTATTGGCTTTTTGAAATATTTTGTGTAATGCAGCCAAGTTATTGAGTTTGCCATTGGCATTGTCCACATAAGATTTGTCCTTATAGCACTGAACGCCATTCCAAGTGATATCATTCCGCCGCATATGATAAAGCCCATAGTCTTGCGCTTGAACAGCGAAAATACCAGCAGTATCAGCCCTATTATCATCAAATACGCCGCCACGAGCAGATAGCTTTTCACCGCCGCCTCAAATACCGAAAGCTGATTGTAGAGATTTTCTGGAAGCAGCTCAACGCCGAAATCGCCTCGCCTGTCGGGGAACATTTTCACAAAACCCGTGGCAACATTGCTCCAGCCATTGTACCAAAAACCCTTTGAAAGCATTGGCAAAACTGTACCGAGAAATATTACCGCAAGATATGATACTATCATAAAAACAAGTTTCAAAACCTGCCCTACAAACCAGTTCGCCCTGCCGATACGCACGATATAAAACACAGTATTGGTGTCGACTTTCGGATAGTCAGCAATAAGGGTCAGAAAAACTATTGGGATTATAAGTATCAGTATCTCAGAATTTGCTACCGCTATAAATGGCTCTAGTATGTTAAGCGGCTCACCCATAAGCTCTGCATTGTTAGTCAGCGGAGAAACTGCAAAATTGTTTATGAATATGAGCAGCACCGCAACTATCACCATTCGTGCGTCACAGACCCACTTTACAAATTCCGTTGCCGCACAGGAAAAGGCTTGTTTTAAACTAAAATTTTTCATTGCTTACACCCCTTTGTCCAGCCGCATATTCATTATTACTATAAAACCTATCACAGATAAAAGTATTATCCCTAAATTGAAAAACAGAATGTAATTTGTGTCGGCAAAAGCTGTGTAATATGACAAATTCATTATGCTGTTGGGATAAAAATTCTCCAATATGCTTGCCCTGTCAAAATCCTCTTTCATCATCGAATTTGCAATAAGTTTCTGCACAGCTATCTGCCACATATATGTTACCATAAATGGCACGCAGGTTATAAGATATGGATTTTTGCAGAATGAGCTTATGAATAGCGCAGGCATTGTGCTTATGGCTCCATACAAAAACGCTGAAAGCATATATCTTAACACGCCTATAAGTTCGTTTTTGTTGTTCACAAGCACGAATGACAAGTCATCTGCGGAAAGTTCATATTGGCTCAATGAAGGAAAAATTATTCTTACGATAACACCAAAAATTATATATCCGAATAGAACAGCCGAACCGCCGCACAAAAATGCTGAGCAGAATTTTGACAGATAATATCTCAATCCGCCTGTCCTGGTTATGGTGAACCGCATTGAACCGCCGTTTCGCTCCGCACAAAATGCCGTCATAAAGGGAAAAGCCGCTATTATAGGCAGAAACATTGCCATATATCCCGACATACCTTTTGCGAATATCAGATAGGAACTAAAGGAATAATCATCAGCAAAAAGCTGTTTGTCAAGCTTTGCAATGCACTCAAACACCGTGTATATCTTCGCCGTGTTCGGGTCGGTATACGCCTTTGCGGTAAAGCAAAGCAGGGTCGTGAGCAGCACCGCACCGACATATCCGATATTCAGTATACTCTTGTTAAGGTCGCATTTAAGTGCTTTCATTGCCCCACCCCCTATGGAATAAGCACATATATCTCGCCCGTAACGCAATCGACTGTCACATAATTTATTGCGTGCAGACCTGTCGGCTGCTTATCGTCGATAATAAAATACCACTTTGGCGTACAGCATATATTATCCGCACTTTCGCCGACTTCGGTACTCTCGCCACGAGGTTCATACATAAGCTTGACGTCATCAAACTGTATATCGATCTTGTCCGCAAGATTTTCCTCAAGCAGATCGCAAGCGCCCTTGAAAGACAGCATTTTGTCTATTTTCTCAGCCTTTGCCACTTTGAAAGCGTTACAACCTATGTAATATTCGGGGTCAAAGTTTGCATCGAGATCGGTATAAGTCTGCATTGAATAGGTCATAAGCGCATTGCCCTTCACGAACAGCGTATCGTCAGCATTCGTGGAAAAAACATTTTGTATGCCGATACCTTTATATGCCTTTTGTATCTCGATCTCATAGCCAACCCCGCTGTCGGTGGTGATTATATACCCGTCACTGACCACATTGTCAAGCTCCTCTCCAAGCACATTGCTGAACGTGTCCGCCAAAGTCTTTGCCTTGTCCGCAGCAGACAAAAGTCCGCTGTCAGCATTTTCAGAAGTTGGTCTGTCAAGATAAAAAAGCTCCATATTATCGGCGTCAGCGTCTGCGGTATTTACGCCGTTTTCGCTTGCCTCCCAACAGCAATAAGGCTGTGCAAAGCGTGTTATTTTAAGTTTGTTATGTTCGTCCTGGAGCTGTGCCTGATCTTCCACAGTTTCGATCTTACCATCAATCTTGATATCCAAGGCACTTTGCAGCTCTTCCACTTTTGACGACAGCCAGTCCATATCATTTTCGGCATTGATATAAGCAAGCTCCAAGTCATAAACACCGTCAGGTTTGCAAATGCTCACCGCCGATTTTTCGGGCAGCTTGAATTTTGTATACTCTTTTTCAAATGCAGCATCAAAACTGTCATAAATATTCTCTGACGAAACATAAGCCTCGCCGCTGTCCACCTCAGCCGAATGCTTATTACTTCTGATATTGTCGGGAGTATTTTCACAAGCTGACAGCGCCACAGCCGCCAACATCACGGGCAATAATACTTTTGTTTTTCTGATATTTTTCATATGTCATTCCTTTCTTTTGGGTTATTGCTGCGAGGTAGTATAGAAATCAAGCTGTTAAATTGATCGTATAATTTAAGGCAATATCACATAAAAAGATAGTTAGTGATATTGCCTTAGTTTAAATTTTATTTACCGCTAACATATCCTGAAGCCTGACTACCTACACCTGACGGAGCTGGATTGAGTGACATGGTGCACAAAATACGTTCACCTTTATCAATATATGTCGCATTAGTGTGTTCCGTAGTATGGTTTCCTTTACTTGATATTTCTCCACTTGCAATATATGTACCTCCAACCGTTGTTCTATATGAAACGGATGTAGCATTGGAAATTTTGTCAATTCGGTAGTTGACCCTAACATAATCATCCTGAGCTGCATTTCCAGCAGTAATAACTTTTGACGTAACAGATCCAGTGTTGGAAATATAGAACGAGAAACTATCTGCCGCACTAGCCCCAATAGCCATAGAACTCATCATCATAACAGCAGCACCCATAGCTGCGATTCTCTTAACGATATTTTTCATATTAAACGTTTTTTCATAATATAGGTGTGATTTTCTTCAAGTTTTGTTGCAGAGTAATTTAACTTCATCATATCACACAATTATTACAACGAGTAATTGTGCATAATAAACATTTACATCTTCATTGGGCTTATCAAATTTTTTTTGCAATAGACTTTTTTATCTACGTATACATTATTTTAACACATATAACACCAAAAGTCACTATATTCTGCATATTTCTCTCATATGCACAAGATTTTTGTATAGCTGAACAAATATTGCGTTCTAAATTATTTCATTTTACATAAGTTGATTGTTAAATACTTGTTAACATCAACACGGAAGTTGAAATAGCCAGATTATAACGCTTATTGACATACAAGTCAATGAATAATATTATTAAGATATAACGATTTTAGCACAGGCGGTGAATTAATTTTGAAATTCTACGATTATCCGATAATCAGTAAAGAAAGCAGTCTTCCCGTCTTTTTGGTGAGCGTAGGGCTGAACGAATGCAGTATCATGTTAAATGCGACAAAGGTGACAATTATGCCAAGGCTCTTTATTGTACAAAAGGCAGCGGCGTACTTATAATGAACGGAGAGAAACATATAATAAAACCGTACACCGCATTCTTTATCCCTGCCGGCTGTCCGCATGAGTATTATTCAACGGACGAATCCTGGGATACGCATTGGATAAAACCATCAGGAAAGTCCTGCCCTGATATGCTTAAAGCACTCGGCTTTGACAAGCCAAAAATCTTCCCTCTCCCAAAGGAAGAAATTACATATCTTGACCACTGTTTCAGATGTATGCACTAAGCGCTCCTGTCTGACAAGGTTGACGGAAATTTCAGAGCGTCGGGCTATCTGTACAGCTTTTTCATTGAATTGAGCCGTCTTGCGGCGAAAGGAAAAGGCAGTGTACAAATCGCCCCTGCGGTGACAAAGGCGATCGCATATATTGACGAAAACTATATGAAACAGCCCGGTCTTGAATCCATAAGTAAAGCCGCAGGAGTTTCTTCACAGCATTTGTGCAGATTATTCAGGCAGACCTTGAACTGCCGACCTATGGAATATATCACAAAACGCAAGATACAGGCGGCTAAAATGCTTCTGGTGGAAACGCAGAAAACTGTCGATCAGATAGCTGAAGAAACAGGTTTCTGTGACAGCAGTTATTTTTGCAAGATTTTCAAAAGGTTCGAGAGTATTACTCCGTCGCAGTTCAAAAGTATAGAACAGGCTCTATAAAATTCGTAAATTGACCGCTGACACCGTATGAAAAACAAAAAGGCATCATGTCCGGATACATGATGCCTTTTTCCTATTGTAGCTTTGCATAAACCTGCCGGATACGATCAGTTATTCCTGCGTCTGGCTCTGTTCAGCAGCAGGAGCGATATCATAAGTATCAAGGGAAATGCGCAGCCTGCGAACATGCCTTTCTGCATATCATCGCATGCACTCTGGGTGATATTTCCTACAATAGCAGGACCGAGTGCTCCGCCAAGGTCGCCCGCCATGGCGAGGAGTGCAAACATTGCAGTTCCGCCTGTGGGTATTTTTCCCGAACAGATGCTTATAGATCCGGGCCACATGATACCTACCGAGAATCCGCACATTATGCAGCCTAGAAGTCCGATTACAGGTATTCCCGACAGGGAGGCAGTGATGTAACAGATCAGACAAAGCAATGCCGAGCCTATCATGAATTTCATAAGATCGAGCTTTTCGCCGTACTTCCCGTAAAGTGTACGGCTTATGCCCATCGTCACCGCAAACATACACGGTCCTGCAATATCTCCGACTGATTTAGTCAGTCCGAGAGCGGATTCTGCAAATGCCGACGCCCACTGCGCCATTGAAAGCTCCGAGGCTCCCGCACAAACCATAAGCAGTATCGCAAGCCAGAACAGCGGTACTCTGAGCAGGTCATGGATACGCATTCCCTCGCCGTCCTCGACGGGGTGTGCAATGGGACATACTGAAAAATTGTAAACATTCACCAGCGGAATTATCGCCCAGATACAAGAGAGCCACTTCCAGTTTTCTATGCCGAAAGCAGTAAAAAACAGTGTTGAAATGAGTATGACTCCGACCGAACCCCAGCAGTAGAATGAATGCAGCAGGCTCATTGCAGCTTCTTTGTGCTCAAACGGGCAGGCTTCAACTATCGGACTTACAAGTACCTCGGTCAGACCGCTTCCCATTGCATATATGACCGTGCTTATAATTATCCCTGAAAACGGATCGGGAAGCAGTTCTGGCAGAAAAGCAAGCCCGATAAGTCCCAACGCAGAAAACACCTGCGAACCGATAACGCATTTCCGATAGCCGATCTTGTCAGCGAAACGAGCGCACAGCACATCTATGATAAGCTGAGTAACAAAAAATACCGACGAGATAAGGGCAATTTTCCCAAACGGGATACCATAGCCATTGTGAAATGTGAGAAATAGAAGCGGAGCAAAATTAGCCGCTATTGCCTGTGTGATGAATCCAAGATAGCAGGATATAAGTGTTTTTCTGTAATTCACAGCCATATTGACAAGCTCCTTTACAAATGATATAATCAGATTATATAGTAAATGTCGTAATATTTCAATACACAAAATCACATTTTTATTACACAATATCGTAAATCAGGTGAGAACATGGGAAATCAAATCAAAAAGGACAGGATCACAACGGACGAAACCTTACGTGAAACTGCAAGTCACGGCAGCGAAGAATATCCGTTCAGCTACTATTATGAGGACATCTGGGATTTCGATTTTCACTGTATCGACTGGCACTGGCACCCAGAGGTCGAATTTGTTTATGTACAGCATGGCAAGGCTGATTTTCTGGTGGGTGGAAACAGGTATGTTCTAAGCTCGGGCGATGGGATCTTTATAAATTCTCAGGTGATACACAGGTTTGAAGCAGAAGACAGCGCCATCATTCCGAACATTGTTTTTTCACCTGTTCTGCTTGCGCCGCAGGGCAGTCTGATATACAGCAGATACATCAGACCGATAATTGAATCAACTACCGAATGTGTGATTTTTTCCGCCGAAGAAACAGCGCACCACAGCATTATTGAAACAACGAGGTCGGTATTTGCTGTGCAGGGTTCTGGCACGGCTTCTGAAATGGAAACGGTAGAACTGCTGCTGAAACTATGGCGCCTGTTATATGAAAGCATACAAATAACAGACTGCGGCCCCGTGTCCGGGCATTCCGCACAGACGCAGGCTAAGCTTCAGATAATGATGCAGTATATTCATGATAATTACAGCGGTCAGATAACACTGGACGATATTGCAGGAACAGTTCTTATAAGCAAAAGCAGTGTTCTCAATATTTTCAGGACATACCTGCACACTTCGCCGATAAATTACGTTGTGGAATACAGACTGAAACGTGCGTCAAAACTGCTTGTTGATACCGAAAACAGCGTTTGCACCATAGCACAGGAAACGGGATTTGAGAACATCGGCTATTTCTGCCGCAGATTCAAAAAGCTGTACGGCGTTACACCGATAAATTACAGAAAATACTATCGCAGTGCAGAGCGTAATTCAATGAGAAATACACATTCTGACACAAATGTCCTGTCGGGCTGATGAAATAGCTAAACTTGATAAAAAGATATCAGATTTAAGAGAGTATGACAAAATCTGCAAGCAGAGAAAAGAACACCTTAATAATACAACTCAGATTATTGATGAGATCTTGTCCGAAGGTTATTATACTTCTTTTGTCATCGGTGGGGTAGATGCGGAGGGTTTGATGGTTACTTTTACTGTACAAAATTTTTCCCACAAACCTTTATAAATGTGGTATAATAAAAGAAATTAAGATCATAGGAGGAAAACAAAATGGCTGATATGCTTGATAAATACAGAGGCTCGCTGGTCGGTGGTGCTGTGGGTGACGCTTTGGGGTATGCCGTGGAATTTTGCAGTGAAAGACAAATTTTCAGCGAATATGGAGAAAATGGCATAACTGAATATGCGCTCAAAAATGGCAAAGCCCTTATTTCTGACGATACTCAAATGACGATGTTTACTGCAACTGCGTTGCTGGACGGGATAACAAGGGGCAAGCTTCGTGGGATAATGGGCGACTTTTCGACCTACATGGCATTTGAGTATCAAGGTTGATATCTGACGCAGAACGAAAATTATCCTGTTGATATTGAAGAAAATTATGCGAAATATAGCTGGGTCATGAATTTGCCTGAAATGTTCAGCCACCGTGCACCGGGAAATACTTGTTTGTCAGCCTTGGCGACAGGGGGAAAGGGTACTATAGAAAAGCCTATAAATAACAGCAAAGGCTGTGGCGGAATAATGCGTGTCGCACCTATCGGGCTATATTTTTCAGAGGGTAAAATGGATATCGCAAGTATTGATAAGATAGGCGCCGACTGTGCCGCTATTACTCATGGGCATGAGCTTGGATATATCCCTGCGGCGGCTCTTGTTCATATGGTCAGTTTGTTGTCCCACAATAATGATATCACCCTGCTTGAAGCTGTCACGAGTTCGGTTAGGACAATGCAGCAGATATTTAACAGAGCTAAATATATTGACGATTTTGTGGAATTAATTGAGCTTGCTGTCAAGCTTTCACAGTCAGGCGGCAGTGACCTCGACAATATACATAAGCTTGGCGAGGGCTGGGTGGCTGAGGAGACTTTAGCTATTGCAGTGTATTGTTCACTGAGATATCAGGATGATTTTGATAAAGCTGTATGCACAGCGGTAAATCACAACGGCGACAGCGACTCAACAGGTGCAGTTTGCGGAAATATTCTTGGTGCATATCTTGGCTATAATGCAATACCACAAAAGTTTAAGACGAATTTGGAATTTCATGATGTTCTTTTGAACCTTGCAGACGATCTTTACAACGATTGCCAGATGTCTGAGTACAGCGACAATTATGACAGGGTATGGCTTGATAAGTATGTTCATAAGACGTATGGAAAGAGGGGGTAGGCTTTGAGCGAGCGGAATGACGAACTCACAAGACTTAGTTACACATTGGGCGAGAACATGGAAGACAGGTTTTATGTTTATATGCTGCAAGACGATAATGGAAAGCCTTTTTATATCGGCAAAGGGCAAGGCGGACGAGTGTTTTGTCACGAAAACGACGCTGATAAGCTGTTAGAGGTTATACGCTCAGAAAACGGAGATAGAAATGTCGATTATTCCAAATTATCTGAGAAAATAAAAACTATCATTAAAAGTAGCGGCAAGGTTGAAAAGGTCATAATAAAATGGGGGTTGACCGAAAATGAAGCATTTATGTGCGAATCTGCGCTTATGAATATGTATGATTACATTTTTCCTGAAACGCTCACCAATATTTCTAATGGTCATGCAAGCAATGCTGAAAAGCACTCTCACGCACTTGACGGATATAAAACGAAAGCGAGAAATGTGCAGGATTTTCTTGATAATGTTGCCATAAGAGAAGTGGATTTCAAAGAATACTGTGGAAATATCCCTGTTGTTTTCATTACAATAAATAAAAGCTATCCGCTTATGTACAAGGAAAAATGTGCCGACTTGCAAAGGGAAGATTTTATATACGATTCAGCAAGGGGCTTTTGGGATATAAACATAAGGCGTACAAGGTATGCAAAATATGTTTTAGCACTTTATAGGCAGATAGTGGTAGGTGTGTATCCTGTTAATGAGGATAGCTGGAGAGTTACAACAGACTTTGATGAAAAGGAATTTCCCATATATCCCAAGAAGTATCGAGAAAACGATAAACTGTTGATACAAAAGAATAGGACTTATGACGAGTACAAACGTCTTGGCGGACAGAATGATGAAAAATGGTTTGATACACGTCGGAAGAGAATCGGTTTTGAAAAGTGCAAGCCTGAGAACAGCGAGGAATATTCGTATCTATGCAAACTAAAAGGCACATATCTCAAGGACAGATTTTTCAAAAACCAAATGTCAGTATATAATTATGACGTGGACAAGGACGGAAAGCTGAGATTTTATAGTTCTGCAAACTGGTGTTAATAGTGGCAGGCTATTTCAACTTCCGTGTTGATAAATGTAAACTTTTTCAGAAAACATGTTGTAATATATGACAATTTGGGATAAGGCTGTAGACAAATGGGGCGATTGGCAAGCTGCACAGCATATAGCTAAGAAATATGATGATGACGGATATCTTCGCAAGAAGGAATAGCATAAACAAAAATAAGCTGCTACAGAAAAATCTGTGGCAGCTTATTCTATTCAGAACAGTCCTAATTTTAGCCTATCATTATCAGCTCCTGATATCTGTTTGTACAAATCCATAAGATTTTGAATCATATTTAATGACGAGCGGGTCGAAGGGCCAGTTACATAGTGTATTGTCGGAGAAAATTTATTATACGAAGAAATGGCTTTGGTTTTATAGGCATATTACTTCTTCGTCGTCACACTCTTAACAGCCGACCATTCTCCATAATATTTAGTACCCTTTACAAGCGTATAGGAACGTACCTTAACATAGTATTTCTTATTTGCTGAAAGCTTTGAAATCGTCATTTTGTCGGTCTTGTTGTTTGCAACATCAAGCTTCTTTGCGCCTGTAAACTTAGAGTTTGTGGCGTACTGCACCTCATAACCTGTTGCAGAGCCTTTCTGCACCCAATCAATAAAGAATGCCTTTGACTTCGCTGTGAGCTTCTGTATCTTCTGCTTGGCAGGGTTTATCTTGAATGTCTTGCTGACAATTCCGCCGTATTGTCCTTTGCCTGTTATCTTTACTGTGGCTGTTCCTACATTTTTGTTGCTTGAATATGAAACTGTGTAATCTGTGCCGCTTTTAAGCGTCTTGCCGTTGTATTTTACCTTTACGCTCTGCGTGATATTCTTTCCTGTGTATGTCTTTGTAGAAATACCTGAGATAGCTGACTTTGTAATGTCATACTTTGCAGTGGTAATGTTTTTGCTGTCTGACCATGCTCCATAGTATACCTTTTCGCCAACGTTTGTGTAGGAACGTACACGAACATAATATTTATTTCCTGCTGTCAGACCGCTTATGGTGAGGGTGTCAGGTTTGTTTGCGGTAAGCTTTTTAACCGTGCTGTCCTTAAAATCAGCATTTGTGCTATATTCTATCTCATATCCTGTTGCAGAGCCTTTCTGCGCCCAGTCTATGAAAAAGCCTTTGAAGCGTGTTTCAAGCTTCTGTATCTGCTGTTTGGCAGGTGCGATAACAAAGCTTTTCTTTATCTCTCCTGTGTATGAGCCTGTTCCTGTTATGGTGACTTCAACAGTGCCTACCTTTGTGTTTGCGGAATAAGTAACAGTATAGTCAGTACCCTCATCAAGGACGACATTGCCATTTTTGATAACTATATTTTGCGTAACAGGCTTACCTGTGTACTCTTTGTCCTTAATACCTGAAACGGCAAGCTCGTCAATTTTTACCTGATATGTGTCATATGTAATACCATTTTCTTTTGCATACTTTTCAGCGGCGCTATCCTTAGCGCAGGTCATTGAGAAGTTTTTATTAAGTGTAAGTTCTGAGCCGAAAGTATAACCAAAAGCCTCAGCGCCTATTTTCTTTACGCTTACAGGGATGTATACCTTGGAAAGTGAAGTGCAGTTTTCAAAGGCATAATCGCCTATTTCTTCAACACCATTGCCAAACATCACGCTTTCAAGGGCAGTGCAGCCGTAAAAGCTCCCATCGTCGATATATTTTACTGTATCAGGAATGACCACTGATTTGATATACTTGTTATTTTCAAAAGGACCCTTTTTTGCTCCAATAGGGTGGAAGCTTGTAGGTTTACCCGCCCAACCTGTCAAGGCTGTGACAGTTAAGCCGTATATTTCAGAGGGTATCACAACGTTCTCATCAGTGCCATTATAGCCTATTATTTCAGCGGTCTTGTTTGCAGCGGTCATGTAAACAAAATCTCCGTATAAGGCATATTCTGTGCTTGAAACTGATGAACTGTCATCGGCATAAGCTGATATTGGCACAGCCATGCCTGTGAATGTCATTGTTATTGCCGCTAATCCGGCGAGATAGTTTGTTGTTTTCATATTATTAACTCCTTTTTACAATATTTGTCTTTTATATATTAATTATTCTAAGATAAGTTCACCACCTTTCAATTGACCTCTCTACCCTATATAACAATAAAAAATCAAATTAGTAAGACTATTTTTGCAACTTTGTAGACTTGCATAAATCTATAACAGTTTCTTTGTCGAGATCGCTGAATATTCCTAATATATACCTGCCGTTATCCCAAATGCACGTCACATCAGTATCAGATTCAAAAAGCAAATATTCCTGACCATCGATCTCGATCTTCGTAAAATCCGTTCGCTCATTATCAATATATTCCTTATGATTTCGTTTGACATTCTGGTCAAAGAAAATACTTTTTTTGCCGTTGGAATACAAAATAGAAACGCTATCATCTGTTTCAATATATTGAGTCTGTTCAAACCCGGCGGGCAACTTTGAAATATAATATTTCTCTTCAATGGAAGTTGGATAACCATCGTCCGTACCACTTTCGGTTGCTATGACGCTATGATCTGCAAAATTCTCCATTACAAAATCATATACTGCACCACGAACCGCATCGACACTTAACGCAGAGGCAGAAAGTACGACCGTTGCAACAATAACACACGCAGCTCTTCGGCCCGCCGTACTTATAAGCTTAAAATATGGCCTGCTCTGCCGAATAATAAGCTTCTTCATTTTCTTATTATGCTTGTCACTAAATTCGTGTTCATCATTTAATGAGATTGCTTCCATATCGGCATTATAATCTTCATCAATTACATCTTTTAAAGCTTGTATAAACAATGTGTTTTCGTTCATATTTCTCCCTCCTTTAAAATTATTCTTTTAAGATTATTTTTAGCAGTCCAATATCGCTGCTTGGCTGCTGCATAACTGATACCAAACGAATCTGCAATTTCTTTATAGTCCATTCCATGGACGCATACAAGATAGAGTATATCTCTATCAGTTTTATTTAATTTCCTTATGAAATCAGACCATTTATCCTTATCAAATTCCGAATATTTATCGTCGTTAAAATAAATATCATCTTCGTATGGCAAATTCAATGTATTATTTTTTTCTTTTGCAAGAATGTTAAAAGCTTTGTTCCTAACACTAATAACAACATATTTCTGCTTTTCGTAAGAAGTTAAATTGTTAACTTTTTTTGAAATTCTTCGCAACAGAAAAAAAGACTTCTGAAACACATTCTTCCGCAAGACTTTCGTTTTTTAGTATATTATAAGCAATTATATATGCTTTACTTTTACATTCTTTATACAGTATCTCAAAAGCTGAGATATCTTCCTCATCATCGATCAATGCCATACACACGCCAAGCATTTTATCACATCCTATATACTTTATTTTATAATGTATCAAGTATAGTATTATTTATGTATAAATTCAAGGGGGATGTTTTGTAGAAGTAAAATCTTGTTGAT
>ERZ827181.3031-NODE-3031-length-12942-cov-2.699387_pt1 | contig 12942 bp, 9 predicted proteins | sample MGYA00519778_ERZ827181 | MGnify/ENA primary metagenome ERZ827181 (study PRJEB31778, sample SAMEA3449273) | human gut metagenome | biome: human gut; feature: human-associated habitat; material: faeces | place: United Kingdom | collected 2010/2012 ...
CTTCGATAATCTGCTGGGCAAGGTCAATCGCATAGTCGATGGGAATCGCAAAGCCGACGCCCGAAGAAGAACCGGAGTACGACGAGATCATCGAGTTAATGCCGATCAATTTGCCTTGGGAATCAACCAGCGCACCGCCCGAATTGCCCGGATTAATGGTCGCATCGGTCTGAATCATGTTCGGGTAAATCACCGTTTCGCCCGTGGTGGAGTCTTGCATGGTATTCGAACGCTGCAATGCACTCACCACGCCGGTCGACACCGAGTTTTCCAAACCGAACGGGCTGCCAAGCGCCATAACCCACTCGCCCACCTGCAAATCGGACGAGCTGCCGATTTCGATCGGCGTCAAATCGTCGGCATCGACCTTAATCACCGCGATGTCGCTCGAAGAGTCGCTGCCCACGACCTTCGCGTCGTATTCCACGCCATTCACGGTCGCCTTAATGGCGTCAGCGCCCTCGACCACGTGGTTGTTCGTGATGATATATCCATCTTTCGAAATCACGACGCCACTGCCGAGCGATGTATTGGTAAGCGTGGAATCGTCGTTGGTTCCAGGCATTTCGAAGCCATTCATCGAGCCCGAAGACGAGCTCTTGGTATAGATGTCGATGCTCACAATCGAGGGCAGGCATTTCTGCGCCACCTGCTCGGCAAGCGTCGAAGAATCACCCGAATCATCGGGAGAAGCAGAAATCACCGTGCTTGCCGTGGAGCCAAGAGTAGTCGAACCCCCGTCACCACCCGTAAGCGCACTGTAGCCGGCAAACCCGCCAGCGCCAAGCACCAACGCAAGCGCGGCGCCGCCAAAGCCCGCCGCGAACGTTTTGCCGAGGCCCGCCTTCATGTTGGAGTCGGCCTTGTGAGCCGCTTTGGCATTCGCTTTGCTTTGAGCCTCGCTCGCCTGCTGAGCGGCATATACGGAATACTGGTACGCCTGCTGCTGATAGGCCTGCTGGCCATAGGGCTGCTGATTCTGCGCAGGCGCGGTGTATGCGCCCTGCGGGTATTGCTGGGGCTGCGGAACCTGAGCGTTCCGGGAATCAACAGAACCAGGGAAGTTTTTATTCTCGTCGGTCATCTCAACCACTCGCTTTCGTGAGTTCGTCCTTTGCTGAATCGAACTCTAACACCGCGCGATGCCCTCGAAGAAGTAGCGCACGTTTTCGTAACAACGGCGTTAAATCACGTACGTCAAACGGCGTACGCCAACCATATTTCGAACACAAAACTGAAAGACCCAGCCTAACGAGCTGGGCCTTCGTCGCAAAGTTGCTTGGAATTACAGGTTGTCCACGTATTCCACGAGATCGCCCATGGTCTCGAGGCCTTCGGGTTCGCCGAAGTCAACGTCCAAGCGCTCTTCGAGCTCGCAAATGAGCTCGACCATGTCGAGCGAATCGACGCCGAGCGATTCGAAGGTCGAATCCTCATCGACGTTTTCGGGCGCGATGTCGAGGTTTTCCTGAAGAATGTCTTTAATGGTGTCGAGCGTGGCCATGTTCGTCCTCTCGATGTCGTCCAATATCACAAAACATGTCATGCGTCGCTTATTGTAGCGCTCTTTCGCTTATTTTACGCGCAGGGCGATAATCGCGAAGCAGGCAAGGGAGAAAGCGGCGGAAAGCCCGAATGCGGCATGGAAGGCCACCTCGCCCGTCAATGCGCCGCCACAAGCGAAGAACATGCCGGCGCAGCCAATCGAGGCGCATGCTTGACGTGCGGCCGTGCCAAAACCCGAGCCGTCGGAAATCTGGCGACCGCGGAGCCCCGATAAGCTCCACGCGATAAGCGGACCAATAAGCCCCGAAACGCCCGTCGAACGCACGCCTTGCATGGCGCACACGGCCCACAAAGGCGTCGAGGCGCCGCATGCGACCATAAGGCACGAACCCACAACAAGGCACACCCCGAAAAACAGCGTGACGGGTCGCGCTCCAATCTTGTCGACGAGCAGGCCCGCAAGCGGGTTCGCGATAAGCGCGGCAACCGTGCCTGGCAAAAGCACGAGACCAGCCTGCATGGCGCTTCCGCCGCACAGTCCCTCAATATAAAGCGGCACAAGCAGCGTAATGCCCATGAACGAAGCAAACAAGCAATTGAGCGCCCAGAAGCCATCGACGAATTCCCTGTTGTCGAAAATAGCCAAATCGACAAGCGGGTTTTCCAAAGAGCGCTGTCGCTTCGCAAAAGCGAAGAGGCACACAGCCCCCGCAATCAACGGAGCCCACACGAACGGATGAATAAAGGAATATGAGGAAACCTCCGAGGCGCCCATGAGCAAACCGCCAAATCCAAGCGCGGAAAGCGCGAAAGAAAGCACATCGAAGCCCGCAGGATACGAAGCATCGTCACGGCGCTTCACGGAAAGCTGGCACACAATTCCAACAGCAATCGTCAAGACGACAAGCAGCCAAAAGAAGCTTCGCCAGCCAAGGCTCTCGACCATCGCGCCACCAATCGTGGGGCCGATATTCGGCGCAAACCCCATAGCAATGCCTGAAATGCCCATAGCGGTTGCTTTGCGCCCATCGGGAAAGCGCGTCATGGCGATAGTCTGCACGAGCGGCAAGAGCATGCCCGCCGCAACGGCCTGCGCCAAGCGACCCAAAAACAGCACTGCGAAACTCGGGGCAACCGCAGAGACGAGCGCGCCCATGGCGAACAACGCGATGGAGATAAGCGTGAAATCTTTAAGACGGAATCGGCCCATGAAATACGAAGACAGAGGCACGACGATGCCCAACACGAGCATATACGACGTCGTGAGCCACTGCCCCACTCCCTCGACGATGCCGAACTCGGCGCATACCGAAGAGAGCATGGCATTCAGGCCGGTCTGGGCCAAGTTCCCCACCGATGACGCCAACACCACCAACGCGAACAATACGATAGTCTGTCGATGCTCGTTCTCTCGCACGGTATTCCTTCCACGCATGAAAAAAGAACCGTCCCAAAGGACGGTTCACAAATGATACCTCATTCAAAGCATTACGCGCACGCTCCGAACTATGAAGCGACGCACGCAATCGCCTCCCGCGGATTCGCGCTGCGGCGATTTCGTGTCGGGCCGTCCGGAGCGACGGCAGAAGAAACGCATCATCCGCCGCTCGCGTACTTCCCAACGGCAAAACCTCGGGCTACATAAGCGTCGTATCCCTTGAGGTAGTGACGCCTTGGCCCTTCTTCGCCGTGCGCATGAGGAACTCTTTATTGTCGTCGGTCTGCTTGAGCGACTTGATGAGCATATCCATGGCACGCTCGGTATTATTCATATTCGCGAGAATGCGACGAACCGCCCAAATGACCGGAGCCTCCTGGGGGTCAAGCAGCAAATCTTCGCGACGCGTGCCGCTTGCAATCGGATCGATTGCCGGGAAAATACGTCGATCGGCCAACGAGCGGTCAAGCTTGAGTTCCATATTGCCCGTGCCCTTGAACTCCTCGAAAATGACCTCGTCCATCTTCGAACCCGTCTCGATAAGAGCGGAAGCCAAAATGGTGAGGCTGCCGCCGCCTTCGATGTTGCGGGCTGCACCAAGGAATCGCTTCGGCGGGTAAAGTGCCGTAGAGTCAACGCCACCCGACAGAATGCGGCCGCTCGCGGGCGTTGCCAAGTTGTAGGCACGTGCGAGACGCGTGAGGCTGTCAAGCAAAATAACGACGTCTTGCCCCATTTCCACCAGGCGTTTCGCACGCTCGATGACGAGCTCGGAAACTTGGATGTGGTCTTCGGTCGGCATATCGAACGTGGACGCGATAACCTCGCCAGCAATGGAACGCTGCATATCGGTTACTTCCTCGGGTCGCTCGTCGACGAGCAGGCACATCAGGTGCACGCTCGGGTTGTTCGCCGTAATAGCGGCGGCGATATCTTTGAGCACCGTGGTTTTACCGGCCTTCGGAGGCGACACGATAAGGCCACGCTGACCCTTGCCGATAGGCGAAACCAAATCAATCACGCGGGCGGTAATCGTGGAATGACCATGCTCCATAGTAAGCGGCTCATCGGGGAAAATCGGCGTAAGGTCGGCGAATTTCACACGACGGCCCTGCTCTTCGGGAGCGATGCCGTTAACTGAGATGACCGTTTGAAGCGCGGCGTACTTCTCATTTTCGCGGGCGGGGCGCGTTTGGCCCTTCACCATATCGCCCTTGCGCAAATTGTTGCGGCGAATAACCGACGTGCCGATATACACGTCCTGCTCGCTAGGCAAATACCCCTTCGTGCGCAGGAATCCGTAGCCGTCTTGCATGATGTCGAGAATGCCGGTGACTTCGATAAAGCCTTCAGCACGCACGCTTGCCTCGAACACCTTATCAACGAGCTCGGCCTTCTTCATGCCGGCCGTGATTTCGATTTCGAATTCAGCGGCCTTTTCACGCAGCTCCGCTACACGAAGGGCAGACAGGTCATCGATATTGGTTTTCGGAGCATATTGATCGCGGCGATTGTTGCGGTCGCGGCGATTGTGACGGTCGTTGCGGTCGTTGCGTCCGTTGCGCGAATCGCGATTGTCGCGCTGGTTTTTGCCATTGCGATCGCTGCGATTATCTCGACCGTTGCGCGAATCGCGTTCGCCCTTGTTTTGGCGATCATTACGCTCCGCGCGCTGGCCGCGATCGCGCTTCTGATAGCGCTGAGCATTGCCGTCGGCCTTCGACTCGCCCTCGTTGGAGGATGCGTCGCCCTCGGCAGCGGAATCGTCATTGGAGGAGGTGTCGATTTGCACGGATTTGCGGGGACGAGCTGCGCGACGACGCTCGGTGCGCTCTTCTGCGCCAGATTCGTTGGAAGCATCGCGCTCTGAAGCAGTATTCTCACGCTCATCATTACGGGAATCATCGCTGTGCGCAGCCTCTTTTTCAGAAGCCTCGACGACGGCGCGAAGCTTCGTTGAGCGGCCTGGACGCTTGCGCGTCTTGGGAGCCTCTTCGACCTGATCTTTCTTATCGGATTGGACGCCCTCTTCGCCCTCGGAGGCAGAAACACTCGCTTTGCGACGCGTGCGGCGCGCGGGCTTTTCGGCCACGGCTTCGTCTACAGTCTTATCGGCAGAAGCAGCCGACTTCGTGCGGCGCGTCGTGCGCTTGGGCTTTGCGGTCGGCTTTTCGGCTGAAGTTTCGGTCGCAGCATCTACCGCAGGCGCGGCTGCGGCGGAAGAGGCCTCGGAATCGGCCTTGCGAGGACGGCCGCGACGCTTCTTGGAAGCTTCGGCGACAGGTTCGGCAGATTCGGAAGTCGCTTCATCGGCTTTTTTCGTGCGACGAGCGCTGGGCTTCTTCGGCGCAGCTTCGCTCGCGGCACCATCGGACGCAGGCGCGGCCGCGGGGGCCGCCGCGGGTGCGGCGGCCGGCTCGGTGATCATCTCGTCAGCGATCATGCGTTAGCGACCTTCTCCCAGTCCTTCAAGAAGGACTCGAGACCGCGGTCGGTAAGCGGATGCTGAATCATTTTCTTCAGAACATTGAAGGGAACGGTAGCGATATCGGCGCCCATCAGGGCAGCCTGCGTCACATGGTTCGCGCTGCGAATGGAAGCGGCGATAATCTCGACCTGCTCATGGTTGACGGTGTTCTCGCTGTAATCGTAGTTGTTGATAGCGGTCACGACGTTTTCCAGCTGGGAGAGGCCGTCTTCAGAGATATCGTCGAAACGGCCTACGAACGGTGAGATGTAGCGAGCGCCAGCGCGGGCAGCCAAAATAGCCTGAGGAACGGTGAAGCACAACGTCATGTTCACGCGAATGCCCTCGTCGGCGAGCGTGCGGCATGCGGCCAGGCCCTCGACCATCGTGGGGATCTTCACCACGACGTTGGGAGCGATGGCGGCCAGCTCGCGGCCGTCGCGCACGATTTCGTCGCGCGTCATGGCAACGCTCTCGGCGCTCACGGGGCCGTCGACGATTTCGCAGATGCGCGCGATGTGGTTGTGGAAGTCGTCAAGCTTGCCACCGATGCGCGAGTACAGCGTAGGATTGGTGGTTACGCCAGCGAGGGCGCCCCAGCTCGCAGCTTCTTTGATCTCGTCGAGATCGGCGGTATCGAGAAAGAACTTCACTTTTCCTCCTTTATATGCAGGAATGCCCGAACCTTTTGGCAGGGGCCTATACACGATTGATTGCGCGGAAAGGCACGCGAGAATTGAGTTCTATGGAAAATGGGATAGATTTCTGAGAACGGGCCGATAATACCACGTCGTACAGAAGAAGACGCTGAAAAGCAATGAAAAAGAAACAACGCAGCAAAAAGGGCCGCAAGAGCGGCCCTTTCAAACGCAATAAAACTATGCGCGCCTGCTATTCGGCGACTTCGACGAGCTCAATCTCGAACGTGAGGTCTTTGCCAGCAAGCTCGTGGTTCATATCGAACACGCACTTCTCGCTGTCGACCGAAACGACCTTCGCCGGGAAGGGTCCCATGGGGCCCTGGAAGTACACCGTCTGGCCAACGGGCAGCTGATCGGCGTTGGGGACCTGCGAAACAGGAACTTCCTGAACGGCCTGCGGGTTATATTCGCCATAGGCATCGGCGGCGGGGATTTTCACCGTTTTCTTCTCGCCAACGGCCATATCCTTCACGGCAGCGTCGAAGCCGGGAATCATCTGACCGGCCATGCAGGTGAACTCGATGGGTTCGTTGCGATCGTAGCTGCAGTCGAACTGCGTGCCGTCGTCGAGCGTGCCGCGGTAGGGGGCCTTGACCTTTTTGCCTTCGTTGCTCATGGGAGCACGTCCTCTCTTTGTATTGAAAGATGCATGCCGCTCACTATACCCGATTGGCTTCGTTATTTCGACGCAATATACCAGTCATCGCGAATCGATACAGAACCACGAAGGTGGGCGACGGCGCACACTGGGCAGCCTACGCCGCAATCGACTGCGTATATTGCCATCCAACAAGCATGGTCACCACGATGGCAACAAGCGAGGCCACCACAGCCGCGAGAATCGTTTGTCACCAGTTCAACCGCGCCAGCACAGGGAACCGCACTTGCAATCTGCGGCGATCAAGAAGCGTATAGGCGGTCGCTGTGAGCATGGGGCTGGTACTGCGTGTTTTCCATTTCTGATTCCTTCCCATAAAAATGCATGGTTTATTTCGAGAACAAAACCAGGAATCATGCTAAGGGTTTCCGCATTCAAAAACATTTGCTGCCAGCTAATGAAAGTTGTGTTCTGGTATTGCAAAATTGTTGCGCAACAGATTTTCGAAAAACAGTGATACGGTTTGTTGCACGCCAAGTGCCCCGCCGCATTCCTCCACGCAAATTCGGAGTGCCCGGGCGCTTGGCCCCTTTCCAGTCGCTCTCGCAGCCCCCCCTACGGAGCATGCCGACGCGCCGCATCCACCGCAAAACATCGCGGCGCTCGAGCCAAAACTGCTAAGGCGTGCGACAGACCAGCGCATACAACAAACATTCTTCGCACCGCTCGCCCCTCACAAGAGCCGATTATCCGCGAAACGCCCTCCCGACCTCCCGAAATATGTACTTCCTTGATACCATTTCCCCTACGGGAAAGGCGCATTTCAGCGCCCTAAATCATGGAGGGAATTATGAAAAAATTGAAGACTGGCGCACTCGCGACGCTTATTGCGTGCGCAATGGCCGCTTGCCTGGGCCTCGTTGCCTGCTCAAGCGGACCCACTGACGAGGAAGTCATCAAAGAAGGCATCGCAAGCGAACTCGACCCCATCAAGAACCTCGATGACGCCACCTTGGACGAAATTCTCTCCGAGGCCGGCAGCGAATTCGCCATGCTCGAGTCGATGGACATCGACAGCAAGACGCTCGTGAAGTCCTACCTCGACGGCTTTGACTACACCATCGATTCGGTCGAGGTCGACGGAGACTCCGCAAAGGCGACCCTTACCGCAACCTGCAAATCGTTCACCGACGCAAGCACAAAGGCTGAAGAGCTTGCCGAAGCCTTTGGCGAGCAGATGACCGACGAGCAACTGGCAAGCATGACCCAAGACGACATTACCGCAAAAATCGGCGAAATCACCATGCAGGCCATCGACGAGACGCAAGCCATCGATATGCCCCTCGTGCTTACGTTCACCAAAAACGACAACGAGTGGACCCCCGACGCCGACGTGCTCGGATCGTTGCTGAATCTTTTCGAATAGGACCAGCGCCAATCGATAACACATTTCGGGCAGCTTTCGGGCTGCCCGTTCTTTTTGCTTTGTTGCTCCCTTTTCGGCTTCTTTGCGCTACTATATTAGAACACTTGTTCGTTATTCATTGGCGAAAGGAATCTGGCGCCTTGCAAAATCGGAGCGGCAAAACGTATGTATGCATCGACTTGAAAAGCTTCTACGCCTCGGTCGAATGCGCCGAGCGGGGGCTCGACCCCGATAAGGCGCTGCTCGTCGTAGCCGATCCCGCACGCTCCGAGAAAACCATCTGTCTTGCCATATCGCCCGCTATGAAGGAGCTCGGCGTGCGCAACCGATGCCGCGTTTTCGAGATTCCCGAGGGCATCAAATATTTCAAGGCGAAGCCGCGCATGCGACTCTACATGGAGCGCTCCGCCCAAATTTACGGCATCTATTTGCGGCATGTATCCCCCGCCGACATCTATCCCTATTCAATCGACGAGTGCTTCATCGACGCAACGCCCTACTTAGCGCTCGAAAAGAAAACCGCGCGCGAATGGGCAGCCGAGCTCATAGAGGCTGTGAAAGCGGAAACGAGCATAACAGCCACGGCGGGCATTGGAGAAAACCTCTTCCTGGCAAAGGTTGCGCTCGACGTGCTCGCAAAGAAGAGCCCCGATTTCATTGGGGAACTCACCGAGGCGTCATTTCGCGAAACCATGTGGCACCACGAGCCCATCACCGATGTTTGGAACATCGGCCCCGGCATTGCGGCGAGGCTCGCCAAGCACGGCGCGCGCACGCTTTATGACGTAACGCAGCTGCCAGAAGATGTGCTCTATCGCGAATTCGGAGTAAACGCCGAATTCCTCATCGATCACGCCTGGGGCCAAGAGCCTTGTACCATCGAGGAAATCAAGGCATGGAAGCCCGTTGGAAAGTCCATAGCCAACGGGCAGGTGCTCGAACACGACTACTCGTTCGAAGACGCCCGCATCGTGCTGCGAGAGATGGTTGAATCGAGCGTGCTCGACATGATTGAAAAGGGCTTAGCGGCACGGCGCGTGTCGCTGCATGTGGGTTACGCAAAGGTCCATGGCGCCACCGCAACCGGAGGCTTCGCCCATCTCCAAACGCAAGCCGAACTGAAACACGCTTACGACAATGCAAGATTCAACGAGGCCCAAAGCCATCGGCCGCATCGCAATGCGGACGATGAAACGCGTGTTTTCGTCGGCGAGCACGGCACACGAATCGTTGGGCCCGGCGCGCGCAACAGCGGCTACCACGAAGCCACAGGTGGAGCACGCACGCTCGATGCGCCCACGAACTCATTCCACCTCCTGTTCGGCGCCGCGGCGCAGCTCTTCGACGGCCACGTCGATCCCGAACGCCCAATACGACGCATTATGCTGGGTTTTTCCGAAATCGTCGAAGCGGAAGGCTGTCAAATGAGCCTTTTTTCCGCGCCCGAAGAAGAACAGCGCGAACGGGATATACAAAAAGCCATGCTTGCCGTGCAATCGAGGTTCGGCAAAAACTCCGTGCTCTTCGGCACGAGCTTTAAAAAGAACGCGACGATGCGCAAGCGAAACATGCAAATTGGAGGTCACAATGCCGGCTGAATGGGATACCTATCTTGAACGCATGGGCGTCGAACAAGCGAATGCGCCATGCGAGCACAAGGCGCGCGCCTATCCCGAGCGGGCACGCCAATTCATGCCATTTTCGGCGTTGAGGGGCTACGAGGAAATGCTCACCGAAGTAGAGCGAAACGCCATCGAGGAAGAAGGACGCTTTACGGAAGCGTACCGCGACGACGCTCCATAATAGAAGGTTCGTCCACCCCTCCCCGAAGGCGGCCAACAAAAAAGAGACCGAAAGAAATTTCGGTCTCTTTTCGTTTCAAGCGAAAGGGTTTTACGCGTTCAGCTTCTTGGCAAGCAGCTGGTTGATAACCTTCGGATTGCCCTGGCCGCGCATTTCCTTCATGCACTGGCCCACGAAGAAGCCGATGAGCTTCGCGTTGCCCTCTTTGTAACGGGCAACCTCATCGGGGTTCGCAGCAATCACGGCATCGACAACGGCCTCGATAGCGCTCGTGTCGCTTACCTGTTTCATGCCACGTTCGTCAACGATGGCCGAGGGGTCCTTATCCTCGTCAATCACGGCAGCGAAAACTTCCTTACCCTGCTTCGAGGAAATTGCATCGGTCGCAATAAGCTCAACGAGCTCAATTGCGCGCGCGGGCGTAAGCGGGCATTCTGCCAAGTTGAACGACTCGTCAGCGTTCATGCGCGCCGTGATGTCGTTAATCGCGAGGTTCGCGAGCGGCTTAGCCAGCTTGGAAGCTTTATCGCCGGCAAGCTCCATGCCCCTCTCGAAGAAGTTCGAGGTGGCGCGGTGCTCAACCAAATGGCGAGCGTCATAGGCCGAAAGGCCGAAGCTTTCCTGGTAGCGCGCGGCCTTCTGGTCGGGCAGCTCGGGAAGCTTGGCGCGAACGCCGTCGATCCACTCGTCGGTCAAATCGTACGGAGCAAGGTCGGCTTCGGGGAACAAACGGTAGTCATCGGCGGTTTCCTTCACGCGCATCACGATGGTACGCTTCGCCGACGGGTCCCAATGGCGCGTTTCCTGGTAGATTTGGCCACCCTCTTCAAGCACCTGGGCCTGACGGCAAATCTCATAAGCCAAGCCGTCGTGCAGATTCTTGAACGAGTTCATATTCTTGAGCTCGGTCTTCACGCCCAAGCCCGTAGAACCGCGGCGGCGCAGCGACACATTGCCGTCGCAACGCATGGAGCCTTCCTCCATGGAGCAGTCGGAAATGCCAATGGCCAAATAGATTTGGCGAAGCTTCTGCATGAACAGGCGGGCCTCTTCAGGCGTGCGCAAATCAGGCTCGGTCACAAGCTCGATGAGCGGCGTACCCGCGCGGTTGTAGTCGACGAGCGAGTGCGTAGCACCAGCGATACGGCCTTCGTCGCCGCCGATATGCACCATCTTGCCCGCGTCCTCTTCCATATGGATGCGCGTGATGCCCACGTGCGCCACATAGCCGTCTTCGGTCGCGGTGACGTTGCCCTGGCTTTCGCCTGGCTTCAAGCCGTCAAGGTCGATGCGCTCTTTTGCGCCGGCGCCGTCGACCTCAAGGTCGAGGTGGCCGCGCATGCAGAACGCCACGGGGCCCTGCGTGGTCTGGAAGTTTTTCGCCATATCGGGATACATATAGTTCTTGCGGTAGAACATCGAATGCTTCTCGATATCGCAATTGGTGGCCAAGCCGGCGAGCACAATGCTCTCGATGGCGGCCTTGTTGGGCACGGGGAGCGCGCCAGGCAGGCCCAAGCAAATGGGGCACGTGTGCGTATTGGGGTCGGCGCCGAATTCGAGCTTGCAACCGCAGAACATCTTCGTGTTCAACGTAGTAAGCTCGGCATGGATCTCCAAGCCGATGACGGCTTCCCAGTCCTGCAAAACCTCTTCGAGCTTCTTCATTACCGAATCGCCCCCATTCCGCGTTCTGCACCAAGCGCCTGCGCTCCGCTTCGCGGTGCTCGGCGTTCAACAGCCCACTGGGCTGTTGAATCCTGCAGAACCTCTTCGAGCTTCTTCATGCTATTCACCGGCCTTTCCAGCAGCAAAATCGGGCGCGATGGGGGCCGCGCCATACACGGCCTCGAGCGCCGCTGCAGCGCGGAACATGTTTTCGTCTTTGAACTGGGGCGCGATAAGCTGCACGCCCACAGGCAGGCCCGTATCGCTGCCCAGGCCGCACGGCACGTTCATGCCGCCGTTGCCTGCGATATTAATCGACACCGTGAAAATGTCAGACAGGTGCATCTCTACCGGATCGCCGATTTCGCCGAACTTGAATGCGGTACGCGGGCTCGTAGGCGCGAGAATGACGTCGCATTTCTCGTATGCAGCCTGGTAGTCCTGCGTAATGAGCGTGCGCACCTGCTGAGCCGGATAATAGTACTTCTCGTACACGCCGCTCGAAAGCAGGTAGCTGCCCAGCATAATGCGGCGCTTGGCCTCCATGCCGAATCCGGCAGCGCGGCTTGCCTCGTATTGGCTGCCGAGGTCTTTGTGGCCTTCGGCGCAATAGCCATAGCGAACCGAGTCGAAGCGCGCCAAATTCGAGAACGCCTCGCACGGGCCCAGCACGTAATATGCGGAAATGGCCGCATCGGCATGAGGAAGCTCGACTTCCACAATTTCGGCGCCCGCCTCGCGAAGTGCCTCGGTGGCTTCAGAAACGCGAGCCTTCACCTCGTCGGTAAGGCCGGGCGCATTCATGAATCCGGACACAACGCCAATGCGCATACCTTCGACGCCCTGCTCGCACGCGGCGCGGAAATCGGCCTTCACGTACTGCGAGGTGCAGTCCATGGGATCGTGGCCGCAAATGGCGTCCATCGCGGCGGCGGCATCGCGCACGCTGCGTGCGAACGGGCCGACCTGGTCAAGCGAGCTGCCGAACGCAACCACGCCATAACGCGAAACCATGCCATAGGTCGGCTTCACGCCAACAATGCCGCAGAACGCTGCAGGCTGGCGAATGGATCCACCCGTGTCGGAACCGAGCGTGACGCACGCAAGACCAGCCGCGACCGATGCCGCGGAGCCGCCGGAGCTGCCGCCCGGGACGCGCTCAAGATCCCACGGGTTTTTGGTGGGGCCGAACGCGGAGGTCTCGGTGGAGCTGCCGAATGCGAATTCGTCCATGTTGAGCTTGCCCAGCGGAATGCCGCCTGCTTCAATAGTTTTGGCAACGCACGTCGCGGTATAAGGCGAGACGTAGTTTTCAAGCATGAGGGATGAACACGT
>ERZ827181.3039-NODE-3039-length-12880-cov-5.294269_pt1 | contig 12880 bp, 14 predicted proteins | sample MGYA00519778_ERZ827181 | MGnify/ENA primary metagenome ERZ827181 (study PRJEB31778, sample SAMEA3449273) | human gut metagenome | biome: human gut; feature: human-associated habitat; material: faeces | place: United Kingdom | collected 2010/2012 ...
CCCGGAGGCTGCTGCTGCCGGTGCCGCCGCTGTCGCCGCTCAGGGCCAGAAGTGATTCTCTGACCCGGCATTAGCCTGATGCATAGGGCCGTTCCCTCATGGGAGCGGCCCTTTTGCGTATCCGGCCACGCCCCGACGTGTATGATGCAGGCCGAGGCCGGGGGCGTCTCCTCGGTATGCGAAACGCTGCTCGGCGTATTCGGCGCCGTGGCACCGGTCGTGGTCGGCGGCATGCTGCGGTTCGTGCCGGGCGGGTTCACGCTGATCGCCGCCGTGGTGTGCGCGCTGGCCACGGCGGGCATGGTCGTGGCCGTCTTCTCGCCGATTCGCACCATTCCCGCTTCCGCTGACTGGGAGCGCAGCGAAGCGTGACTCGTGCGGGGTGTCACGCTGCGAGGGCGCGCGCGGTGACGCAACTCACGCACGGTGACGTCGCGATGGAGTCTATGATCCGGGTTCCAAGCCGCGCACCGCCCGTCGGGGCATACAAAAACGGCGAGCAGCCGTGGCCGTCTCGCCGTTCATGGGACTCTCCGTGGAGAGAAGTTCAGTTATGGCGGAATGCCGGTGACGGCATCGCCGCGGTCGTCGTCACTCGACGGCGCCGTCCTCGTCGCGCGACGGCTCCTTGCTCGGATCGAAGCCGGACACGATGTACACGACGCGGCGGGAGGCCGACACGGCGTGGTCGCCGAGACGCTCCATGAAGCGGCCGAGCAGCACGACGTCGATCAGCTGCTGACGGCTGCCGGTCCACTTGTCGGACAGAGCCAGGTCGAAGGTCTTGTGGTGCAGCGCGTCGAGCTTGTCGTCGTCGAGGATGATCTCCTCGGCGGTTTTGGCGTCGCGGTCCTGCAGCATGACGACGATGCGGTCGGCGGTCATCGACAGGAACTGCTGCATCTCGGTGAACAGCTCCGTGGCCTCGGCCGGCAGCGCCGGTTCGGGGTAGATGCGGCGTGCAGCTTCGGCGATGTGCTTCGCCAAATCGCCCATGCGCTCGAAGGTCGCGGCGAGCCGCAGCGTCGATACGACGACTCGCAGGTCGGTCGCCACCGGGTTCTGCTTGGCGAGCAGACGGATGCACTGGTCGATGACGCTGGATTCGAGGGCATCGATCTCGATGTCGCCGTCGATGACGCTCTGGGCGGCTTCGACATCCTGCTTCAGCAAGGCGTCTCCGGCCCCGTTGATGGCCTTGCGCACGTCTTGCACCATGCGATCGAGGTCATCGGCAACGGCCTTGAGCTCCTCGTCAAAAATAACGCGCATTGTTGTAGCCTTTCATGCTATGTAGTTGCTCTTGATGGAACCTCTATCAAGTGTAAGCCGCATAAGCTGTGTTTGCCTAGTGCGTGGCGGTCAGGTTCTTGAAATTGTCTCAAAATTCATTGGCTAGTTCACCCGGAATTCACGTTCGCCGCATGTCGCCTCTCGGTGTGAGACAATGGAACCATGCCTCAGTTTCAGCCGTCGGTATGGATTTTTGTAGTTTTCGCGCTATTGGCGCTGGCCGCATTGGCGGGAATCGGCTTTTTCATCGCGGACCGGCTGCAGCCCGTCATCATGAACGCGCTGCGCAGCAATGACCGCTTGCCGTCGTTGCAGTCTCGGCGTCGCGGCGCGCGCCGCCGTCAGGAGGATGACGAGCCGGCCGATGATCTGGATGACTCCACCCAGCTGGTGCTGTCGATGCTCTCGCTGGCGTCGGTCGTGGTGGACGATCAGGACGAGGTGGTCCGTGCCAATCCTGCGGCCTATAGACTCGGCTTGGTGCGTGATGACACGCTGATCGAACCTACGTTGCTTGACGCGGTGCACAAGGTGATGAAGGACGGTTCCCGGTGCTCGTTCGACCTGAAGACTCAGACGCCGGAGCAGTTCATGACGATGAACGGATTCGGTGCCGCGGCTGCCGATGACGGCCTGACCGCAGAGGCCTCGTCTCGGCCGAACTGGCTGAAGGTGACGGTGGGACGCATCGGCGACCATCTGGTGCTCGTGCTGATCAACGATGTCAGCGAGTCGATCCGGTTCGCTCAGATTCGAGACTCGTTCATATCGAACGTCTCCGAACAGCTGCTGCAACCGACCCGCGCGCTGGAGCGGCTGGCCGATTCGTTGGAGAGCGCGGACGTGAGCCACGAGCAGCTGTCGAACCACGCGCGGCAGGTGCGGCATTCCTGTGTGCGGCTCGACCGCATGATCTCTGACCTGCTGATGCTGATTAAGGCTCAGGAGCCGGTGACGGCTTCGGAGGCGAACCGTTGCGACCTGTTCTCGCAGGTTTCCGGGGCCGTGGATGATCTTGCCGGCGCTGCGCGGGATGCCGGGGTACAGGTGCGGGTCGGCGGCAAGAGCCCCGTGATGATTCACGGGGAGGCCGATCAGATTCGCATGGCCGTGCGCAAGATGGTGGAGAATGCGATCGTGTATTCACACCCAGGCGGGGCGGTCGGCGTCTCCGTCGCCCTGTCTTCGGACGGGAAGAACGCCGTGGTGCGTGTCATCGATCATGGCGAGGGCGTGCCGAAGGCCGATCTGCCCCGTATCTTCGAACGGTTCTACCGCGGTTCCAACCAGAACGAGCGCACGACCGACGGCATCGGTCTGGGATTGGCGATCGTCAAGCATGCGGCGCTCGCCCATCATGGCGATGTGACGGTGTGGAGCGCTCCCGGGCAGGGCAGCACGTTCACGCTGTCGCTGCCGGTGGGGGACTGATACGGCTCAGTTGCCGAGACGCCGGTAATCCCAGCGGTCGAAATGCTCCCATACCAGCATCATGACGCCGATGACCAGTCCGGCCGCGCACATGATGAGCAATTGCAGCACATCCAGCCCGCACGCGAGCAGTATCGCGCTGACGATCAGCGCGACCGACCACAGCACGCAGCCGATGAGGAACGTCTTGCGCAGGTCGACGCGCACCGGTTTCGGTGCCGGCTTGCGTACTTCAGGATTGATGATGGCTGCGAATTTCATACCTATATACCTTAGCGCATGGGATGAATCGGGCGGGTGGCGGTACATACACCGGCACCCGCCCGAGCGTTCAGTCCTTGATGATCGGGCGGCTCTTGCTGCCGCGTCCGTCACAGGTGCTCGACGACGTAATCGATGCACGCGGTGAGCGCGGCCACGTCCGACGGCTCCACCGAGGGGAACACGCCGATGCGCAGCTGGTTGCGCCCGAGCTTGCGGTATCCGGACGTGTCTACGATGCCGTTCTCGCGCAGCGCGGCGATGACCTGTTTGGCGCTGACCGCGTCATCCAGGTCGACGGTGACGACCGCATTGGAGCGCGAGCCCGGGTCGGCGACGAACGGCCGGGCGTATTCGCTGCGCTCCGCCCACTCGTACAGCAGCGCGGCGGACTGCGCGCAACGTGCCGTGGACCAGGCCATGCCGCCATTCTCGTTGAGCCAGCGCACCTGATTCTCCAGCATGATTAGCGTGGCGACCGACGGCGTGTTCAGGGTCTGATCCTTGCGTGCGTTGTCGAGCGCGGAGGTCAGCGAGAGGAACGGCGGAACCCAACGGCGGGAGCCTTCGAGCTTGGCTTCGCCCTCGACCTGCTGCGCACGTGCGATGGCGCGCGGCGACAGCACCGCGATCCACAGGCCGCCGTCGGAGCCGAACGCCTTCTGCGGGGAGAAGTAGTACGCGTCGGTCTGGCTGACATCCACCGGCAACGCGCCGGCAGCGCTGGTGCCATCGACCACGACGATCGCGTTCTGCTCGTCGCTGCCTTCCACGCGCCGCACCGGTGCCGACACGCCGGTGGAGGTCTCATTGTGCGCCCACGCGTAGGTGTCCACGCCGTCGGTGCGCTCGGGGAGCCGATAGGTGCCCGGCTCTCCCGCGAAGATGACGGGGTCGTCGAGGAAGGGCGCGCTCTGCGCCGACTTGGCGAACTTCGTGCTGAATGAGCCGTATGTGCCGAATGCGGCCTTGCCGACGATGAGCGACGCGCAGGCGATGTCCCAGAAGGCGCTTGCGCCGCCGTTGCCGAGCGCGATCTCATATCCGTCGGGCAGGGAGAAGAACGAGCCGAGTCCTTCACGGATGGAGGCGACCAGGGATTTCACCGGCGTCTGCCGGTGTGAGGTGCCGAGGAGCGTCTTGCCGCCGCGTTCGAGCGCGTCCACCTGCTCGGGGCGGATCTTGCTGGGGCCGGAGCCGAATCGTCCGTCTTCGGGCTTCATTGAGGACGGGATGTTCACGATATTGTCCATATGTTCAACACTAGCCAATGATGCGGATTGATGGGGGTCGGCGTTCATGTGTCGGATGCGGTCGGGTTGCCGATGGCCGCACCCCGCGGTAAGCTGGTCAACCGTGATGAACGTGCGGCGTCTTCGGAAGGCCGCATCGCGATGGTATTAAAGGAGCAAAAAGTATGAGGCATGCTGCGCATAAGGCCAATAAGGATTCCGTTCAGCGCACCAGCCCTTCGGCGTTATTCCGCTCCTCCCGGGGTTCCCACACGGCCAGGGCCGTGCGTGCCGTGCAGGCGGCCAACGGCGATGCCGTGGCGCTCGCCATCGACCCCGTTCTTGCAGCCAAGCTGAACGAGGTCGCCCCGATGACCCGCCGGGCCATCCGCGAGACCGCGAAGGCCGCGCAGCGCAAGTCGTACATGATGTCATCCGCATCCCTTGCGGCTCTGGTCGGCACTGCGGCCACCGCCTTGGCCTTTTCCAATATCCAGCAGTCGTCCAACTCTCGTCTGCTGGCCGACGATCCCGCCACGACGACCACTCAGCTGGCCCGCGTGACCGGTTCGACGGTCTCGCGTTCCGAATCCCGTACCGAGCTCGGCCCCATCGCCTCCGACCAGACCGCAGCCGCGGCCACGAGCGGCGCGGCCGACGCGAAGACGAGCAATACGATCGCCGACGCCAAATCCGTGCAGACCACCAACAACGGCAACTGGGAGCTGAACGACAAGAACTCCGCCATCGACGTGAGCCAGCTGTCCCGCTCCCTGGCGAACAACCCGCAGGTCGCGGTGCTGGTCGACCAGGATGCCGGCAAGCTGCCCGAAGGATTCAACCCGAACCATGCCACGGGCGACAGCGGTCTCGCCTATGCGTTCAGCCAGTGCACGTGGTGGGCGTACCTGCGTCGCCATCAGCTCGGCCTGCCCGTCGGATCATATTTCGGCAATGGTCAGGACTGGGCGAACTCCGCTCGTGCGCACGGCTACTGGGTGGACAACACGCCTCGCCACAAGGGCGACGTCATGGTGTTCCGCGCGGGTCAGGAAGGCGCGAGTTCCGTGTATGGCCATGTCGCCATCGTGGAGAGCATCAACGCTGACGGCACGGTCACCGTCTCGGAGTGCGGTGCTTCGCTGAACGGCAAGCCGGCATCCCGCACCCTTTCCAACGTGAACGACTTCCAGTACATCCACTACTGATTTTCGGCGGGTCTTCGGTCCCCGCCAGTGAGATTCATCTCTATTATTCTCCCGGGAGTGTCGCGCCGGTCGTGTGAAGATTGCCGGTTTTCCCGTGATGTTGCCGATATGGCGTGATTTCCTAGCGTGAGTGTTTTCAGGCGAAGATGCATGCCTGTGTGCTACAATCATGCCTCGATGATGATTTGCAAGAAGATTATTTCGACTATCACCGCCGCAGCAGCTGCGGTGGGGTTGTTCACGGTATCGGTGCCTGTCGCCTTGGCCGGTTCCGATAATGCGAGCAGGAAGGCGATTACCTCTTCTCGCTCGTTCCCGAAGATGAACACCGCGCGTAAGGACCTGCTCAAGGAGACCGTATCGGTCAGCTCCGATGACAGCGAAAGCTGGGGCGGTGTGGAATCCCTGAACGTGCCCGAGACCAAGTCCACGGCCGAGAAAAAGGCCGAGGAAGAGGCCAAGAAGGCCGAAGAGGAGCGCAAGGCCGCCGAGAAGGCCGCCGCCGAAGCCGCCCGCCTGCAGGCGGCGGAGGTCAGCCGTTCCCGCGCATCGGCCGCGACCAGCAGCACCAGCTCGTCGTCCGTCTCCAATGACGGTGCGGTCAATGCCCCGGTCAGCGCCAATGGCGCCGGCGTGGTCGCCTACGCCTCCCAGTTCCAGGGCGTGCCCTATGTGTACGGCGGCACCACGCCGTCGGGATTCGACTGCTCGGGCTTCACGCAGTACGTGTACTCCAAGTTCGGCATCAGCCTGCCGCGTATCGACTATCAGCAGCGTGTGTGGGCTCAGGCTCACGGCACGAAGGTCAGCGATCCCCAGCCGGGCGACCTGATGTGGAGATCCGGCCATGTGGGCATCTACGTCGGCAACGGTCTGATGATTCACGCGCCGCGCCCCGGCAAGAGCGTGTCCATCGTGCCCGTATACGCTTCCTTCGAGTATTACCGAATCATCTAAGCCGGTTGCTTCGGGTCGAAGAGTCTTCGAACGATATTTCGCACTGCACAGCGCCTCCATTGGGGCGCTGTCGTGCTTTTTCGACAGGTGATGCGGCGACGATGCCGTGCCCGCTTCCGCTGCGCTGCCGCGCGTTATGACACACCGACGCCAGGAATGTGGCATTGTTCTCAATCGGCAAAATGACTGATGTTCATCCCGCATCCTGACGCGTACGCGGTATTCTAGGAACTATGACCCGATGCGCCGCTGCATCGGTGTTACCTTAAGGAGGTTGCCATGATCAACGAAAAGGCGATTCTGGTTGGGGTGGACGGTTCTCATGCCAGTTACAAGGCCACGTGGTGGGCCGCCAATTTTGCCAAGCATGCGGGATTGACGCTGCAGATCGTATGCGCGTATTCGCTGCCCAGCTACGCCGCAGTGTCGTTCGACGCCACGTACACCGCGATGGGTGATGACAACGCGGCGCACAGCGACGCACAGGAGATTCTTTCCAAGGCCAAGGCCATCGCCGACGAGCAGGGCGTCGAGGCGGCGACGCTGATCGTCACCGGTGACCCAGCGTCCGTGTTCGTCGAGCTGTCGCGCAACTATAATCTCATCGTCATCGGCAATCGCGGCAAGGGCGGACTGGCCGAGCGCCTGCTCGGCACCACCAGCTCGTCGCTGCCCGCGTACGCGTACTGCCCGATCGTCGTCGTGCCCTATACCGACGACGACGGCAACCTGATGCACCTGAACAACACGATCACCAAGGTGGCGGTTGGCTCCGACGAGTCGAAGTGGGGTCTGAAGGCGCTGGACATCGCCGCCTCGTTCGCCAACATGTGGGGTGCCGAACTCGACGTGATCTCCGCCGCGCCGAAGGTGCAGGGATCAGACGGCGACAAGGCCGTGATGGAATCCTTCATGGAGGATCTTGAGGTGCGCATCAAGCCGATCGAGGAGTCCTACCCCGATCTGAAGATCACCCGCACCGTGGTGCCGGGCAACGCCGTGCAGGCGCTGACCAAAGCCAGCTATGACCATGACGTGGTCGTCGTCGGCTCCCGCGGCCGCGGCGGGTTCACCGGCCTGCTGCTGGGCTCCACCAGCCAGGGACTGATCCAGCACGCCGTCGGCCCGGTGTATGTCGTACCCCGCAAGTACGTCGAAGCCGCGGAATCCCGTCTTGACACGGTTCCGAGCTCGCCGGCCGATGTCGAGCCGAAGCCCTTGGAGTCCATCGGCGGTGTTGAGGAGCTGCCGGTGCCGGCCGCGCAGCCGGAGGTCGTCGAGCAGATCGATTCGGCCATCGACCCCGAGCACAAGGCCTGATTCGGCTCTGATGCATGCAGTGGCCCCGCCGGACTCGATGCCCGGCGGGGCCACGATGTTGTTGTGCCGGCGCTCGTGCCGCGGACGCGGCAGCATGAACTCCTCCGTGCCGTTATATGACAGGGGAGGAGCCCCGCGATGCCTCAGTGGCGAACCGTCACGTCCATGCGCACCGGCGTCTCCTGCACATAGGTGTGCTTGACGGTGCAGCCCTTTTCGATGTGGCGCGTGACACGCTCCTTGAGCTTGTTCGCATCCTCTTCGCTCAGCTTCGCGTCAGTGGCATCCACTACGACCTGCTCGTTGAAGTTGATGTAGGCATCGCTGTCGGCGTCATATGTGCCGTCCACGACGATCTTCGCGCCCTTGCCGTCACCGAGTGTGTGCTCGATGGCGAACTGGCTGGACAGCGCGGCACAGCCCGCCAGCGCGATCTTCATCAGGTCTCCGGGGGTGAACACTCCGCGGCCCTTGCCGAACTTGATGTGAGCGCCGTCATCGCTGAACGCATCCCATGAACCATCCTTGTTGCGCTCGACCCAAAGTCGCTTGCCCATGCGTATCTCCTCGTGTAGTCGTCATGACGCGCCTGCCGCGTCACACATACCTCTAATGTAGACCACAATCGTTCGCCATGGGTCGTGATACGCGTTCGGCTGGACGCCCCTCCGGCCCGAGCACGTCTGCTCGATGGGTACTTTGGTCTGATCTGGGTCTGGTTTGGGGTGTCTACCCCCGTCTCGTCCGGCGTTTCATCTCCGAAATCGCCTGTGCATGCCATGTTTCGGCGTCACGCTGTGCGGGTACCGTCACGCTGTGCGGGTTCGTGGCGTGACGGTTTCTTGGAAACCGCTGGAAACACTGGGGTTTGTGGTACCGTCACTGTGTGCGAGGGCGCACACAGTGACGGTACCCGCACAGCGTGACGCTACCGCATCCATCGCACGTTGCCGTCCGTCGTCTCCGCCACTCGCGTCGGGCTGTTAGCCGCTGTCGTTACACTGGGTGGCATGGCTTTGACACCGGAACAACTCGCAGATATCCGCACCCGTATCCCCGCCCGTCCTCACAGTGACGTCCCCACGCCGTACGAGGATTTGGTGCGCCGGATCATGCTCGAAGGCACGCTCAAGTCCGATCGCACCGGCACGGGAACGATATCCCTGTTCGGGCAGCAGATGCGTTTCGACCTGTCAGAAGGATTCCCGCTGCTCACCACCAAGACCGTGTTCTTCAAGGGACTGGCATACGAGCTGCTGTGGTTCCTCAAGGGCAGCAGCAACGTGCGCTGGCTGCAGGAGCACAACGTGCACATCTGGGATGACTGGGCGGACGAGAATGGCGACCTCGGTCCCGTGTACGGTGTGCAGTGGCGCAGCTGGCCCGCGCCGACTCCCGAAGACCCGAATCGCACCATCGACCAGATCGGCAATGTCCTCGACCTGATCCGCAACCACCCCGACTCCCGTCGCATGGTGGTCAGCGCATGGAACCCGGCCGAGGTCGAGAACATGGCGCTGCCGCCCTGCCACGCCCTGTTCCAGTTCTACGTGGCCGACGGGCGGCTCAGCTGCCAGCTGTACCAGCGTTCGTGCGACATGTTCATCGGGGTGCCGTTCAACATCGCTTCGTATTCGCTGCTGACGATGATGATCGCGCAGCAGACCGGCTTGGAACCGGGCGAATTCGTCTGGACCGGCGGCGACTGCCACGTCTACGACAACCACGTCGACCAGGTGCTGGAGCAGCTGTCGCGCGAGCCGTACCCGTATCCGAAGATCGAGATCCGCAAGGCCGATTCGCTGTTCGACTACCAGTACGAGGATTTTACGATCGTCGACTACCGGCACCATCCCACCATCAAGGCACCGGTCGCGGTCTGAACCGACCATTACACTATTGTCCCAGTCCGATTCAAGGAGTGAATGAAATGGAGCATGATAGTAGCCGCAACGGCTATCACGAACCGGAGCCCGGGTTCGCCGGGCAGGAGAAAGCCGATGATTGGGGTGATGACTTTCCCAAGACGTTTTCAGTGAACCTGATTTGGGCCGAAGCTGACGACAAAGACGGCCGTCCCGGTGCCATCGGGTTCGACGGCGGCATGCCTTGGCATCTGCCGGAGGATATGAAACGTTTCAAGGAGCTCACCGTCTCTCACCCGGTGATCATGGGACGCAGGACATGGGAGTCACTGAACGTGAAGTACCGTCCGCTGCCCAATCGTGACAACATCGTGGTATCGCACAATCCCCAGTATCTGGCGCTGGGCGCCACGGTCGTCACCGATCTGGATGCGGCGCTCGACATCGCGCGGCAGGAGGCCATTCCCGACGACGGGCTTGACCGCAGCGAGATCTGGGTGATCGGTGGAGCGCAGGTCTTCCAGGAGGCGCTGCCTTTCGCCAGCAAGGCGTTCGTGACGAAGATCCAGACCTCAGTGGACGCAGACACGTATGCGCCCGATATGGACGCTCTGGTCGACGCCGGCCTGTGGGAGGTCGCCGACCCCGGCCATTGGAAGAGAACGCAGAAGGACGACAGCGGAATCAAGCGGTACCGCTTCGTCACCTATCGCAAGATCGGCTGAATCGCCGCGCGCGCAAGTTCACCGGGCGCCTTACGCACAGGCGCCCATCGGAAACCATCAGGAGCCATCATGACACAGCAGCACCCATACACCGTGATGACCGTGTGCACGGGCAACATCTGCCGTTCGCCCATGGCGGAGATCATCCTTCGCGCCGAATTCGAGTCGCGTGGGATAGGGGAGGACCGCGTGCGCGTCCTGTCCAGCGGCGTGAGCGACGAGGAGTACGGCCATCCTATCGACCCGCGCGCCGTGCGCGTGCTGCGGGCCGACGGGTATGAGATCCCCACGCATCATTTCGCCCATCGCGTCACGCGCGAGGAGATCGAGGAAACCGACCTGTTCCTGCCGATGACGGCCTCGCATATGCGCGCGCTGCTGCGGCAGCTGCCGTCCTCCAAGCGCGCCGAAGTGCACATGTACCGCAGTTTCGACCCGAACCTGCCCAAGCCGGCGGCCGGCCGCGAGGACTCCATCGACCTGGTGGATCCCTGGTATGGCGGGCCCCGCGAGTTCCAGGTGGCCATCGGCCAGATTCAGGAGGTCGCGCCGTACATCGTCGATTGGGTGGAACGGCAGATCGGATGACGGCATGCGGCCGGCCGCCGGAGCGCGGCGGCACGCGACGAGATGCGATGAAACGCGACGCGCCTTGGCATGACTGCCGGGCGCGTCGCGTCATATTCGCCGGATTGCGCCGCGGCGAGCCGGGGCGGATACCGTTCGCCGGATTATTCTGGTGCATTGACAGCCGGTTTCGCGGGGATACCCGCGTATTCCATCGGAACATGTATCGGAACGTTCGAGGAGGAATGATGAGCAGACTGAACGGCAGACGTGCCGAGGCCGAAGCGCAGGGGTTGCGCGTCAACGTGGCGATTCTGGGCGCCGGGCGCATCGCGCATTCGATGGCGCGAACACTGGTGGCGATGGCGGCGGACCCGCGGTATGCCGGTCTGGTAGCGCCGTATGCGGTCGCCGCGCGTGACGGGGGCAGGGCCGCGGCGTTCGCGGCCGAATACGGGTTCCCGGTGTCGTATGGCTCGTATGACGAGCTGCTGGCCGACCCGGACGTGGATCTGGTGTATATCGCCACGCCGCACAGCCTGCACGCCGAGCAGGGCATCGCCTGCCTGAAGGCCGGCAAGAACATCCTGGTCGAAAAGTCGTTCACCGCGAACGCCGCGCAGGCCCGTGCGCTGCTCGATGCGGCCGACGGCAGCGGTCTGCTGTGCACGGAGGCTATCTGGACGCGCTACATGCCGTCACGGGCCATCGTCGACCGGATCGTGGCCTCCGGCGCGATCGGCGAGCTGCGGTCGATTTCGGCGAACCTGTGCTATCCGGTGTCGGGCAAGGCGCGTATGAGCGATCCCGCGATGGCTGGAGGGGCGCTGCTCGACGTCGGCGTGTACCCGCTCAATTTCATCGACATGGTGATGGGCGGCCACGGCGAGGTGCCGGTCGAGCGCGTCGAGACGTCGATGACGCCATACGCCCCGACCGGCGTGGACGCGCAGAACTCGACCACGCTGTATTACGCCAATGGCGTGATGGCGGTGTCCACGTCGTCGATGCTCGCCTGCTCCGACCGTGCGGGCTGCATTTGGGGCGACAAGGGGTGCGTGGTGTGCCGCAACATCAACAACATCGAAGCGATCGACGTGTACGGCGCCGACCATGCCGTGGCGGAGCATTACGATGTGCCGGCGCAGCTGACCGGTTACGAGTATCAGGTCGTCGCCGCGGCGAACGCGATTCTCGACGGGCGCGAGGAGTGCGCCGAGATGCCGCACGCCGATTCGCTGCGCATCGTCGAGCTCATGGACGAGCTGCGGGCGAAGTGGGGGCTGAAGTATCCGTTCGAGTGACGGTTCTGCGGCAGGTTGGGCGGCGGGTTCCTCATCCATCCTTGACGGGACTCGCCGCCAGGCATGCTCCTAGAACACCAGCTGTATCAGCAGCATATACACCGCGGTGACGCCGGCGGTCGAAAGCAGTATGTTGCGCTTCCACAGATGCAGCAATGTGATGACGGCACAGGCGATGAGTTCCGGAATGCCGTGCGAACCGGTCAGGATCGGCGTGTTGCGTAGCGCATATACCACCAGCAGGCCGGTCATGGCATAGGGGGAGCACCTTGCCGAAGTATTCGACGAGCTTGGGTGGTTGCCTGGATTCGGGGAACACCAGAAAGGCGGATTCTAGCGGTGGTTGCAACACCAAAAAAAACACCAGGTGTTGCAACCACCGCTAGAATCCGCCAAGTGATATCGTCGAACTCGCCACGTCGACGCCCCGCGTCGAAATCGCCCTCGCCGGGCACTTCATCATTCATCACTGGCATGGTTCCATTATCACGACATTATGTCGCAGAACGAATACGGCACCCCGGCAACGCGAGTGGGTCGCCGGGGTGCCGGGGTGCGGGGTGCCGAAATGCCGAAGCGGTGTATGGGTGCCGCCCGGCCCAGGTGGGTCACACCCGGGCCAGTTTCTTGCTCCTGAGACGCAGCACGACATCGGCGGAGTCGGCGACGCGCTTGGAATGCGTCACCACGATCACGCATTTGCCGAGCTGATGGGCG
>ERZ827181.3047-NODE-3047-length-12799-cov-4.517420_pt1 | contig 12799 bp, 12 predicted proteins | sample MGYA00519778_ERZ827181 | MGnify/ENA primary metagenome ERZ827181 (study PRJEB31778, sample SAMEA3449273) | human gut metagenome | biome: human gut; feature: human-associated habitat; material: faeces | place: United Kingdom | collected 2010/2012 ...
AGTGCCGCGAGAGAAGCCAGCGCAAGTGCGCCGATCCGTTTTTTTCTCATTTTACGGCCTCCTTTTTTCTGCGTCCCGCTCCGAGCAATACGCCCGCCGTGCCGTACGCCTCGGTGTCGATACGGGAAATATACCCGTCCCGTTCCGCGCGCACGATACGCGAATATTTTGCCGAAGGGAACAGGGAAACGTCGTCTATCCATTCCGTATTTCCGCCGTGCGCCGCCACCATATCGCGGAATTTCCGAAACGCCGCGCCGCTTTCCACCGCTTTTTCGCACATCAGCCGACACTCGTCCAAAGCGCCCTTGCCCGAGAGAAACAGCATGCGCGCCGAAAGCTCCGTCGCCAGCAGCGTATAGTCCTCGGGCGCCCGCCCCTGAAGACACTCCACCGCTTCGATCACCTCCAGCGAATTGCCCGCCGCATTTCCCAGCGGAACGTCCATATCCGTCAGAAGCGCGGTCACTTTTTTGCCGTGTTCCTTGGCGATACGCACCATCAGCGACGCCAGAGCGCGCGCCTCCTCTTCGGTCTTCATAAACGCGCCGCTGCCCACCTTGACGTCCAAAACCAGGCAGTCTATCCCTTCGGCCAGCTTTTTGCCTAAAATACTCGCCGCAATCAGCTCTTTTTTGTCCACCGTCGCCGTGACGTCGCGCAGGGCGTAAAGCTTTTTGTCCGCGGGCGCCAAAGCGTCCGTCTGCCCGATGATCGAGCACCCGACGGAAGCGATTACCTCGCGGAATTTTTTCTCGGATAAATAGCAGTCGTATCCCTCGATCGCTTCCAGCTTATCCAGCGTTCCGCCCGTGTGGCCAAGCCCGCGGCCGCTCATCATAGCCACTTTGACGCCGCAGGCGGCGACGATGGGCGCCACGGCCAAAGAAACGCCGTCCCCCACGCCGCCCGTGGAATGTTTATCCGCCTTTATTCCCTCTATCCCGCTCAAATCGAGCGTCGTCCCCGAACGGATGATTTCTCTCGTCAGGGCGTCTGTCTCCGCAAAGGACAAGCCCTTCAGATAGGCAGCCATAAGCAGGGCGGACGCCTGATAATCGGGGATTTCCCCGCGCGTATATCCGCGCACGAAAAATCCGATCTCGTTTTCCGAAAGCTCTCCGCCGTCCCGTTTTTTGCGTATCACGTCGTACATTCTCATACTTGTTTCTCCCCGCCTTTACGATTTTACAGCCGATATAAACGGCTTACCGACCATATTTTCCCGCTATTTATCCTTCCGCGTTTCCTTAAAAAGCTCTCCGCCGAACGAGCACGGCAACAGCTCTTTCAACAAATATTCCTTCACCGCGAAGCTCGAAGCCTCGCCTCCCTTCCCCAGAAATATCCGAAACTCCTCTCCGCAAAACTCCCGCATAAACTGTCGGCATACCCCGCAGGGCGGGCAAAAGGGAAGCTCGGCCGCGTCCCGTTCGCCGCCGACGACGGCAATCGCGGAAAATTCCCGTTTGCCCTCGCTGACCGCTTTGCAAAACGCCGTCCGTTCGGCGCAGCAGGTCGGCGTAAAGGACGAGCTTTCTATGTTGCAGCCCGTATAGATCTCTCCGTCCGCCGTTTCCAGCGCCGCTCCCACGCAAAACCCCGAATAGGGCGCATAGGCGTTTTTTCGCGCCTTCAAAGCCGCGGCTATCAACTTTTTTGTCTCCGTGCTCATTGCTTTATTTTCCTCTCGGTTTTTCAATCGGCGCTGCCCTGCCCCGTCCAAAAGCTCTTTCCCGCGCCGCCCTTCAGGCCGAACAGCTCCAGAACGGTTGCGGAGACGTCCGCAAACGTCGTCCTCGTGCCGAGAGTTCCGCCCGCGACGTCCTTGCCGTACATCAAAACGGGCACATACTCGCGGGAATGATCGGTGCTCGGCGTATCGGGATCGCAGCCATGGTCCGCCGTAATCATTAAAACGTCGCTCTCTTTTAATTTCGGCAAAAAATTTTTCAGCCATTCGTCGAAGCGCGCGATCGCCGCCGCATATCCGTCCGCGTCGTTACGGTGGCCGTAAACCATATCGAAATCCACGAGGTTGACGAAACACAGCCCCTCGAAGTCTCTTTCGAGACACCTCTCCGTCTTTTCCATGCCGTCCGCGTTATCGAGGTTGGCGCCCCGATTTTCCGTCAGTCCCCGCCCCGCGAAGATATCGGAAATTTTCCCCACGCCGAGGACGTCCAATCCGTTTTCCTTAAGGATATCGAGCATCGTCTTTCCCGTCGGCTCCAACGAAAAATCGTGGCGGCGCGGCGTGCGGTAAAAACGGCCCGCCTCGCCGAGAAAGGGCCGCGCAATCACCCGTCCCGCCGCGTTATCGCCTGTCAGCAACTCCCGCGCGATGCGGCAATACCGATACAGCTCCTCCACGGGCACAACCTCCTCGTGCGCGGCGACCTGAAACACGCTGTCCGCGGACGTATATACGATCAGCTTCCCCGTTTCGAGATGTTCCTTTCCGAAATCTTCGATTACCTGCGTCCCCGAATAGGGCCGATTGCATAAAATCCCCCGCCCCGTCGCCGCCGAAAACTTTTCGAGAAGCTCTTTCGGGAAGCCCTGCGGATAGGTGGGAAAAGGAGTTTCGGAAATGATTCCCGCTATCTCCCAATGCCCCGTGGTCGTATCCTTGCCCTTGCTCGCTTCCGACATTCTGCCGTAGGCCGCGTTGGGTAAAACTTCGCCTTGAAACTCGTCCTTTGTCTTTCTATATGCCGTATCGGGAAAAACTTCTGCTTTATATGCGTCCGCCGTTTTTTCGCAGGCCGCACGAGGCGGAATCCCCTTTTGAAGTCCATGCGCCCATTCGCGCACGCCGTCTATTTGAAACAATCCCAGCGAAGCGAGCGTTTCCGCGCGGAAAAATTTACTTTTCGACACGGCGCGCAAGGTATTGCTCCCCTCGTCGCCGTATTCGTCCGCGTCGGGCAGCGCTCCGATCCCGAAGCTGTCCAGAACGATCAAAAAAACTCTTCTTTTCATCGCGCGGCCCTTCAGGCGATCTCCAGCGCCAATTCCATCATTTTCGTAAACGTGGTTTGACGTTCTTCGGCGGACGTCGTCTCCCCCGTCGAAAGGTGATCGCTGATTGTGAGGATGGAAAGAGCCTCCTTTCCCGCGCGCGCCGCGTTCATATACAGCGCCGCCGTCTCCATTTCCACGGCCAAAACGCCCATTTTCCGCCACTTGAGCGTAGATACGGAGTCGTCGTAAAACAGATCGCTGGAAAGGACGTTTCCCACGTGCGGGGAAATTCCCAGCCCCCTTGCCGCCTCGGCCGCCACCGTCAACAGACGATAGCTTGCAATCGGCGCAAACGTTCCCGCAAGAGAAAACTGCGCCGCATAATTACTGTCCGTACACGCGCCCATGCCCAGCACGATATCCCGCACGCGCAGCTTTTCGGAGATCGCGCCCGCACTGCCCACGCGGATAATGTTTTCCACGTCGAAAAAGTGAAACAGCTCGTACGAATAAATGCCGATGGACGGCATGCCCATGCCCGAGGCCATGACGGATACCCGTTTGCCCTTATACGTGCCCGTATATCCCTGAATACCGCGCACGTCGTTGACGAGCACGGCGCCTTCGAGGTATTCCCGCGCGATAAATTTCGCCCGCAGAGGGTCGCCGGGCATCAGCACGGTCTTTGCAAACGCGCCTCTTTCCGCCGCGATATGAGGTGTAGCCATAAATTTTCTCCTTTTTATCGGCGATATTCCGACGTTATTTCCAAACGCTGCGGAAGATCTGAAATCTTTTCCTTGATAAACTCGGGATAAAGATACCTCTCTCCCAGCGACTCAAGCTCCGCCCATTCGAAGGACAGCTTCTTTCCGTCCTCTTTTCTCGAAAAGCCGTCCTCGGGCAGGCCTTCCGCTTCCGCGAGATAATAGAGACATATCTCGTGATAAAATTCCTTGGTCACGTCCTCGGTGAAAAACGCCTGGTTCAGCCAGAGGGGCCGGACGGGCCGCACCGCGGCGCCAAGCTCCTCGCTCATTTCCCGCACCAGCGCTTCCTCCGCGGTTTCCCGCAGCTTTACTCGTCCACCCGGCAGATAGTAATAGGGCAAAGCGTCGTCCTTCATGATCAGCAGTCTGCCGCCTTTGACGATCACGGCGCATACGCGGTAATTGAAACGCCCTTCTTCCGTATGAAAAGAGATATCCAATTTAATTTTTCGCTCCTTCCTTTACCAGCCGCACGACGGCCGACGTTCCCAGCCGCCGGCACCCAAGCGCGAGGAAATCCTCCGCGTCTTTCAGCGAACGAATCCCGCCCGCGGCCTTCATCTTTACGTCTTTTCCGATATGCGCGGCAAACAGACGGATATCCTCCCGCGTCGCGCCGCCCGTGGAAAAGCCCGTGGAAGTCTTGATGTAGTCCGCGCCCGCGTCGGTGACGATTTCGCACATTTTAATCTTTTCCGCTTCCGTCAAAAGACATGTCTCCACGATCACCTTCAATATTCTGTCCTTTCCGTGGCAAAGCTCGGTTAAGGCGCGCACTTCTTCCCCGACGCGGCCGAAGTCCCTTTCCTTCAGCGCGCCGACGTCGATCACCATGTCGATCTCGTCCGCGCCGTTTGCGATCGCGTCCCCCGCCTCGAAGAGCTTGGTTTCCGTCGTGGCGTAACCGTTGGGGAACCCGATCACCGTGCAGATTTTCAAGCTGTCCCCGACGTATTCTTTCGCCCGACGGACGCGGCTGGGCGGAATACACACGCTCGCCACCCCGTACTTTATCCCTTCGTCGCAAAGAACTTTTATCTCCTCCCACGTCGCCGTCTGCCTTAAAAGCGTATGATCGACATGCCTCAATATTTCCTCGTTTTCCATACCTGTTTCCTTTTATCTTTGATATTTTTCCGCCAGCGCTTTCAGCCATTCCGCCGCCCGCTTTCCAAGTTCCGATTTTTTGAAGCGGTAGCTCCAATTTTCGCGCGAAACGGTGGAGGGAAAATTGATCCGCGCCGCCTTTCCCAGACAGAGCAAATCGTTCATCGGCACGACGGCCGCGAAAGATTTCCCCGAAAACAACAGGCGAATCGTCGTTTTACACAGCGCCGAAGCGCTTTCCGCGCGCACGGGGACTTTCGCCGCCCCGCATTCGCGGCGCAAATCCTCTTCAAAGGTATGCCGCGCCGTCTCGTCCAGGCCTTCGATATAAGAGAGCAGCGGCTCGTTGTCGTGCGTGCCCGTGTAAGCGATGCAGTTTTCCCCGTAATGGGAGGGCTTGTGATCGTTGTCGGGATTGCCGTCGAAGGCGAACTCCAGCACCTTCATGCCCGGATATCCCGTCTCTTTCAGCATTTTCCGCACCCCCTCGTCTATGATCCCCAGGTCCTCCGCGACGATGGGACGGCCTTTCCTGCCCTCGAACAGCGCCGCGCCCGGTCCCTTCAGCCATTCGCCCTCCTTCGCGTCCGCCGCCCCCGCGGGGATCGCGTAAAAGCGGTCGAAACCGCGGAAATGATCGATACGAAGGATATCGAACAGCGTCAGCGCATAATCGATGCGCGCGTGCCACCAGGCGTAACCGTTTCCTTTCAGCTTTTCCCAATCATAGACGGGATTGCCCCACAGCTGACCGTCGGCGGAAAAGGCGTCGGGCGGCACCCCCGCCACGGTGGCGGGAGCGCCCTTTTCGTCCAGTAAAAACAGTTCGCCCCGATATTTCCACATCTCCACGCTGTCCGACGCGACATAAATGGGCATGTCGCCCATGATTTCCACGCCGTTTTCATGCGCGTACGCCTTCAGGGCGTTCCATTGTCTGAGAAAAAGATATTGCGTAAACTGCCAAAACTCCAGCTCGTCGCCGTTTTCCGCCATAAAGGCGCCGATTGTTTTTTCGTCGCAGAGGCGATACGGCTCCGGCCATTCCGTCCAGGGAAGATACGAAAATTTGCTTTTCAGGGACATGAACAGGGCAAAATCCCGATATTTACCCGTTTTCAAAAATTTTTTCCAATCGGAAGCCGTCCGATCAAACCTCGCAAAGGCCTTTTTCAGCACCTCGGCTCTATGCAGAAACAATTTTTCGTAATCCACCCGCCGCGGGTCGGCGCCCCAATCGAGGAAAGCATAGTCGGCTTTTTCCAAAAGCCCCTCCCCTTCCAGCGCGTCGAGGTCGATAAAATAATAATTAAGCGCGTCGGACGCGCACGACTGATACGGGCTGTCCCCGTAATTTGTGGGCAGCAGGGGCAATACCTGCCAGAGCTTCATTCCCGCGGACTTCAGCCAGTCGATAAAGCGATAGGCGCTTTCCCCCATAGTCCCGATGCCGTACGGCGCGGGAAGCGACGAAATCGGCAGAAGCACGCCCGCCTTTCTTTCCTTGGTCATGATTTCTCCCCCCTTTCTATTCAGTATTAATCTACCACATCTCGCCCGAAAAATCAAGCGTTTGGGAAAATTTCTTTCCCCGCCGCAAAAAAAATGGCAGACCGCTATTGACTATCCCCGTTATCTATGATATAATGGACGTAAGACAGAACCGTAATTCGGAAAAATAAAACGCATCGTCAGTATAAGGAGGGAAGTTTTTATGAAAAAGCGTCGTCTGCTTGCAATGGCGGCAATCCTGTTTTGCGTTATCGGTTTGTTTTCCTTTTCGGGCTGTACCGCCAAATATAAATTATCGATTAAAAACGAACCGAATATCGCCGTTCTTTCCCGCTTAAAAACGCGCTATGCGGCAGGCGAACAGGTAATGGTCGTCACCGAGGTCGTTTTAGACGCCGACGTGGAAGTATTTCTCAACGGGCAATCCATCGGAAAGCAGACGGCCGTCTATACGGAAAACGGATATCAATGGGAATATTATTTTGATATGCCTGCCCGCAACGCCGTACTGAAATTTGAAATTATAAGCGGAGGCGGGCTGCTTCCTGCGCCCGTAGAAATAAAAAACATTCGGTATGTAAGGACGGGTTGGGCCGAAAACACAAACAAATCCTATCAAATCATCAAAAGCGTCGAAGCATTAAACGCCTATTCCGAAAGCAATAAAGCTATTTTTCAGTTAGAAAACGCCGTCGCCTATCATAACGCCGTAAAAAACTACGACGACGATTTTTTCGAGACTTATTTTATCGTCTTAGTTGTTTTAGAAGAAGGCAGCGGCGGCAATTCCCACAAAGTCAGGAGCTGTTTTTCCGACCAAAGGGAGCTGACCTTAAACGTCGAAAGGATTGTTCCGGAGGCCGGCGATTGCGCCATGCAGGGCTGGCATATTTTTTTGGAGTTATCTAAGGATTACGGCGATATCGATCGGGTTAAAATAGAAATCATAAACTGATTTTTCCTTTTGTCCCAAAGCTCAACCCCCGCGGAGATTTATAAAAAATCTCCGCGGGGGTTGTACTCTGATACGGGAATAATTGTTTCAAACGGCCGCCTGGTCCGGCAAGCCTTATCCCGCTTATTTCGCCTTGTTCTTTTTCACCGCGCGGCGCACAAGCTTGCAGATTTCCACAAACGGAATCACCGTAAGCGCCAGGCCTATGGCGATAAAGTATTCCTTCGCGCTGATGGCGGCAAACTCGAACGCGGTATTGATCCCTGGCAGATAAATGACGGCCAGCGTCAAGAGGAAGGAGAATACAAACGCGCCCCACAGGTATTTGTTCTGTTTCTTCATGGAAAACACCGAATGTTCGATCGAACGCACGTTGAAGGAGTGGAACATTTCCGTCATGGACAGGGTGAGAAACGCCATCGTCATGCCGTCGGGGCTGACGCCCTCGATCGACCAGTTTCCGCTTTCGATAAAGTGCCCGATGAAATAGGAAAGCAGGGTGATTGCGCCGATAAAGAAGCCTTGCAGGGCGACGTTTACCCCCACGCCGCCGGCAAAAATCCCTTCCTTATCGTCGCGCGGCTTGCGCTTCATGAGGTCGTGTTCGCCGTCCTCCATGCCCAGCGCCAGCGCGGGAAAGGTGTCCGTGATGAGGTTTATCCACAATAAGTGCATGGGCCGCAGAAGCGTAAACCCTAACATGGTGGCCGCGAACACCGCGATCACCTCGGCGAGGTTGCTGGAAAGCAAAAACTGTATCGCCTTTCGGATATTGTCGTAAATGCGCCGTCCTTCGCCCACGGCGGTGACGATGGTGGCAAAATTGTCGTCCTGAAGCACCATATCCGCCGCGCCCTTGGTGACGTCGGTGCCCGTAATGCCCATGCCCACGCCGATGTCCGCGCTCTTGATGCTGGGCGCGTCGTTGACGCCGTCGCCCGTCATGGCCGTGATATAGCCCTTCTTCTTCCAGGTCGTGACGATGCGCACCTTATGCTCGGGCTGAACGCGCGCATATACCGAATACTGTCCGATCTTTTCCTCAAATTCCTCGTCGGAAATTTCATTCAGCGCCGCGCCCGTGATCGCCTGCGATTTGTCCGTGATAATCCCCAGCTCCATGGCGATCGCCACGGCCGTGTCGATATGATCGCCCGTAATCATGATGGGACGGATACCCGCCTCCTTACATTCCGCGATCGCCGCTTTCACCTCGGGACGAATGGGGTCGATCATGCCCGTAAGCCCGACAAACGTGAGGTCTTTTTCGATGTCCTCCGGCTCGAAATTTTGAGGGACGGTATCCGGCTTTTTATACGCCGCGGCAAGCACGCGCAGCGCCCTGTCCGCCATGCCCTTGTTGGCCGAAAGGATTTCCTCTCTCTTTTCGTCCGTCAAAGGCACGTCTTTCCCGCCGACCCGCACGCGCGTACAGCGCTTGAGAATTTCGTCGGGCGCGCCTTTCGTATATTGCACGACGCCCTCCGCCGTCGCGTGAACGGTGGACATCATCTTACGCATACTGTCGAAGGGCGCTTCGGCCACTCTCTTGTCCGCCGCGTCCAGCTCCGTCTTGTTCAGGCCCAGCTTATAGGCGTAATTGACGAGGGCGCATTCGGTGGGTTCTCCCTTCGCCTGTTTCGTCTCCCCGTCGAGCACCGCGTCCGAGCACTGCGCCATCGCGCGGGCCAGAAGCGCCTCGTCCTCGCCGTAATGATCGACGACGGTCATTTTGTTCTGCGTCAGCGTGCCCGTCTTATCCGAACAGATAATCTGCGTGCAGCCCAGCGTCTCCACGGCCGTCAGACGTTTGACCACCGCTTTTTTCTTCGCCATTTTCGTCATGCCCATGGACAAGACGATCGTCACCACGGTCGCCAGCCCCTCGGGAATCGCCGCCACGGCCAAAGACACGGCCACGATAAAGCTGTCGAGCACCACCTCGAGCGCAAAGCTCCTTCCGAGGATCAGCTTGAAAGCGAAAATAAATACGCAGATACCCAAAACGATATAGCTCAGGATCTGGGACAGCTTGTTGAGACGCTTCTGAAGCGGGGTGACCTCGTCCTTCGCCTGCGCGAGAATGTCCGCGATCTTGCCCATTTCCGTCTGCATCCCCGTCGCCACCACCACGACTTTCGCGCGGCCGTAAACGATCGTGCTGCCCATATACACCATATTTTTTCTGTCGCCCAGAGGAATGTCCTTCAGCTCGCCCAGCTCCAGCTTTTCCGCTTCCTTATTCGCGGGCACGCTTTCGCCCGTCAGAGCGGATTCCTCCGCCTTGAGGGAGGCGCACTCGAGAATACGGCAGTCTGCGGGTACGGAATCGCCCGCTTCCAGCACGACGATATCCCCCACGACGATCTCTTCGCTTTTCACCGCGAGAAGCTGTCCGCCGCGTATCACCTTGCAGGTGGAAGCGGTCATCTCCTTTAAGGCCTCTATCGCGTGCTCCGCCCTGCCCTCCTGCACCACGCCGAGAATGGCGTTCAAAAGCACGACGGCCACGATGATGATAAATTCGGCAAAGGACTCGTCCCCCCCGCGCGAACGGTCGATGATGACGGTGACGAGGTTGACGGCCGCGGCGATCAGCAACACGATAATCATCGGATTGATCAGCTGCAGGAGAAAACGCTTGAACATCGACGTCTTTTTCGCTTCGTTCAGCTTATTTTTTCCGTTTGCTTCCAGCCTGGACGCCGCTTCCTCGGCGGAAAGTCCTTCGGGAGAGGATTTCACCTCTTCCAAAACCTCTTTCGTTTCAGACAAATAGTGCTTCATCGTTAAATCTATAACTCCTTTTTTAATCGAAAAAAGACCCACGCACTATATTATACCTCATTTCAAGGTAAATAATATAGCGCATGAGTCTCATTCTTTCAAACTGTCCCAGACGGGGCTTTACGCTCTCCGCCGATGTGTTGGAACGGTTACGTCCTTTCGGGACGCAAACTACTCCCTCATAGTGCCTTCAAAAGCTCTTATGAAAATAGTATATTCCTATTTTTGGATTTTGTCAACGCTTTCGGGGACTTTCCCGCAAAATATTTTATTTGACGCGGTATTTATCGTAATAGGGCTTCAAAATCCCCCTGTATTTTTCGTCCCAGGGCTTATTGCGGCCGAGATAATGCAAAATTTTCGCCTGCTCGTCCACCCGCGCAAGATCGATCTTGTTCCCCTTGCCGTGGCGGCGGTTCCAGCCGCGGATTTTCCGCTCGTTGAGGTTATAGACCATGCCGTCGGCGAGCTTGATCTTGTTTCCGTAAAGGGTGGAAATAACGTCCTGGTCGGGCAGAGTGAGAAAAAACTTCCGCCTGTTTATGTACGCAAGCACTTCCTCATGGCTCTGTTCCCGTCTTAATTTTTCGATATTCATCAGCAGGACGCCCGTATTCACATACACCGTGTCCTTTTTCGCGCCGTTCTTCACCCGCACAAACCATTTGAGAAAGGGCGAGTGAACGTTGGTGGTCGCCACAAAATAATTATCCTCGAAATCGGTATCGTAAAAGTCGGAAATATCCCCCTTTACGATAATGTCGCTGTCCATATACAGGATGCGATCCACCGTTTCGGGCAGATAACCCGCGGCGAAAATACGGTAATAGATCTCCTTAGGCCACCTTTTTTCGGTAGGCGCCCCCGCGAGCATATCGTCGCAGAAGGCGACGGGGCGGAAAGTGACGCGGCCCGAAAAATACCCGCGGTATTCCTCGAGATCGGCCTCGGTCACTTCCTTCGTGGCGATATACACCGTATGTTCGCCGGGATTATTGTCCGCAAAGGAACGGACCATGGCCGCAAAATACGGCAGATACTTTTTGTTTATGGCTGTCAGTATATTCATAAGCTTCGGCGCTTCCCACCTTAGTGTTCTTTTAAGTATTTTACCCTATTTCCGAAAAATTGTCAACCGCGTATATGCCTTTTCCCGTCCGAAAACGCATTTTTGCGTATTTTCACAAAACTTTCTACGCCGCGCCCACCGCGTTCTCGGGCAAGGTTCTGTTTTTCTTAAACCAATCGGTGTCCTTGAACAGGGTATTGTTGTCAGAGCAGTTTACCTTCACATCCCCGCCGTTTGACGAAACGACGATATTGCCGTTCATCGGCTCAAAGCCGCCTTCCGCCTTATCGGAGACAATCGTCGTCACGTAAATTTTGTCCGTATAAACGGAGACGCGATCGACAAACGCTTGAGAGGGAAAAACATTGAGCGGGTTTTTAGTGTATTCCTCACTTCCACAGCAACAGCTTACGCAGACAATTTCCGGCTGAATAACAGAAAGTAAAGCTTCGGTGCTGGAAGTAGGGCTGCCGTGATGTCCGGCTTTGAACAGCTTGCATTTGGGCAGAGTATTGTTTTCCACCAAGGCTTCCTCCCCTTTCTCCTCTAAATCGCCCGTAAACAAATAATGATTGTTCCCTTGCGTTAAAAGCATACAGACCGAATAGTTATTTTCGTCGCTGGATTTTTCCTCGTAAAAAACGTTATAAAGTATATTCATCGTAATCCCGTCCGAGATCTCGTAGCTGCGCTGCGCGCCGTTTGTGCCGTTCCAGCACTCGAGAGCCGTATATACGGCGGTACCTTTACTTTCCGCATACGCCACCGCCGTACGGTAATTGGCGTAAAGCGTAGGATTTCCCGCAGCAGTCGTCAACGACTTATCGGTACGGGCAAACTCGATCAACGTTCCGACCTGATATTCATACAGTATTCCCGTATAGTCTCCGCCGTTTTTATTTCCGACAAAGCCGGCTATATGATCCTGATCGGCATGCGTTGCGATTACGTATTCCAAAATCCCGTCCGTGCAGTAATTGTTAACGTATTCTACTATCGTCGAGGCAGAACTTTGTCTGGAGCCCGCGTCGATAAGGATTTCGGTGTCGCCGGCCTTAATCAACGTACAGTCGCCGGAATATTTGTTTCCCAACATTAAAAAATGAATACTTAATTCGTCCGTGACGATGTCTGACGACGAACTATCCGATGACGAATTATCCGATGACGAATTATCCGACGACGAACTATCCGACGACGAACTATCCGATGACGAATTATCCGACGACGAACTATCCGACGACGAACTATCCGACGACGAACTATCCCACGACGAATTATCCCACGACGAATTATCCCACGACGAATTATCCCACGACGACCCATCTGCCAAGGAGCTGTCTATCGAGGAGCTATCTTTCAAATCGACGTCGAGATATCCTTTTTTCCAAAGTATGTAACAGCAGAAGATCGCCGCGACGAGAAGGAGCACGACCAACAGCGTACCGATCCCTTTTCCCTTGCGTCCTCTTTTCTTTTTCCTTCCTTTTGCCATATTTTACCTCATGCTCTCAAAAATCCAAAGAAAGCCGAACCGCGGTTCGGCTTCCTCCGTTTTATTTAATTTTTACATGGACTCGTGAATGGTACGGGAAATCACGTCGTCCTGCTGCTCCTTCGTCAGCTTGTTGA
>ERZ827181.3065-NODE-3065-length-12720-cov-2.848480_pt1 | contig 12720 bp, 7 predicted proteins | sample MGYA00519778_ERZ827181 | MGnify/ENA primary metagenome ERZ827181 (study PRJEB31778, sample SAMEA3449273) | human gut metagenome | biome: human gut; feature: human-associated habitat; material: faeces | place: United Kingdom | collected 2010/2012 ...
GGTAGGCGTGGTGTCGCCTTCCTTGTAGCAGTTGAGCTCGCGCAGATCGAAGGGATCCATGCCCAGCTTTTCGGCCAGTTCGTCCATCAGCACTTCGGAGGGGAATTCCGATTCGGGACCGCCGTAACCGCGGAAAGCGGCGCCCCAGGCGTGGTTGGTGGCCACGGTGCGGCCGTCACCACGGATGTTGGGGATGCCGTAACCGGCGCCGATGAACTGGGCGCCGCGCAGGGTCAGCAGGTCGCCGAATTCGGAGTACGGGCCGTGGTCGCAGGTCCAGTCGGTCTCCATGGCCACGATCTTGCCGGTCTTCTTGTTGGCGGCCATGCGCACCTTGGTCCAGAAGGGCGAACGCTTGCCGGTGTACTGCTGTTGCTGCTGGTAGTTGTAGCGCAGGTGGCAGGGACGGCCGGTGGCCAGCACGGCCACGCCGATGAGGGCTTCCATGGTGGGGCTGAACTTGTAGCCGAAGGTGCCGCCGGTGGTGTTCTGCACCATGACCAGCTCTTCGGGGAATTTCACGCCCAGACCGGGGGCGATCATCAGGGCATGCAGGTGCAGGCCGATGGACTTGGAGTGGATCACCAGCTGGCCCTGCTCGTTCAGGTAGCCGTAACCCACGTCAGGCTCGATGTTCAGGTGCGGCTGACGCTGGGTGTAGAAGCTGTCTTCCACCACCACGTTTTCGGGATCGTCGAAGAAGGGCTTGGTGTCCTCGCCCTTTTCGATGTGGGGCTCATAGTAGATGTTGGGCGTGCCGGGATGGATCTCGATGGCGTCGGGAGCCATGGCTTCGGGCGCGCTCATGTATTCGGGCAGCAGTTCCAGGTCGAACTTGACCTTGTCGGCAGCGGCGCGAGCGTGGGCCTCGCTGTCGGCGCAGACGATGGCCAGGGCGTCACCGTACTGGAACACCTTGGTATCGTTGAGGATGGGACGATCCCAGCCGTCGCCCTTGTTGTCGGCAAAGGTGATGAGGCCGGTGATGCGGTTCTTGCCCTTGACGTCCTTGTGGGTCAGCACGCGGACCACGCCGGGCATCTTTTCGGCTTCGGAGGTGTCGATGCCCTTGATGATGGCATGGGAGACCTTGGCCTGGGCCAAGGCCAGGTGCAGGGTGTCGGGCGGCATGTGCACGGCGGCGTCGGCGCCGTATTCGGCCAGACCGGTCACCTTGACCAGGGCGCTGGGACGGGGCAGACGCGAACCGAAGGCGCGGCCGTCGGCGGGCAGCTTGTAGCGCAGCTCTTCGATGTCCTTGTCACCGCGCATGACGGCGGCGGCGTCCATGACGGCGTCCACCAGGGGCTTGTAACCGGTGCAGCGGCAAATATTGTGATGTTTCTGGAACCAGTCGCGCACTTCTTCACGGCTGGGGGCGGGATTGGAGTCCAGCAGGGCCTTGGCGGACACGATGAAGCCGGGCGTGCAGAAACCGCACTGGGCCGCACCGTGGAACATCCAGGATTCCTGGAGGGGATGCAGTTTGGCGGGGGTGCCCACGCCTTCGAGGGTGGTGATCTGGGCCTGATCGGGCACGCGACGCATCTTGACGATGCAGGCGCGGGTGACCTTGCCGTCGAGAATCACGGAACAGGCACCACACTGGCCCTGACCGCAACCGACCTTGACGCTGGTGATCTGCAGCTGGTTGCGCAGCACGTCAACGAGAAGAGTGTCGGAATCCACCAGGACCTGACGGGGAATACCATTGACCACAAGCGTTTTCGTTTCCATATGCGACTCCTAGAAACGGCTTGCAAGTTGAGACGGTCGCTGCCGCGCCGTCTATTTTCCAAACGGACAGATGGGATAACGGCATTCGCCACAGCCGGAGCAGAAGCCCCCGTGACCCATGCCGGCGATATCCTCGGCTGTCACCTCCAGTCCGGCCAGAAGGCGCGGGACTACGAGTTCGAAGATGCTGGCCTTGTAATACATGACACAGCCGGGCAGCCCCAGTACGGGGACGCGGCCGCGTTCCGTGGGCACATAGCCCAGCAGGAACATGGCCCCGGGATAGACCGGTGCGCCATAGCTCACCACCTGCGCGCCAGCGGCACGGATGGAAGCGGGGGTCTTGTCGTCGGGATCCACGGACATGCCGCCCGTCACCACCACCATGTCGGCTCCCTGTCGGATGAAGCCGCTGATGGCTGACGAGGTCATCTCCACTTCGTCACTGGTGAAGACCTGATCCATGACGGTGCATTCAAGGCGGGCGAACTTGTCTCGAAGCACAGGGCCGAAGGCATCCTTGATGCGGCCCGTGTAGACTTCGCTGCCGGTAGTGACAATGCCTACCTTGAACTTTTGCAGGGGCAGGACCTCGACCACGGGACGGGAAACCAGCTGATCGAGAGCGACGATCTTGCTTTCCTCGATGAGCAGGGGCACCACGCGGGTGCCCGCCAGGTTCTGTCCCGGCCTGACCTGCTGCATGCTGTGCAGCGTGGCCAGGGTGATCTCTCCCAACGAATTGATGCGGGTCAGCGTGGGGACATCCACCCGCAAGAGGCCCATACAGGACGCCGAGTAGTTGATGCGCCCTTCCTTGGGCTCGCTCAGCGTGATGTTGGCCCCGGCCGTAGCGGCCGCGATGCGCCGGGCGGCTTCATTCTCATGCAGCACGCCCTCCTGCGGCTCGTACACATACAGATGTTCCTTGCCCACCTCCAGAAGGGTTTGGATGTCTTCCTCCCTCACGATATGCCCCTTGCGGAAAACGGGCCCTTTGTCCCCTCCGGGCACGATGCGGGTGATATCGTGACAGAGCACGCTGCCGACAGCGTCCTTGACGTGAATGGTTTTCATGGCAGCAGCTTTCATTGTCTCTCCTGAACAAACTGTGAGATACGGAAAAGAAATAGCAAGTTTTCATAAAAAATGCAAAGAAAAACCTCATAAAATAAGATGGCTTGATGTGTCAGCGGATGATGCACGCTTTTGCAATGATTTCCGGGGGAATGTCACGCTTTGAGCTTTTCCGGTGATAAAAGTGCGCCTTGCAGCCTTTAATTGTGAAAACAAGTACAATCATCACTGCTTCCCTGCCCATCGTTGCACCATTATTTTTTGCAGTTTCCTCTGTCCGTATCCCAAGCGGCACCCTCCCCTTCCGGGATACTGTTCCCGATCGCCCGGAGCCCGGCCCGACCGGCCATGACGACCGTCTCCGGCTGCCAGTCCGTGCACAGATACGCAGGCGCCAAGAGCCCGGCCAAGCGAACGGAGAGGCTCCGGACCATGAAGAGGATCACGGGAAAAAAACGGAATCCCCTCCCTACCTGCCGCAGGCCGGAAACGCACGAACGGCCGCATGGCCACCGTCCCCCTCCCCTCCGCAGCCCTGCCCATAAGCACGAAAAGGCCGAAGCCTTTAGGGCTCCGGCCTTGCCGATGCATGTGAATGGACGTCCTGCTAGATGCGCAGGCTGTCGCGGATGTCTTCCAGACGGTTCTTGGTGAACATCAGGTAGGAGATGATGAGCTCACCGGAGTTGAACGACGAGGTGATGTACATGGGATCATAGGTGCAGATGTCGTTCATGAACTGCATGGCGGCGGCCATGTTCTCGGCGTTGTTCTTCTGGGCGATCTCGGGATACAGGTCGTACAGGGCCTTCACGAAGTCACGGATGACCAGCACCATGCCCTGCACTTCGTAGATGCGGTTGTCCAGGGTATAGAAGGGGATGTCCTGGGCATCGGCCAGCAGGCCCAGGGCGTAGCCCAGCATGTTCTCACCCACCACCGTGTTCAGGGCCGCGTACAGGTCGTCAGTACGGCAATTGTAGGTGCCCTTGCCGGTATCCAGGGACTTCTTGTATTCCTCCACCTGCTTCAGGGCCTTTTTGTAGGAGCCTTCCGCCGAGGGGAACATGAAGCTGCGCGGGTCCACGGCAAAACCGTTGAGGCGGGCCTGGTACAGGAACTCGCTTTCGCGGTCATTGGAGCCCAGCTTGGCGATCTGGGTGGAGTACAGGTCCATGAGCACGCGTGTGGCGTGGTAGACCCCGTACTGGCGATAGGCGCGGTTATCCAGCACGAAGCGGTTGAACACGATGTCGTTCATGGTCCAGCCGAAGGTGGAGCCCATCTCGCGGCGCAGCTGATTGGTGACGGAATCCACCAGCAGTTTGCCCTTGTCGTTCTCGCTCAGGTTCGCCGTCTCGCCCACAGTGTAGGCCTGGGGGAATTTTTTGGTATCGATGACGCCGTAGAAGGCCTGGCTGCCCCAGACCAGCACCAGCAGGCCCACAAAAAGGCATACCTGGATGCCCAGGGTCTTGGCCACCACACGGGCCTTGTCAAACACATGCATGTCCGTCAGTTTCATGTCATCCTCGCAGGATTGAAAATTTCATTTTTCGTATGACAGGACATATTTCCACAAAACGGAAACATATCCCGGACAACCTTTCCACACCGGCAGCACCGGCGCATCAGTCGCCGCACCCCTCTGGCCTAACAGCACAGGCGTCAGTCAGCCGTCAGGATGCTTTATTCAGAGATAAGCCCGCCCGAACGCCGGTCAAGATGGCGGGACTGCCCGGCACGGCAAAAATGCCCTGCCGCAAGCAAAAGGGGAAGGGACCCTGCCCTCGGCCGGAACCCTCCCCCTGTCATTGCATCCCGTCACCCTTGATCTAGGGCAGCAGGGTCACTTCATACATCTTGTCCACCAGCAAGTACTTGCGGGCGACCTCGCGCAGCTGCTCCGGCGTCACCTTGGCGGCCTTTTCCAGCAAACGCTTCTGGAAGTCCTGGGGCTGGCCCAGCAAACGTTCGCTGGCGGCCTCGTCGGCCCGCGCGCCCAGGCTCTGGCGACCACGATAATAGCTGCCTTCCATGCGGTTCAGGCCCTTGGCCAGCAGCTCGGCGGGCAGCAGGTCGGTCTTGATGTCCTTGATGATGCCGCTGAAGCCCTGCCGGGCCACATCCAGATTGCGGGGCGTGGTCCCGATATAGAAGGCCATGAAACCGGCTTCGGGCAGGCTGCGGTAAAAGGCCGTCACCGTGTAGCCCAGGCCCTGCTCGTCGCGCAGCTTGTTGAACAGCAGGCCGCTCTGGCCGGAAAGCACCGATTCCAGCAGCATGAGCGCCGGAGCGTCGGGATGGTCCAGCGGCACGGCATGGAAGGCCAGCAGCAGATGGGCCTGCTGGCGACCGGGCAGGGACAGGGGCAGACGCTTGTCGGCGCCCCAGGTCGGCTGGGGCACATCCACGGCAGGCGCGGTGGGCACGGGCAGGCTGCGGGCAAAAGCCAGCACCTTTTCCCGGTCGAAGTCCCCGGCCACGGAAAGGATCCACGGCTGGGCATTCTGCTGTTTCCAGAAGGCCTGCACGTCCCCGGGACCGAAGCGGTCCTGGTTCTCCGCCGTGCCCAGGCCGTCAAAGCCGTAAGGCTGGCCGCCGGGGAAGAGGAAACCGTTGATCTTGGAACCCATGAAGCTCATGGGATTGTCCTGACGGCGCACCAGGGCCGCCTTCAGCGTATCGGCCTGACGGCGCACGTCCTTTTCGGCAAAGGTGGGCTTGTGCAGCAGATCGCCCAGCAGGGCGAAGTAATCGGCATTGAAGCGGGCCGGGCCCGTCAGGGAAACGGTGAAGCTCTGCACGCCCGCCGAGGCACTCAGGGAAGCGGCGCGTTCGGCCACGAAGCGTTCCATGGCATCCAGGTCACGCGTGCCGCAACCGTCGGTCAGGGTGGCGGCCGTGAGCTGGGCCAGGCCCTGGTCGGCGGGCTTGAGCAGCGCATTGCCGCCGGGGCGCAGGATCTCCAGCGACACATAGGGGATGGTGCGGTCCGGCTGCAGGATCACGGTACGGCCCTGCCCCAGATCGACGATCTCGCGCTTGTCCACCTTTTCCGCGGCAGCAGCGGCCTTTTGCCGCTCCACGGCAGGCGCGGGCCAGTTGTGCTGCAAAATGGCATCCAGATCGGGCAGCTTGGCCTTTTCGGGCGCCAGCACGCGCACGCGTACCTGATCGGGGCGCAGCCAGAGATCCTGGGCCTGACGCAGGCGCGCGCTGTCCACGGCGGCCAGCGCATGACGCACATTGGCTTCACCCTGCGGCCCGCCCAGCTCGAACTGTACCGTGGCCTTCCACGAGGTCAGACCGTCCAGGGTCTCGCTGGCGCGGTCCATGCCGTCCTCGTAATTGAAGCGTGCCCGCTCGATGACGTCGGGCGTGATCTTGCCGGCGTCCAGCGAGGCCAGATCGCGGGTGAACTCCTGCCAGAAAGGCTCCACCTTGTCCGCATCCAGCTGGGCGACCATATAGAACAGGCCCGCGCGGTTGAGGCTCATGTTGCCGACGCTGATGCTGTCCACCAGCTGTTTTTCGTAACGGTACTTGCGATAGAACTGCGAGGTACCGTCGCCGCCCAGCGCATAGGCCAGCACGTCCAGGTCGATGGAGCGCTGGTCGCCCAGGGCGGGGGCAGGCAGGGCGATGCCCAGATAGACCTTGTTCCACGGCCCGTACGTCACCTCGACACGGGGACCGCCTGCGGCGCCTTCCAGCTGCACGGGAGCGGGCTCGGGCAGGATGGTGTCGTTCTTCAGGTCGCCGAACAGCTCTTCGGCGTGGGCCAGCACGGCCTTGGGATCGATGTCGCCGGCCACCAGCAGCATCATGTTCTGCGGCTGGTACCAGGTACGGATATAGGCCCGCAGGTCGTCCGCGGTCACGGCCCGGATGGTCTTTTCAAAGCCGATGATGGGGCGCCCGTAGACCGTGTGGGCCAGACCGGCCACCTGCAGGTCCTCGAACAGGCGGCGGGTGGGCGTGTCGTCACCGCCCTTGAGTTCGGAAACGATGACGTCCTTTTCCGCTTCCAGCTCGGCCGGATCCAGCGAAGGATGGAAGGCCATGTCCTTGACCACGTCCATGCCCGTCTTCCAGTGCTTGGCGGGCATGTCGGTGATGAACCAGGTCTTGTCGAAGCTGGTGGCCGCGTTGAGGTAGCCGCCCAGGGATTCCACATCCCGGGGCACCTGCCCCTTGGGACGCTTCTCCGTACCCTTGAAGACCATATGCTCCAGCACATGGCTGATGCCCGCCTGCTCGGCGGTCTCGTTGGCGGAACCCGTGCCTACGAACAGGCGCGTGCAGACCAGCGGGAAGCGGCTGTCCCGGATGATATAGACTGTCAGGCCGTTCTTGAGGCGGACGAGCATGGTGTCGTTACCAGAGGTTGAAGGATTGGCCGGGGCGGCCTGCGGCGCGGCAGCGGCGAGCTGCGGCACAAGCAGGATCCCCAGCAGAAGGATGAGCAATGCATGGCGAGAAATGCGCAGCATGGGTACTCCTTATGAAGGGTTGCGGACGTCTCCGGCCCCTCCGAAGACATCCGGGGAACAGCACGGACCGGTCCCTCTGCCTGACGGCAGCCGGTCCTGCATCCTCCGTTTTCGGACAGTAATGTCAGAAGGCCCGCCTGACAAGAGCCGAAGCCCCTGTGTGATGACGGGCACGAAAGCCGAAGCGACGGGATCCGTGCTCCCCTGCCGCCATGCATAAAAAAAGGAGGGGCGTCCCTTGCGGAAACATCCCCTCCCCTGCATGTCGATGATGCCGGAACTAGCCGCCCAGATAGGCTTCCTTGACCTTGGGGTTCTCCAGCAGTTCCTGGCCGGTGCCTTCCAGCACCACGCGGCCCACTTCGAGGATGTAGGCGTAATGGGCCACGGAAAGGGCCGCGAACGCGTTCTGCTCCACCAGCAGTACGGTAACGCCCTGGCGGTTAATGTCGCGGATGATCTTAAAGATTTCCTTGACCAGCAGCGGAGAAAGACCCATGGAGGGTTCATCCAGCAGCAGGATCTTAGGCTTGCACATCAGAGCGCGGCCCACGGCCAGCATCTGCTGTTCGCCGCCGGAAAGGGTTCCAGCGGGCTGGTTGCGGCGCTCTTTCAGGCGGGGCAGCAGGTCAAACACCATGTCGTAATCGCTCTGGATGGCATCCTTACCATCGTGGCGGGTATAAGCACCCATGGAAAGGTTCTGCTGCACAGTCAGGCCGCTGAATACACGGCGGCCCTCCGGCACCTGGGCCAGACCAAGGCGGACGATTTTGTGGGCTTCCATCTTGCTGATCAGGTTACCGTCATAGGTGATCTCGCCGCTGGCCAGCTTGAGCAGGCCGGAGATGGCGTGCATGGTGGTGGTTTTGCCAGCACCGTTTGCACCGATCAGAGTAACGATCTCGCCTTCGTCCACATGGAACGAAACATCCTTGATGGCGTGGATGGAACCGTAATAAACATTGATATTTTTAACCGAAAGCAGCTCACCCATTAGTCGTCACCTCCCAGATAGGCCGCAATGACCTTGGGGTTATTGCGGATGGTTTTGCCGTCGCCGCGGGCAATCACACGGCCATAGTCCAGCACGGTGATCTCCTCGCAGATACCCATAACGAAGTTCATATCATGCTCTATGAGCAGGATGGCAACGCCGAACTGGTCACGCACGCTGTGGATGGTGTTCATCAGTTCTTCGGTTTCGTTGGGGTTCATACCGGCTGCGGGCTCGTCCAGCAGCAGCAGTTTCGGGTTGGTAGCCAGGGCGCGGGCAATTTCCAGCTTGCGCTGTTTGCCGTAGGGCAGTTGGCTGGCCTTATAGTTAGCCTCCGCATCCAGGTCAAAAATTTTCAGCAGCTTCATAGCACGGCGGTCCATCTCGTGCTCTTTCTCACGGAAAGACGGCAAGCGCAGGATACCGGTCCACATGCCGTAAACAACCTGGTTGTGCAGGCCGACCTTGACGTTATCCAGAACTGTCATATCATTAAACAGGCGGATGTTCTGGAACGTGCGGGCAATGCCCGCCTTGCTGATGGCTTCCGGGGTGGCACCGGTAATATCGTTGCCATCCAGCACAATGTTGCCCTCGGTGGGCTTATACACACCGGTCAGCATATTGAACACGGTGGTTTTGCCCGCGCCGTTGGGGCCGATCAGGCCATACAGATGGCCTTTTTCGATTTTAAGGTCCAGCTGCGAAACGGCTTGCAGGCCGCCGAACGCAATGCCAAGGTTACTGACTTCCAGCAGTGCCATTTATGCCGCCTCCTTTTTGCTTTTATCCTTTAGGAATTTGTTCAGCTTCAAAATCGGGAATTTCTCGGTGATTTTTTCAGCCACTTCTTTGCGCCATGCCACCAGCTTGGGGCTGCGGGTAAAGATCATCATGACAATCAGAACGATAGCATAGATCAGCATGCGGTAATCGTTCAGGCCGCGCAGCATTTCGGGCAGAACGGTCAGGATGGCCGCTGCAATCACGGAGCCGCGGATGCTGCCGATGCCGCCCAGAACCACGAAGACCAGAATGTTGATGGAGGTGTTGTAATCAAACTTTTTGGCAACCAAAGAAGAATAGTTCAAGCTGTACAGCACGCCTGCCATGCCGGCAAACACGGAGGACAGTACAAAAGCCATCAGCTTATAGCGGGTGATATTGATGCCGATGCTCTTGGCAGCAATCTCATTATCGCGGATAGCGGAGATGGCGCGGCCAGCGCGGGAGCGGATCAGGTTGAGCACAACCACCAGCGTGATAAGCACCAGAATAATGCCCATGGTAAAGGTGGAAGTCTTTTTGATGCCGGTAATGCCCATGGCGCCGTTGATCAGGATCTTGCCATCCTCGGCCATGTTCATCGAAGCGGCATCTTTAAGGGAGAAATGCAGGCCGCTGTCGTCCACGCCCAGGTAAACGGCGTTCATAATATTTTTGATGATCTCGCCAAATGCCAGGGTAACGATGGCCAGATAGTCGCCGGACAGGCGCAGAACGGGAACACCAACGATGACGCCGAAGATACCGGCCATAGCGCCGCCCACAACAAAGGCCAGGATCAGCGCCAGCCAGTGCGGGGCCACATCATACAGGCTGACCCAGACCAGCGTGCCGGAAAACGCGCCAACGCTCATAAAACCGGCATGCCCGAGGCTCAGCTCACCCAAAAAGCCGACAACGAGGTTCAGCGAGACAGCCATGACCACATAAGCGCAGATGGGCACCAGCTGGCCGGAGAAAGAGTTGGTCAGCACACCGGCGGCTGCCAGCAGCTGAACGACAATGTAAAACCCAATGACGATGCTAAAGGTGATAAAATTACTTTTGGTGCTTTTTTTCACTTGGTTCCATTTTGTTAATGCCATGATCCTCACCTTACACTTTCACGTTGACCTTTTTGCCGAGCAGGCCGGTAGGCTTGACGATCAGCACAACGATCAGAACAACAAACACGATGGCATCGGACAGCTGGGTGGAGATGTAAGCCTTGCTGAGGTTTTCGATGATCCCCAGCAGGATACCGCCCAGGAAAGCCCCGGGGATAGAACCGATGCCGCCAAAAACCGCTGCCACGAACGCCTTGATGCCGGGCATTGCGCCGGTGGTGGGCATCAAAGTCGGGTAAGAGGAACACATCAGGGCACCGGCAACTGCGGCCAGCGCAGAACCAATGGCGAAAGTCAGAGAAATCGTGGCATTGACGTTAATGCCCATCAGCTGGGCAGCACCGCGGTCCTCGGACACAGCCAGCATAGCGTGACCGGCGGAAGTGTGGTTGATGAACAGGGTGAGCACAACCATGATGAGGATGCAGGCCAGGATGGTGACCAGCGTTTCGGCTGAGATGGTCAGCTGGCCGTCAAACAATTTAATGGGCTGCAGGCTGACAACGGACTTGAAGTTCTTGGGGTTGGAAGTCCACAGCAGCTGGGCCACCTGCTGCAGCAGGTAGGAAACGCCGATGGCTGTGATCAGAACAGCCAGGGACGGGGCTTCGCGCAGGGGGCGATAGGCCACACGCTCCATGGTAACGCCCAGAATGGTGCACACCACCATGGACAACAGCACCGACACAATGGGGTTAAGCCCGAACGAACCGAATGCGAAAAAGATCACATAGCTGCCAATCATGATGACATCGCCATGGGCGAAGTTCAGCATTTTGGCAATACCATAAACCATGGTATACCCCAATGCGATCAGCGCGTACACACTGCCCAAGCTGATGCCATTGATCAGATAGGATAAAAATTGCATTGTGCAGAACACCTCACTCTATTTTTTCCCTTGTTCTTCCACACCAAGGCGACGCACGCCACCTGATTATTGCACAGCGGAAAAACAAAATATGTATATAATATTAACACATCTGTCCGCACAGTACAATGCCTTAAAGCGCAAAAGATACGTATTTTTGGCTAAAACAGGCACTTTCTGTCACTTTTTCTCTGCGCGTAACAAAATAGGGGCTGCTGACATGGTAAATCAGCAGCCCCCATTGGCCAAAACTCAATTTTGCATGCTTTTCAGCACGCGGTCCCCTGCTTTTGTGCAGAGATTACATAGCGGCGTAAGCGCCATCCTTGATCACAACAGCCTTAGGATCCTTGGAAACAGCGCCGGAAGCATCCCAGGTCATGCCGGTACCAGTCAAGCCGTCAAAGGTCATGCTGGTGTAACCGGTCTTCAGCTGCTCGCAGATCTCGCTGGCATCCATATCGCCGGTGACGCCGGTTTCCAGAACTGCCTGGTACATGCTGTAGATAACGTCGTATGCGTCAGCAGCGAACTGGTTCGGGGTTTCACCGTAAGCGGCAACGTAAGCGGAAACAAATGCCTGGGTCTTTTCATCCTGAGCGTCAGCAGCGAACGGAGTCAGCAGCATCAGGCCCTCAGCCAGGGAGGTATCAAAGCCCTCAACATCCAGGATGCCATCCATGCCATCGCAGCCGAAGAAGATGGGCTCATAGCCGGTCTTGTTGGCAGTGGTCAGGATCTGAGAAGCCTCGGTGTAGTAGATGGGCAGGAACACCAGCTCAGCGCCAGCTTCCTGGCACTTGGCAACCTGGGTGGACAGGTCGCTCTTGTTGTCGCTGGTGAAAGCTTCAGCAGTGACGATCTCAAGGCCCTTGCTCTCAGCTTCGGTCTTGAACTTGGCGTAAATGCCGGAAGAGTAAGCGTCAGAAGAGTCATAGATGATGCCGATCTTGGTAGCCAGAGCGTTCTCGGCAATGTAGTCAGCGGATGCAACACCCTGGTTGGGGTCGGTGAAGCAGATCTGGAAGACATTGTCGCCGGTTTCGATAACGGTCTGTGCAGAGGCAGAAGGGGTCATAACGAACATGTTATCGTTGACGCTCTCAGCAGCAACTGCCAGGGTCGGGGTGGTAGTAACGGGGCCAGCCAGAACCTGCATGCCCCAGTCTTTCAGGGAGTTGTAAGCGTTAACTGACTTCTCAGCATCTGCTTCATCATCCTGGAAATTGATGCGTATGCCCTCGTAGTTTGGCTCTGCAATGTGGAATTTCTCTTCCTGCTCCGCAAAAATACGAAAATCCTCCAGAATCTTTCTTCCATATTCTTTATAATCCGGAGCCAGTATCCGCAGACGCACTTCCCTGCTCTCCGCCGGTTTTTTAAGTCCCGCCGTCAGATCCTCCAGTCTCCGTCCCTCCCGCAGGGAGACGGCCAGTCGGCTGATGATAACCACGCTCATATAAGCCCCGTCATCCAGAAAGTAATTTTCCTTAACCGCACCATGCCCGGAAGTCTCGATTGCAAGATGGGTTTCGATCCCTTCCTTGTTTAAACGTATGGCTTCATTGATCACGTTCTTATATCCCCGCTTGAATCTGTGATGCTTCATCTTCAGCCGGTTCTCCAGGAATTCCGTCAGACAGTCCGAGG
>ERZ827181.3074-NODE-3074-length-12676-cov-3.449093_pt1 | contig 12676 bp, 11 predicted proteins | sample MGYA00519778_ERZ827181 | MGnify/ENA primary metagenome ERZ827181 (study PRJEB31778, sample SAMEA3449273) | human gut metagenome | biome: human gut; feature: human-associated habitat; material: faeces | place: United Kingdom | collected 2010/2012 ...
TTGTGAGTCTGTTAAAAATCAGCGCAAAGCGATCTGAATTGCATCGATGTGGCCATCCTTGACGATAAAGGTGATCTTTCCCTTCTGACGCAAAGCACCGCTGCCCGCCTCAACCTTTACCGGCACGAAGAACACCTGCTTCTTGGTCGATTTGCGCAGCGCCTTGTTGTACTCGTCCGGGAACACCCCCGCCAACGACTCGAACGCATCACCTACCCGGATCGGCGTATTGCCGTAATAGAGCGGATAGTCCGACGTATAGGTATTGGCATTGGTCAGGAACGCCTCCCCGCGCTCCCTTTCCTGGTCGAAATAGATAACCATCTGGTCGTAGATCAAGACCATCGTCCCCAGGAGCTCCGGACGGCCGTAATACGGGGCGTAAAACCCGAAAGCCGGTCCCCAGGGACCCCACCAGGACGAAAAGTAAGGATACACCGCATATCCCCCCCGGGCATTGAGATAGCCCTCCCGGGTTAGCGGTTTGCCCAACAGTTCCCGTGCACGGTCCGGAGTAGCCCGATAGATCGGCATATCGCCCAGGTAAAAACTCCGCAAATCGTACACATTGGTCCGTGCCGAAGCCGAAAGTCCGACGAACAGGCACAAGAAAAAGAATATGTATTTTTTCATCGTTTTCTCCTTTTGGTTACACAAGCACTAAAGTACGCATTTTTCCTCATCTTCCTACAAGGTGTCCCCGCCAAGGGCCGCTAAATTTTTCCTAAAGTCCCCTTTTCGTTATCAAAAAACCTCTTGCTTCTCTGGATGTTCCTAGCCCCCTTGTTGTCGCTCCAAGCTGCCCCGGAACGCGCCGGGGACGAGCCTGTCCGGAAAAATTACCTCATGGCACACGTCGGTCTGTTTCCTACCGACTACGGGATTTACCACTCGATCCCCGATTCGGACCAAGGAAACTTCGTGGGATCTTTCCGGTATTTCGAGCCGGTCTTCGGGATCACCTACGGACGGCCGTTCAACGACTTCCTGGCGGCGGAAGGATACCTGTTCCTTTCCTTTATCACCCGCACCGACATGCCGGATGAGCTGACCGTCTATGACTACCTCACCACCCGCTACGGAGCGGGCGCCGGGCTGATCGTTACCCCCCTGGGGCGCTGGTTCCGCTTCCTGAAAGTAGGGGCTGTCCTGGGATACGTGCGGAAAGATGCGGCTTTACGCCCTGGATGGCCCGCGCTATGCCCTTTGCGCCGAGGTCAATCTCCAATGCCAGTACGAGAACGGCGTCTACCGGCGCAGAACGGTGAACTACACGGTAAACTTCGCCTATAAGTTTTAACATTTCTTTTCTTCAGAAAACCAAACGCACGGGGCCTCCGCGAGGCTTCATGCGTTTTTTATACAACATAAAACGAATTTATCGCCCGGCTGTTAGGTCATCCCGTTTTATTTGACTAAATTGCGGTGCTTTTCGGAAAAGTCTTAAAGAAGACTTAAAAAACAAACAGTCTGTGACTTAATAGTAAGATCATGAGCCTTAATGACCAACCGACCACTCTTCTGAAGACCATCGGCAACACTCCGATGATCCCTTTGGACAAGTTTTTTCACGCTTCCCCGATAAGAATCTACGCAAAAGTCGAATCGTACAACCCCGGCCATTCCATGAAAGACCGCGTGGCGCTGCACATTATCGAAGAAGCCGAACGCCGCGGCGAACTCCGCCCCGGAGCGACCATCGTGGAAACCACATCGGGCAATACCGGATACAGCATTGCCATGATATGCGCCATCAAAGGATACAAGTGTATCGTGGCCGTCAATTCCAAATGCGCTCAGGAAAAACTGAACGTCCTGCGCGCCATGGGGGCCGAAGTGCACGTCTGCCCGGCCAACGTTCCGCCGGAGCACCCCGATTCGTACTACTCCACCGGTGCCCGCCTGGCCAAGGAACATCCCGGGTCGATCTACATCAACCAGTATTTCAACCCCAAAAACGCCGAGTCGTACTACCTGACGGCCGGTCCTGAAATCTGGAAACAGACCAACGGGAAAGTTACCCACTTCTTTGCCTGCTCCGGCACGGGCGGTACCATCTCCGGGATCGGCAAATACCTCAAGGAACAGAACCCGGCCGTGGAGGTCATCGGCGTGGATGCCGTAGGAAGCATCCTGAAGAAATACAAGGAGACGGGCATCGTCGACCCCAACGAACTCCAACCCTACCGGATGGAAGGCGTGGGGAAAAACATGATCCCTTCAGCGACGGACTTCTCGGTGATCGACCGTTTTGTCAAAGTAAACGACTTCGAGAGTGCACATGTAGCCCGGATGCTTCCCCTGATCGAAGGGCTCATGTGCGGATATTCCAGCGGTGCGGCTCTGGCAGCCGTCATCAAGGAACTGGAACACCTGCCTGCGGATGCCGTACCGGTAGTGCTGTTGCCCGACCACGGTGAACGCTACATGACCAAGGTCTTCGACGACCGCTGGATGCAGGCGCAGGAATGGCTCAACGGGTTCACCCCGGTAGTGAAGGACTTCCTGCTGGAGTTGAAAAACACCTACGGGGTAAGCCCCACCCTGCTGTAATCCGGGGCATCGTTCAACCGAAAAACAAGAGTTAGACCGCCATGATGAAAAACGCAGTCATCACGGGAGTAAGTTCCGGCATAGGACTTGCCACCGCGCGGGAACTGGCCAAGGCCGGTTTCAAAGTATTCGGGAGCGTCCGCAAGAAAGAAGACGCCCTTCGGCTCAAGGAAGAATTGGGCGACAACTACGAACCCCTCTTCTTCGACCTGACGGACGACCAGGCCATCGCCGCCGAGGCTGCCCGCGTAGGGCAACTGGTCGGTGCACAAGGCATCCAGCTGCTGGTCAACAACGGCGGTATCTCGGGCGGAGACGCCATCATGCACGTATCGATCGAGTACATGAAGTACATCTACGATGTCAATACACTCGGCATGCTGCGTGTCTCGCAGGCGTTCTTTCCCCTGTTGAAGATCTCCTCGGCCAACCGGACGGTACAGACCAAGATCGTCAACATCTCTTCGGGAGCCGGACGGGCAGTACGTCCATATCTGGGACCGTATGCCGCCACCAAACATGCGGTGGAAGCCATCTCGGATGCCATGCGGCGTGAACTGATGCGCTACGGGATCGACGTGATCATCATCGAACCGGGCCCCATCCAGACCGAGATCTGGAACAAAAACAAATCCAAAGACGGGGTGTACAAATACCAGGATACGGATTATGCCGTTCTGTTCCAAAAGATCGACAAAGGCGTCGAGCAGATGGAACACAACGCCCTTCCGGCCGAAAAGGTAGCGCGGCTTATCCTGAAGGCTTACACCAATCCCCATCCCGACACGCGTTACCTGATCGCTCCTTCGCGCTGGATGTTCTGGCTGGCCATCCACGTGCTGCCGGACCGTTTCCTGGACCGGATGTTCAAAAAGCAATTCGACAAGATAGAAAACTCATAACAGAAATCAACCCGGGGCGTGCTGCGCCCTTTTCAACACGACTTATCAAATTATGGCAATGGTAGATTTATTCGACAAGATCAAAGGCAAACCCGGCCCGCTGGAAATGTGGCACGAACAGGGCGAGGGCTATTATCTGTTCCCCGAGCTGGAAGGCGAGATCGGTTCCCGCATGATGTTCCACGGCAAAGAAGTGCTGTGCTGGAGTCTGAACAACTACCTCGGACTGGCCAATCACCCCGAGGTGCGCAAAGCCGACGCGGAAGCCGCTGCCAAATACGGCATGGCTTACCCGATGGGCGCACGCGTAATGTCCGGACAGACCAAATACCACAAACAACTGGAACAGGAACTGGCCGAGTTCGTACACAAGAAATACGGTTGCGTGATCAACTACGGTTACCAGGGCATCATGTCGGCCATCGACTGCCTGCTGGACCGCCACGACGTGGTGGTGTACGACGCCGACTGCCATGCTTCGATCATGGACGCCATCCGCATGACGGACGCCGAACGCCTGAAATTCCGCCACAACGACCCCAAGGACTGCGAAAAGAAACTGGAAGTAGCTACCCGGAAAGCCAACGAACTGGGCGGCGGTATCCTGGTGGTTACCGAAGGCGTATTCGGTATGCGCGGCATGCAGGGCAAGGTGCGTGAAATCGCCGACCTGAAAAAGAAATTCAACTTCCGCCTGCTGATCGACGACGCACACGGATTCGGCACGCAGGGACCCAACGGAGACGGTACGCACTCCGAACAGAACTGCGTAAAGGAAGTGGACGTTTACTGCGCTACCTTTGCCAAGTCGATGGCTTCCACCGGAGGTTTCGTCGCTACGGACGACAAACAGATCATCATTCATCTGCGCTACAACATGCGCTCGCAGATCTTCGCCAAATCCCTGCCGATGGTCAATGTGCTGGGGGCCCTCAAACGTCTGGAGATCATCCGCACCCATCCGGAACTGCGCGAAAAACTGTGGGAAAACGTACACATGCTCCAAAACGGTCTGCGCGAGCGCGGCTTCGACATCGGCGATCTGACCTCGTGCGTAACGCCGGTTTACATGAAAGGCTCGCTGGAGGAGGCTTCGCAGGTCGTAGCCGACATGCGTGAAAACTACCGCATCTTCTGCTCGATCGTGATCCCGCCGGTAATCCCCAAGGGACTCATCCTGTTGCGCCTGATCCCCACCAACTACCACACCAAGGAGGAGATCCAGTACACGCTCAACGCATTCGCCGACGTGCGCGACAAACTGGCTCGCCACGCCTACGACACCGAACACGTAGCCAAAGTCCAGCTCGATCTGGATTGATCGCGTCTGTTGCGTGCAAGCAAAAAAGCCGGGGGCAATGCCCCCGGCTTTTTTGCTTGCACGCCCGCTTGCCCCGCCCCTTATCGGCCCGCGCGAACTTCCCGCCCACGGCGCTCGTCCGGCAGAAGAAACGCCACGAAACCCAGCAAAGGCAAGTAGGAACATATCCGGAAAACCTCCTCGATCCCATGCGTATCGGCCATCTGCCCCAGCACCGCTGCCGCAATGCCCCCGATACCGAACATCACCCCGAAAAAGAAACCGGAAACCAGCCCCAGTTTCGTCGGCAGAAGCTCCTGCGCATAAACCAGTATCGCCGAAAAAGCGGAAGACAACACCAGACCGATTACCACGCTCAGCGCGCACGTACCCGCCAGGCCCGCATAGGGCATCCACAAGGCGAACGGCGCCGCGCCGAGGATCGAAGCCCAGATGACGAATTTCCTCCCGAAGCGGTCGCCCACCGGCCCGCCGAACAGCGTTCCCAACGCCACGGAAAAGAGAAAGGCGAAGAGGTAAAACTGCGACTGACGCGCCGTTACATCAAACTTGTCCATCAGGTAAAACGTGTAGAAATTGGTCAAGCAAGCCATATACACGTACTTGGAAAAGACCAGCAGCAACAGCACTGAAAAGACAAAGACGATTTTCCCGCGCGAAAAGCCGCTTCGGGGAAGTTCGACCCGAAGTTTCTCCCTCTGCCCCCTTCCCGCGATCACCTGCCCGTACCACCGCACCAGCGGCCGCTTGAGCACCATCGCCACCAGAGCCGCCCCGGCGAATACCACGATGTAATGCTGACCATAAGGAGCAATGATCAGCGCCGCCAACAACGGTCCGAACGAACTGCCCAGATTGCCCCCCACCTGAAAGATGGACTGCGCCAGGCCATGCCGTCCCCCGGAAGCGAAATGTGTCATCCGCGAGGCCTCGGGGTGCAGCACCGACGAGCCCAACCCTACCAGTGCCACCGCCACCAATACCACCGGGAACGACCCGGCGTAGGCCAGCAGAAACAAACCCGCCGCCGTAGAAAGCGAACTCAAGGGCAAATACCACACGCTGGGACGCTTGTCGAACACCACCCCGAAAACCGGCTGGAACACCGAAGCACAGATCTGGTACACCAGCGTGATCATCCCCACCTGGGCAAAAGTAAGGGCCAGGTTGTCCTTCAAAAGAGGATACACCGCCGGGATGACCGACTGGAATGCATCGTTGCACAAATGCGCCAGGCACAGCGACCACAGGATTCCCATCGCCGTGGTGTATTCGGCCGCACCTTTTTTCCTATCTGTTACCATCATTTTCATCGCAGGGGCAAAGATACGCATCGGGACGGTTCCGGCCTACGGAAAGCCCGCCGCATTTTCCTCCCGCACCCGGGGAAATGTTCCATAAAAAAAAGAGCGTTCGCCGCGGGAAGCCTCCCGCAGCGAACGCTCCGTCGTTCACAAAATTCTAAAAAACAATCATGAGTTATTTTCTCTTGCAAAAGCCCGGTTACAACAGCAAAAAGAGCGTCAGCGGGACGGCTATCCCCACGAGCAACTCCACTCCCCCGCGACCCCAAAGCCCCTTGGGTCCCTTGACCATGACGATGCCTGTCAAAGTGATCACCAGCAGCGCCCCGGCAAACACATCGGAAAAGATCGTCCAAGCGCGCGACGGGTTGTAATGCAAACGATTGAGCGCCGGGAGAAACGGACGTTTTCGCAAGGACTCGTACCGGGCCTGCCCGCTGCGGATATCCGCCTGGAGGGACGACCCTCCCTTGAGGAACACCTTGACGGTATGCTCATCGGGGAAATAATGCTGGGTATAGTTCTCCCGCTCGCCCAAAGGCTCGAGCAGTCCCAGTACATAGTCCTTGTCCCAGCCATCCTTCTCGGCGGGCAAGGGGCTCTCCAGGGTGTATTCGGTCAGGCGAATGCTGTAATCCGAGTTGAAGTCCCGCTTGTGGTTCAGGCAAATCCCGGAGATGGCATAGACCAGCAGCGCCCCGGCGAAAAGGTAGGACAGATCGCGGTGCAACCAGCGGCTCACCCGGCGCACGCGCCCCATTCGTGTGGTTTTTTCACTCATTTTTTAAGGGTAGTATTTCCCCCTCTCTTTCCGCTGCCGAAGATCTGTTTTTCCCTGCGCCCAAAACCGGGTGGAGAGCTCGCTCGGGGAAAAAGATCCCTCTCGCAAAGAAGAAGAAGGGAGAAAGCGGCGGTTATTTGATCCGGTAGGCAGAGGCTTCGGCGTGATAGAACGAGAGGTAGTCCTTGCCCTGCTGCTGCTTGCGCTGAGCGATCTTCTGGCGGTAGTTTTCGATGCGCGTCCGGGCGGTAGCGGTGGCGGATTCGCCCCGTGCCTGTTGTTCGACGCTGCATCCCTGGGTTGCATGCTCCTGGGCGGAAGATTGGGCGGCGGCCTCGAGCTGCTGTTCCCATTGGCGCAGGTAAGCCTCGTCGATGCGATCCTCGACGATCACGCCTTCGACCGCCACGATACTATTGACCGTTTCCTTGGGGAAGGACCCAAGCTGCTTGGAGGCTTCCACACGCAGCATCTGCGTATCGTTCGAGCCCATCAGGAAGATTTTCTGCCCGCCGTGTTCACAGATGTGGGTGCAGACTCCTTCCAGGATGACAGCCTGTCCCACCAGCGAATCCGCCCGGGAAAGGACCTCGTCGATGGTGAGCGTATCGCCGGAGGCAGTCATCGAAACGGGTTCCGAGGCCGGCTGTGAAGAGTTTTTGCAGGAGGCTGCTGCAAGCAGCATAAACGCCGCGAAAGACCACACGGCGATCTGTTTGAGGGTTTTCATGGGAGTGTTCCAGTTTTTTTTCGATTACGTGGGCAAAAGTAGCCTGCCCTCTCCCGGAGAGCAATCCCCAATACCGGCTAAAAGCCGATCGGCCCGTACCAACAAGTTGGTACGGGCCGATCGGTAGTGCGGGAGGGGAAACGCCCCCGTTCCCGTTGTTTTCTTTTTCCCGAAGAGATCAGTTGAACAGAACCATGGTGGGGAAAAGGTACTCCTGATACTCCAAACGCGATTTCTCGGCGCCGGTCTTTCCGTCGAATACCACCAGTTTGTTCTGGTCGTCTCCCCAGCTAACTCCCACAAAGGTGGCTACCAAGTCGCCGCTCACGGGATCGACCCGGAAACCGCCACCGTAGAGGTAATCGTTCGCACCCCCTGTGGCAAACGGCTGGGCGAGCGACGAAGCGTCGCCGATCTGATAACGGTAGATATTCTGTACGGCATAGTTGTCTCCTGCGCTGGCAAAGTACAAGACGTTTTCCGTGGCGGAAGCATCGAACATGGCCGGCTTCCACGCCCACTGATCGGAATATACCTCAAGACCGTCGGGAAGGTCGGTCTTGGTGACGGCCAGGGTCTTGGGATTGATGCAGTAGAGCGAAGGACCGTCCGAAGCCCAGATGTTGCCGTCCTTGGACTGTACGAAACCTATGTGCGCCGGGCAGAGCACCTCGCTGCGCACCAGCGAACGATCGGCTTTGGAGTACACATACACGCCGTCCTTGACATTGATGACAAAGATGTAGTCACCCGCCGTGATCGCACCCCCGCACTGGGCCGACATACCGGTAGAGCCTACGCCCCGCGAACCCTCCAGGTAAGATACCGACTTGAATGTGTTGAGATCGACCACGTAAGCCCCGTTGGAAGTCGTGTACACCCCGTAGTTTTCGTCAATACCGGCAAAGGAACGCCCATCGGCATCCGAACCGGCTACTGCAGCGGAATACTCCCCGCCATCGACAAAATCGGTAGCCGAGGCCTTGACCAGAGTGCGGTCCTGTTTGGAGACGAAGTAATAGTTTCCGTTCCATTTCGTACCGAATTCGGTCGTATTGCCCAGTTCTTTTCCCGGGTTGGCCGTCTGATAGACGTGCGGAGTACGGGTGGATGCGTCGGCAAAATAATCGACCGAACCCATCGTCCGACCGAACGAGCCTTCGTTGATGACGAAAAATCCGCCCTTGTACAGCACTACGCTTACGGTAAATTCACGCGAATCGGTACCGGAAACATTCGTGGCGGTAAATTTCAGGATGTACTCCCCGGTCTGCTTGGGAGCAAAGGTGTACGCCAACTCGGTGGATACTTCCTGCCCGTCGAGCGTCCACTGGTATTCGGTCTGCTCGGTAGGGGTTACCGATGCGGTGAAAGTGATGCTTTCCCCGACAGCCATCGAAAGGTTGTCTTCGGCATTTTCGATCCCGGCGATGGCTGGGATATCCGGATCGTCCTCCTTCGAACAGGACATAAATCCTACTGCCAAAGCGGCAGCGAGGATCATGGTGTAAAAAAATCTTTTCATTCGTTTGTGATTTTTACTATGGATTTTGAGTTGCCGCAAATTTACTCATTTTTCTTTTTCCCTATCTGCAAAACGCAGAATATCCAACGGGCTTTTTCCCTACCTTTGAACACGAGGGGACCCTCCCGGCTTTTTCCCGCCGCGGACAAATCCGCCTTCGATGTGCCTGTTACAAACAAACCCAAATCGTCCTGTACCATGATCGACCCGGAAAAATACGCCGCTCTGCACCAAAAGCAACGAACGTTTTTCGACAAACACCTCACTCGCGAGATCCCTTATCGCCTTTCCGCGTTACGCCGCTTGCGCGAAAGCATTGAAAAACACGAAGCAGACCTCACCCGAGCCTTGCAGGCCGACCTGGGAAAAGCTCCGTTCGAGAGTTATACCTCGGAGATAGGCCTGGTGTTGAAGGAGATCGGCTACCTCCAACGACATCTCGCGCGATGGGCCACCGACCGCCGTCGTGCAACTCCTCTGCTGCTGTTGGGTTCGCGCAGCCGCCTCCACTACGAACCGCGCGGAACGGTGCTGATCATCGCTCCATGGAATTACCCGTTCAATCTCTCCCTGATGCCTCTGGTGGGAGCCATTGCGGCGGGAAATTGCGCCGTAGTAAAACCTTCGGGCGAAGCCCCGCACACTGCCGCCTGCCTGCAGCAACTGATCGGGGAATGCTTCGAAGAGTCCTACATCGCGGTAACGGAACCCGACCTGGAGGTAACCGACGCCCTGTTGTCGCTTCCCTGGGACTACATATTCTACACCGGTAGCCAAAGTTACGGCCGTCACGTAATGGAAGCGGCCAGCCGCTACCTTACTCCCCTTACACTCGAACTGGGCGGGAAAAGCCCTTGCATCGTCGACAACGACGCCGACTTGCGCGTGGCCGCCCAACGCATCGTGTGGGGCAAGTTGCTCAATGCCGGACAAACCTGCGTGGCACCCGACACCCTTTTTGTACACAAAGAGGTAAAAAACTCCCTGGTGGAAGCACTCATAAAGGAGATCAAAACACAATACGGACCCGATCCCCGTCGCAGCCCCGACTATCCGCACATCGTCAATACCCGCCATTTCGATCGGCTCGCCGCTCTTTTGCCGTACGGCGACATACTGCACGGGGGCTCTACGGACCGCGACCGGTTGTACATCGAACCCACTTTGATAGAAAACGCCCCAAGCGACTCGCCCCTGATGACCGACGAGATTTTCGGCCCCATCCTCCCCATCGTGCCTTTTGAGCGGATCGACCTCTGCCTCGAATACATCCGGAAACGCCCCACGCCATTGGCGCTCTATTACTTTACCTCGAGCCGGAAACGGGCTCGCCACGTGGTAAACCATACGGCATCGGGCGGAGTATGCATCAACGACACCGTCATACACGTGGTCAACTCTCATCTCCCCTTCGGAGGAGTGGGACAAAGCGGGATAGGTGCCTACCACGGACGGTACAGTTTCGAATTGTTCAGCCACGCCAAACCCGTGATGAGTTCCCCTGCCCATCTGCTTCCCAATCTGAAATGCGCCCCTTACGGCGATCGCCTGCGGTGGATCAAATGGCTTTTCCGGTAGGCTACAGATCCGCGCGGGAAATTCCGAGGGGGAAAAACTTCGTCTTTCCCTCTCCGCTGCACCCGGCTTTCCCTCTCTTTTCATAAGACAGGAGGCGCCTCGGCAAACCCGAGGGGGAAAAACTTCGTTTTCCCCCTCGGGTTTGCTCTTGGCTTTGCGTATCTTTGCACCAGCGAAAACAGCGAGAAGAATATGGACAGACTCGAACAATTCAAACGATACCAGGCTCAAACTACCCCCTATCCGCTGGGACTGGACATCGACCGGGCGGAAGGTTCGTGGATATACGACAAATCCGGCCGGGCTTACCTCGATCTGGAAGCCGGCGTATCGGCCAACGTCATCGGCCATTCCAATCCCCGGGTGATCCGTGCCATCAAGGATCAGGTAGACCGCTACATGCACGTGATGGTTTACGGGGAATTCATCCAGGATGCGCCGCTGGAATACGCCCGAATGCTCACCGAACTGCTGGAACCGGGGCTGGACTGCCTCTACATGGTCAATTCCGGAACGGAAGCCATCGAAGCGAGCATCAAACTGGCCAAACGCGTTACGGGACGCACGGAAATGATCGGGGCCCGGTGGGCCTATCACGGCAATACGCAAGGGTCGCTCAGCATGCTCGGCGTGGAGGAGCAGAAACGCGCATTCCGTCCCTTGATCCCCGATGTCCGTTTTCTGGAATTCAACAACTTCGACGACATCGAGATGATCACCGAGCGTACGGCAGGCGTTCTGCTGGAGTCCATCCAGGGCGGAGCGGGCTTTGTCGTACCGAAAGACGGCTGGCTGAAAGCCGTACGGGAGCGCTGCACCCAGACCGGTACCCAACTGATCATCGACGAGATCCAACCGGGATTTGGCCGCACCGGGCGTTTGTTCGGCTACCAGAATTTCGACATCGTGCCGGATATCCTGGCCATCGGCAAGGCGATGGGCGGAGGGCTTCCGGTGGGAGGATTCGTTTCCTCGCTCGAAAAGATGCAGATGCTGCTCGACCATCCTAAGATGGGGCACGTAACAACCTTCGGGGGCAATCCGGTCATCGCGGCCTCGTGCCTGGAGACACTCCGTATCCTCACCGAAGGCGACATCATCCCCCGCACTTTGGAAAAAGAAAAACTGTTCCGCTCGCTGCTGGTACATCCGGCCATCCAGGAGATCCGGGGCATGGGGCTGATGCTGGCTCCGATGTTCGAGCGGGACGATGTGGCTCCGAAACTGGTAACCCGTCTGCTGAACAAAGGCGTGATCACCTTCCTGCTGCTGTACGAGCACCGGGCCTTGCGTCTGTCCCCGCCGCTGACCATCTCGGAGGACGAGATCGCTTTCGGCTGCAAGAAAATCCTGGAAACCTTGGACGAAATGCAGTCCGAAGGAGAATTGTGAGTTAAAAAAGCCTTAAAACAATCGCTGTTTTAAGGCTTTTTTCAGAAGAACAATTTATCAAAAAGGCTTCCACACAACAATATACGCAATAATCCGTTTTGCCTTAAAAAATATCTCATTTAACACACATCTAACAAAATATATTTTATATCTTTGTCGGGTCAAAAGGAACAAGAGGCCTTTTGAACGAAAATCGTTTGAATATCAGGTATTATAAACAATTTTAAGTCGTTAGCAAAATGAAAAAAGTTGTAGTTCTTATGTCGTTTGCAGTAGTAGCTCTGTTCGCTGCCTGCAAATCTTCCGAAGCAGAGGCTCCTGTAGAGGTTGAGGCTACGGTTGAAGAGGCTGTCGTTGTTGATTCTGCAGCAGTTGATTCCGCTGCCGTTGACACGGTTGCCGTTGACACCGCCGCTGCTGAATAAGCAAGGAGAACAGGATCCCGGAAAGGGATCTGAAGGAAAAAATATTGCCGGCCTAAAGGCCGGCAATATTTTTCTTTTTCGGATACGACTCATTTCCCTCTATCGATCATGAAACTTGAGTTCAACTTATAAATGCAACTTTTTGGGTGCGGATAATAAGCAATA
>ERZ827181.3079-NODE-3079-length-12651-cov-2.484678_pt1 | contig 12651 bp, 10 predicted proteins | sample MGYA00519778_ERZ827181 | MGnify/ENA primary metagenome ERZ827181 (study PRJEB31778, sample SAMEA3449273) | human gut metagenome | biome: human gut; feature: human-associated habitat; material: faeces | place: United Kingdom | collected 2010/2012 ...
GACAGACTCATTCCCGTTCAGCGGGCGTACAACGCCGTGAGAAACCGAAAACATGAGTTTCTCAATCGGCTTTCCATGGGCGTTCTGACGGTGGAGGACGGGTCTGTGGACATAGACGAGCTGACCGAGGAGGGATTGTCGCCCGGAAAAGTGCTGGTGTATCGACAGGGGGGCAAACCGCCCGAAATGCTGGACTGCGGCGACGTGCCCGCTCAGTTCGAGGAAGAGGAAACGAGGCTGGAAAAAGAGTTCGTGCTGATCAGCGGCGTCAGCGATCTGTCGCAAAATTCCACGCCCGCGAGAGTGACGAGCGCTTCGGGATTACAGCTGCTCTTGTCGCAGGACGATTCGAGGCTGGCCGCGACGACGGACAACATTTCCCGCGCCGTGAAAGAAACGGGAAGGCAGATACTGCGGCTGTACAAACAATTCGCGGGCAGCGCGAGACTGCTGACGCTGACGGGCGAAAACAAGAAAACGCAGGTATATTATTTCAATGCCGCGGAATTGTCCGCAAACGATATCGTTTTCGAATCGGAGGACGCCGTGACGCCCGAACAGAAACGGGAAACTTTGATGAAGCTTTTTGAAGCGGGACTGTTGACGGACGAGGACGGAAAACTGTCCGAAGAAAACAAGAACCGTATTCTGGAAGCGTTCGGATTCGGCTCCTACGAGAACGCGAAAAACGTTTCCGCTCTGCATATCGCCAAGGCGGACGAGGAAAATCTAACGATGAAATCGGGCGCCGTGGAGCCTGACGATTACGACGATCACGAGCTGCATATCGCGCGGCACGTTAGGTTTCTCCTCTCCGAAGAATTCAGAAGGCTCTCGGACGCGTCCTTGAAAAAACGCTGTTCCGAGCACATCGAAGCGCACAGGAGGCTGGCGAAAAACGCCGAACGGAAAACGCAAAGCGGGGAGGAGGAAAGCTCCCGAGGATAAAGACGGGGCAGGTATGCGTCGAACGCGAAATATTACAACGAAACGAAGGGTCGCGCCCGAACAATTTATCGTAGATGCAGGGCGCGAAAAAACAAAAAACATAACAGTAAAATAAAAAGGAGGATCTCAATATGAGAAAAGAGGATAACGTTTGCGAAAACGCGGTTCCCGAAACGGAGCGCGCCGCGGAGGCGGAAAGGGGAAAAGGCTCGGCGGTTTTGGGAAAATTCCGTTCCGTAGATGCCCTCGCGGAGGCATACGGCGCTTTGGAGGCGGAGTTTACCCGTCGCAGTCAACGCCTGAAAGAGCTGGAAAAACAAGCGGATAATTTTCACTCGGCGCTTTCCGCCGATTCTTTGACAGCGGCGGAAAAGCCGCAGAAAAAAGAAGTCGGCGGGGAGGAAAAGTTTTTGCGAGCCCCGGACGGCAAAGAAAAGGAAATTTTTGAAACGCCGTCCGCGAATTGCGGGAAGGGAAAGGAAAATTCGGAGGTTTCTTCTCTTTCCGACGAAAAAACAGTCGCCGCGCCCGTTCCGGATACGGAAGGGGGAAAACCCGCTGTGCCTCAAACGCCTCCCGCGAAAGAGCGGGAAACTGAGCCTTTTAAAGCGCAGGCGAACAAAGGCGCGGAAGAAAGAGCGTCCGAAGAGGAACTCTATCGGGCCGCCTGCCATTCGGAAGCGGTGAGATTGAGGATTATCGGGGACTATCTCGCTTCGCTCAGGAGCGCCGACGCGCCTCTGATGCGCGGGGGGACGGCGGTCTTTACCGCTCCGCCCGTCAAGGCGAAATCGATCGCGGAGGCGGGAACGATGGCGCTTTGCTATTTCAAGAAGGACAAGTAGGAAAAATTTGTAAAAGAGGCGAAAGTCGGAGGGACAAAACAGAAAAAAGGGCGGCGCACGTTTTCAAAGAGCGAAGAATTTAGAGTTTAAAAAGGGAGGGACGAACGAAAAACGGGGAAACGGGAAAGTTTACAGGGGAAAAAGGGGATTACAAAAGGAAAACGGAGAAGTTTCCTTGGGAAAGGGCGCGGCAACCTGCAAAGGGTGGGAGAAACTTGTTTTTTGGACAAAGTAAAAACTCGTAAAGGATGGGGAGAACTTGGTTTTTTGGACAAAGTAAAAACTCGCAAAGAATGGGGAGAACTTGGTTTTGGGATAAAGTGAAAACTCGCAAAAAGCAGGAAGACTTCGTCGAGAAAATGTGAGAGCTCGCAAGGGGGAGAGAAACTTTCGACGGGGGCGCGGGCTTTACTTAACTATATAAAGAGTTCCGACAATCGCCGAAAAAGGGTTATTTGTTTCCCTATAAAAAACGAAACGATTTTATTACAAGGAGAAAATTTATTTATGGTTACAATGGAAACCGCAGACAATGCGTTGAAATCTTTTTATCTGGATGCCGTCAGCGAAGCGTTGAATTTAAACGTCAATCCGCTTCTGGCGCAGATCAGGCAGTCTACCGCGGACGTATGGGGAAAGGACGTGCGGAAACTCGTGCGATACGGCGTCAACGGCGGTATCGGCGCGGGCACCGAAACGGGGACTTTGCCCGCCGCGGGCGGAAACAATTACGTGCAGTTCGTCGCGTCGCTGAAAAATCTTTACGGCACTATCGAAATTTCCGACAAGGCGATGCGCGCGTCCGCAAACAACGAGGGCGCTTTCGTCAATCTCTTAAACGACGAAATGCAGTCGTTGGTGAGAAGTTCCGCCTTCAATTTCGGCAGAATGCTCTATGGCGACGGCTCGGGAAAACTGTGCGCGGTAAGCGCGGTGGATACAGGCAACAAGATCACCGTGGACGGCGTGGCGGGTATCGCGGAAGGGATGATCGTCGATTTTTACACCACTTCGGGGGCGATGATCAGCGGCGCCATGGGAAGGACCGTCCTCTCCGTGGATCGTGCCGAAAAAATCATCGTCGTGGACGGCACCGCTTTGAACACGACGATCGTGCCCGTGGGGTCAAAAGTGGTTTTGCAGCATTCGCATGACTGCGAAATTACGGGACTCGGAGCGCTCTTTTCCGATTCCGACACTCTGTACGGCGTAGACCGCGCGGCGCATCCCTGGATGAAGCCGTATGTCAAGACCGAGGCGGGAATGCTGGACGAGAACATCCTGCAAACCGCCATCGACACGATCGAGGAAAATTCGGGGAGCAAGGTCAATTTCATCGTCTGTTCCTGGGGCGTCAAACGTGCGCTGGTCGCCTACTACAATCAATACAAGACGTATGCGCCGACGATGGAGATCAAGGGCGGATACAAGGCGCTCAGTTTCAACGGAATCCCCGTCGTCGCGGACAGATTCTGCCCCGCGGGAACGCTGTATATGCTCAACACGGACGATTTCTGTCTGCATCAGCTCTGCGATTGGCAGTGGCTGGAAAACGAAGACGGAAAAATTCTTAAACAGATCGCGGGCAAACCCGTATACACCGCGACCCTGGTGAAGTACGCGGAGCTCGTTTGCAGCCGTCCCTTCGGACAGGGAATGCTGACGGGCGTCGAAGAAATGTAAAAGACCGTCGGGGCGGAAGGAGGCGTCGGCGCTCGCTTTCCCTCCGCTCCGAACTTTTTAAGGCAATCGCACAATGCAATCGAGCGGGAATTGAAAGAAATTTTATCTATGAAAAGGCGGGGCGATAGGCGGCGCCGCCATTAGAAAATTCAACGCCTCGGGGCGTAAAATTTGTCAATTCCCGCGACATAGGGTATTTGTGCGGCGCTGCCTGAACGACAAGGGGACTCCGAGCGCGCGGCGAACGAAAAAAATTCCTTCGCCGCGCCGGGGAGTCGGTAAATCTCAAAGAGAGAAGGAGGAAAAAGGAATGACAGTCAAAGAAGCGATCCTATTGGCCGCAGACGAGATCGGCGTGGGGGAACGGGTGCGAGCCTATTTCGAGAACAACGCGGAAACGGGAAAGAAGGAAACGGAAACGCTTTTGCGGTGTTTTAACATCGTGGAGAACGAATTAGCGCTCGATTATCTGCCCCTCTATGCGGAGGAGGAGGTCTTTGCGGAAACGGGCGCCGTGCGTTATGCCGAACTGACGAGGCCCGCCGTGCGCATATTGCGCGTGACGGACGAATGGGGAAATGCCGTCCCCTTCAAATTGTTTCCCGAGTATCTGAAAACGCAGCCCGGGAAAATAAAAATCGTTTACACGTATACGCCCAAGGAAAAGACGGCGGAGGAAAGCTCCGATTATATTTTACAGGCGTCGCCCCGCCTGTTCGCCTACGGCATGGCGAGCGAATACTGTTTCGCCTGCGGCTTATACGAAGAAGGCGGCGCGTGGGACAAAAAGTATAAGGACGCGTTGGCTGCGGCGTACCGATCGAGGCCGTCGAAGGTCATGCGTTCGAGAAGGTGGGCGTAAAATGTTTACGAAAAAAGAATTTCCCGACGTGAAAACGGCGGTGAAAAGAGTAAAATTCGAAAAATTCGCAGTCGGGGACGCGAGCGGCCGCGGCGTTCTTTGCGGGACGGGAGGCGGCAACTGCGATTGTTCGGGCGGAAAGATTGCGCCCTGCGTCGGGCTGACCGATTACCTTCTTCCCTCGGGCGGCAATCCCTCCATTCCCAATCCGCACGATCCGCCCGCGGTCTTCGCACTCCTGCCCGGTACGGACGAAAACGGGGAGAGGACGGAGCGCGTCGCGTTCGTTTCCAAAAGGGGACTGGCGTATCTCTACAACGATACCCGACAGGAATTCGAATACGCCATGCGCGTGTTCGATTCCACGCCGAAGATTTTGCCCGTATACGCCGCCGACGGCGGGGCGAAACTCGCGTTCTGCTCGTCGGAGGGCATTCTGCTCTTTGACGGGGATTCAAAGTTTTCGTCCGTATACGCCCGGGGATCGGACGCGGCGTGCGTCTTCCACGAGAGATTGTTTTTCGCCGAAAAGCCGTTTACCCTGCGATATTCGGCTCCCCTCGACGCCTCGATGTTCGCGGACAGCGCGGACGAAGGCGGGTATATCCGGCTCCCCTCGACGGGCGGAGAGATCGTGGGATTGGAGGAATGGAAGGAGTCGATTTATATCTTTCGGGAAAGGGGAATCGAAAAGCTGAACGCCAAGGGCGCGGCGCGGGATTTTTCGCACGAAACGCTCAGTTACGGCGGCGGAAAAATCTTCGGGCGATCAATCGGAAAATGCGGAAAAAATATCCTCTTTCTCGCCGAGGACGGCGTTTATGCGTTCGACGGCAGCGAGGCGCGGAGGAGTTGTACCGAACTGTCCGTTCGCCCGATTGCAGGGGGGCAGGGGATTGAACACGGCTCTTTTGCGGGCAGATATTTCCTCCGATACCCCGACGCGGACGGAGAAACAAAATTGCTGATTCAAGACGAGGCGACGGAAAAAGCGTATTTTGCCTTCGCTTCCGCTCAGGGGATCTCCGAAACGGAAAAAGGCTTGCTCTGTTTTTCCGATCAAAAATTGCGTATGTTTGCGGTAAACGGGAGTCTGCCTGCGGGAGAAGTCTGTTCGTTTTGCGCGGAAAACACCGATTTCGGCGTCGGCGGGCGGAAGCTGTGGAAAACGCTGCGCTTGAAGGGACGGGGAAGCTGTCTTATCGAAACGGAAAACGAATCGGAAACTAAGGCGTTCGAGGTAACTTTCGAACGGGGCGAAGCGAGAGCCGAGCCGTTTTTAAAAGGAGAAAACTTTTCTTTGAAAATGATTTTAGGGGAAAATTCTTTCGTTTCGGGCGCGGAGATGGAATTCGTCCTCATCGGCTGAGGGGGCGAGAGTTCGTCGGCATAAACAGAATTTTTCGGATCGGAAGGCGTTTTTTGCCGGGGCAAAGCGCGAAATGCCGCAGAATGCGGCGAGGCGGACAGACGGGGAACGCGGCGGCGGGGAAAAAGGGAAAAGGGCGAGATCGCGAGCCGGAGCGTTTTGAAAAATCATTTTTTCGAAAAGGCGGCGGGCAGGAGCGGAAAAGGAGGAAACACGGAGATGACGATAGACATTATTTCGTATACGGACGAGCAATTTGCGGCGATGACCGAGGAACAGATACTCGAAGTGGAAAGCGTACAGCTGAAAAAAAATCGGCTCACGAAAAAACTGGGGGAGGAAAAGAGAACGGAAAAATTCCGACTGCTGAAAGCGGGGATATTCCGTTCCCCCGTCTGGGAAAAAATCTGCGCCGCATTGGAGGAGAGCTATGAACAGGAGGTGGAGAATCTACGGGACGGGCTGCTGTTTTATCTTCGCTTTGCGTCTAAACCGGACGCGGGCGCGGAGGCGCCTTACACCGTCGATTATTCGTTCACCTACGAGCAGCGGATGAACGTCGTCAGGACATATTACGACGGCGCTTATACGGACGCTAAACTGAAATTCGAGGCGTTTCAGGCAGACAAGGTTGCGGTGAATTATCTCGGAGAGCGGTATGCGCCCCTCTACGAGCTATACGCACAGCAGGCGGAAGGCGCATAGTTTTTTTGCGGCGAGTCGGAAATTATCGAAGGGCAAGGGCAAGGGCAAGGGCAAGGGCAAGGGCAAGGGCAAGGGCAAAACAAATCTGAGGGAGAGAATGCGTTTTTGGGAAACGCGCGGAAAGGCAAAAAATAGGCGCAGGAAAAATAGAGAAGGAAAATAAAAAAAGGGAAAGATACGGAAAAATAGGGGAAATCGATGGTCGGAAAGAGCGGGGATTTTATCCGTCGATGATGACGGCATAAGGCGTATTTGCTTCTTGAAAAAGCGGGGAGGCTGCGGGGAAAAGGAAGTTCGAGGGGGAGAAAAGAGCAGATTTAAGAAAAATCGCCGACAGAGAAAAGCCTATCTTCGCAAGAAAATTCCTTTTGCGTTTTTTGCCGACGGAAGCCGAAAGAACGAGGCAAAGGAAAAAAACGGGGCGGGAAGGAGTCAAACGGGACTTCTTCCCGCTTTTTTCGCAAAAAATACTTTACAGGAAAGAGTTTATGTTGTATAATAGAAGCGAAAATACAAAAGCGCGAAGCGTTGAGCGGTATTTTGCCCCATTTCAATATAACGTCAGTTGCGTTATAATAGAAGAAAAGGAAAAAGCTTTCTATGAGATATACGATTCAATCCATTAAATACGTCTTTAAAAATTTTTTCTACATATTTCCGTTGGCGCTGCTCCCGGCTCTGTTCCTGTCCTTTTCGCTCGATAAGGACGCGATCAGTCGGGTGCTGACGTCGTATTTTACGGGAGAACCCAGCGCTTCTTTTCCCGACATTTTCCGCGCCGTTTCCATTTTCAATTTCCGCTCGTTGAAGGCGTTTTTTGCGGGACTCGCGGGGGTCGTTCTGATGGTCTTATGTACGGCGCTCATTTTTGCTTTCGTCGAAAAACATATGCGCATCGGCAAACGCACGTTCAGCGGAATCTTCTCCAAACTCAACGACAATCTGATCTCCACGTGCGGGATCTGTCTGCTTTACGTGCTCCTTTACGAGGTCTGGGCGCTGATTACCTCCGCGCTTTTGTTTTTGGTGATGATACCGGAAACCGTCGGAGTCGTCTATGTGCTTTCCGTCATCGTGTTTTTCGGGATGCATTTCGTCCTTTTATACATCGTTTCCATTTTTTATCTGTGGCTGCCCTGCCTCCAAATCACCGGCTTCCGCGCCTTTGAAGCGCTGCGCTATTCCTATCAGCTGGTGTCGCCCGTAAAGAAGAATATCGTCTTCGGGCAGTGGATCAGCGTGACGCTGGCGGAAGTATTATTGGGACTTTGTTCCCTCTTTGTCCCCGGAAGAGTGGCGGGCTTTATTCTTGCCGCCGTCCTGTATGCGTTCATGATCGCGGTGTTCTGCATCCGCATGCAGGTCGTCTATTTCGACCGCGCGCAGCTGGAAAGGGCGGATCTCAAACGCTATTATCATTTTTAAAAATTTTAGGCGGTCGGACGAAAGCCTTTGGACGATCGCTCGCCGGGATTTGGCGCGGACGGATTTTTGCAAACTCCCGCGGGTTGAAACGGATAAAAAGAACTGCCTGAAAACGGGCAAGGAGAAGGATTATGCGGTTTCGGAACAGTACGAGATTACTGATTGAGAATTTTAAAAACGTTTATAAAATATTGCTTTACAAACTGGCTATCGCGGTGGTGGCAATCGCGCTCTCCTGCGCGCTGCTGCTTCCGAACCTTTGGGACATCGTCCACAGCGCGGAAGTCACTAACCTCATCGACATCGTCAAGGACTTTTTCCGCGCGCTCGTCACGGGCGACAGTCAATTCCTCGCGGGCTTTCAGGAACAGTTCAAGACCATGGGCACCGCGCTGTTGAAATTACTGGATTCGAGAATGTCGAAAATCGTCTGGTCGGTGGTGGGCTGCGGCGTCGTTTATCTATTGGAACGTTTCCTCGATACGCTGTGCTATTTCTCGATCGGCAGCATTCTCAACGACAGAATGGCGACCTATGCGGAAACGCCGTTTGCCGCCGCGTATATCAAAAATCTCGGCAAAGCGAGCATTTACAGCATCGTATACGTCCCCGTGGTATTTTTATTCGACGTGATGACGATAGGGCTCTGCTATTTTCTCTTTTTCTATCTCCTGGCGTTCAACGTCCTCGCCTCTCTGTTCTTCTCCATGACGTTCATCGTGCTCTGTCAGGCGCTGAAACTGACGATCACGTCCATGTGGCTGCCCGCGATGGCGGCGGATAATATGAGCATCGGTCAGGCGATGCGCTTCGGGGATAAACAACAGAAAAAACAGTGGAAAAAGGTGTTTTCCACCTACGTCGCCACTATCTATATCATCATTATCATCAACGTGATCGGCGCCGTCTGCACGTTTGGCAGCGCGTTGCTGTTGACCGTGCCCGCTTCCTTTATGCTCTTTATCTGCGAGCAGTTCGTCAACTATTACACGGTGCAGGGCAAGCGATATTTCATTACCTATGACCGAATCGCCATCAACCGCGACCGCGGCGACAGCGAGCATTTCTTCGAAACGGTGGAAGATCCCGACGACTTTTCCATTCTTCCCGAAGGGGAATATACGGGGGAAGGTTCGGCGCCGAGCGATCTCGAAAATGCGGAAAGAATCGCGGCGGATCTGGAAGAGCAGCTCCAAGCGGCGGACAGACAGCTGGAAGAGGCGCTGAAATCGAAAGCGGATTTGAACGCGGAAAAAAACGCGGAAAGGAAATCCGCCGCGAATAAACGCAATAAAAAAGAGGAAATCGCGCGCCGCTTGAAAAACGACGGCGTGCCTGCGCGGGAAGGGCAAGCGGAAGGAATCGTCCCCGCCGACGCGCATTCGGAGGAAACGAATCGCACGGAAGAGAGGATCCCCGAGGCGGAAAATAGAGAAAACGCCGATGCGGTGCCCGCGGAAGAGAATGGGGATCTTGAAGCGGGCGGAGCGGACGAGAGAGAGCCCGACCCCGGGAAGGAAGAGAAATAAGGCGTTCCTGCCCAAGCGAGGAGGAGCCGAAGGTCGGCTCGGAGGGAAAAAAGACGGGCATAAGGGCGGGAAGCCCTTTTCGCCGCGGCGGGGAATAGATCTTGCCGCAAGAGAATATAATGGTAAGGTGCGCCGAATGATTCGGGGCGCGGAAAAGCAAAAAAATTTCAGGCATTTGAGGACAAATATATGAATTATCAGGCAAATTATGAGAAGTGGCTTTCCGACCCTCGGCTTTCGGACGAGGGCAGAAATGAATTAAAGGAAATCGCGGGCGACGAAAAGGCGAAGGAATACCGCTTTGGCGGCGAGCTGGAATTTGGCACCGCGGGGATGCGCGGCATCATCGGCTACGGCATGAACATGATGAACGTCTACACCGTCATGCGCGCCACGCAGGGGCTTGCCGAGTTTATTAAGGAACTCGGGGAGGACGCCGTCAAAAGCGGCGTCGTCATTTCCTACGACACGCGGCGCAAATCCGAGGAATTCGCGCGGGCGGCGGCGGGAGTGCTGGCAAAGAACGGCGTCAAGGCGTATCTCTTCGACGACGTGCATCCCGTTCCCATGCTCTCCTATGCGGTGAGATACCTGCGCACCGTGGCGGGCATCATGATCACGGCGAGCCACAATCCCAAGGAATACAACGGCTATAAGGTATACGGCGCCGACGGCGCGCAGATGTCGCCCGAGGATACCGAAAAAGTCGTCGGATACATTTCGAAGATCGACGATTACCTTTCCGCAAGCGGGGAGGAAAACAGTCCGCTCATTCTTCCCGTACCCGAAAAGCTCGACGAAGACTATATCGAGGCGTTGTCCCGCCTGCGCCTGTCGCCCGAAGCGGTGAAAAAGTGCGGCGCGAATCTGAAACTCGTCTATACGCCCGTACACGGCAGCGGCTACGTGCCCGTCACGACCATACTCAAAAAGCTGGGCATCAACGTCACCGTCGTCGAGGAACAGACGACGAAGGATCCCGAATTTTCCACCGTCAAAGTGCCCAATCCGGAGTTCAAGGAAACCCTTTCCATGGGCATCGCGCTCGCCGATAAGATACACGCGGACGTGGTGTTCGGCACCGATCCCGATTCCGACCGTTTAGGCGTCGCCGTCAAGGACGACAAGGGCGAGTTTACGGCGCTCTCGGGCAACCAGGTGGGAATTTTGCTGCTCGACTATATCCTGACCCGTCTGGAAGAGGAGAACGCGATGCCCACGAACGCCGCCGTCGTAAAATCTTTCGTGACGACGGGGATGGCGAAAGCGATCTGCGACGATTTCGGCGTCACCCTGTTCGAAACCCCGGTAGGCTTTAAGTTTATCGGCGAAAAGATCAAACAGTGGGAAAAGGACGGAAAATACACTTACGTATTCGGTTTCGAGGAATCCTGCGGGTATCTTCGGGGCACGCACGCGAGGGATAAGGACGCGGTGGTCGCTTCCATGCTGTGCGCGGAGATGGTATGCTATTATACCTATGTGGGAAAGACGGTGTACCGCCGTTTGCAGGAGATCTATCTCAAATACGGCTACGTATTGGATAAGAACGTTTCCGTGCAGTATTCGGGGCTTAACGCCATGAAGGAAATGAACGCGGTCGTGGACGGACTCAAAAAGAGAAAAGTGACGGATCTCGGAGGGATGGCCGTGGAAGCCTTCCGCGATTACAGCGCTGCGAAACGAGTATCGTATGCGGACGGGACGACGGAAACGCTGGATATTCCCAAATGCAATTGCGTCTATTACGAACTTGCGGGCGGTTCCTTTGTTTGCGTTCGTCCGTCGGGCACCGAGCCTAAATTGAAAATTTACTATTCTCTGCGCGCAAAGGACGAGGCGGCGGCAAACGCCGAGCTGGAAAAGCTGCAAAGAGCCGTCGACGAGCTTTTGGAAAAGGCGAAAAAGTAAAAAATAAAGAGCAAGGAGAACGGTCGCAGGATACTACCCGCTGCAAACCTGTTCGATTGCGAAAAAAATGACCGGGCATGAGGAACGCTCGGTCATTTTTGCAAAACAGGCGGTCGCTTAGGGGCGGCTCCGGAAACAGGCGGAATTTAAAAAACGATTGGGGCGGGAACTTGAAGGCAGGAAAGATTCGAAAAAATCAATTTTTGCGATAAAGGAAAAAAAGGGACAGGACGGCAAAACTTAACGGACATACGCGGGATAAACGGAGTCGGGAAAAAAGCGCACCCGCGTTTTAAGAAGTCCCGAGGGGAAACGGGGAACGCGGAGGAGGTTTTATGAAAAATCGGGATATTGAAAAAGCGTTGAAATTAAAAAAGACGGAAGTCGTACAGGGACTTCCCTTTCGGTTTGTCATCGATATCCTGTTCTTTCTCTTGGAAATCTCCCTGATCGTTTATCTGTTTTTGTTCCGCGATATGAAGGAGCGGATCAATATCCTGTATCTTTGCGGATACGTATATTTGGCCGCCGTGGTAACGACGGATTTTTTCCTCTGCCGAAAATGCGGTCGGAATGCGGAAAAAAGTTGCCGTTTTTTCTATAAATGGACGGTCGTTTACAGCGTGCTCATTCTGGCTTGGGGAATCGGACTGAATTACCTGGAACTTTTAAGCGGCAGGAGCGAGATTGTCTTCTTTACGATTGTGACGATATGCGCGGGCGGAGTAAATCTGCACAAAAGGGAATCTTTCCTGCTCTTTCCCCTGACGATTCTCTTCAATTACGTCATGGAGCTTACGATCGGCAATCAGCCGTTCGATCTGGGATTTTTGGTGAATTATACGATTTTCGGCATCACGCTTCTGTTTATTTCCCTGACGAAAAACAAAAGTCTGATCAACGAAACGGAAAAAGCCGTTCAGCGCCGCTAAATAGGTGTTGATCGTCGACGGCACGTAGTTTCTCGCGCGCAGGTCGTCCTTCCAGAGCCGAATCATCTCTGGCGTAACCGCCGCGCCGCTCAAAAACGTGGCAAAACTCAACAGCGCGCGGCGGTACTTCTCAACCGTCGCCGCGGCGCGCTCTTCATTTCCGAGGGCTTTCAAATAGGCTTCGACCATCTTGTCAGTCATATAAATGTTCCATAATAAAAATACCCCTATCTCTCTTGATAGGGGTATTGTAACGTATTGTTGCGGATTTCGAACAGTGAATTGCACTCCCGCAGCTATGAATATAAAAAAAGAAGCCACTCTCTTGAGTGGCTTCTCTCCATGTTGGCGCTACCTATCTTTCCGGGCCGTCTCCAGCCAAGTATTGTGGGCAGAAGCGAGCTTAACTTCCGTGTTCGGGATGGGAACGGGTGGACCCTCG
>ERZ827181.3080-NODE-3080-length-12649-cov-3.288709_pt1 | contig 12649 bp, 7 predicted proteins | sample MGYA00519778_ERZ827181 | MGnify/ENA primary metagenome ERZ827181 (study PRJEB31778, sample SAMEA3449273) | human gut metagenome | biome: human gut; feature: human-associated habitat; material: faeces | place: United Kingdom | collected 2010/2012 ...
GGCAGGCACCTGCTGTTTTCTATTCAGACGAGGTGAAGTATACCACACTCCGCCCTAAAATGCAATATCTCAGCCCTCCTGCGGCACGGTCCAGACCATGCCCAGCGCTTCGAGCTTTGCGATGCGCTCCGCCGTCAGCTTTTTCTCGGCACAGGCGTAGTTTTCGCGCATCCGGCGGACCCAGTCGCCCAGGCAGAAGCCATCCTCCGTTTTATAATTGACGGGTACGGCCAGATCCCCGTGGGCGGCGCGGTACTCCCCGGCCCGGCGGAGGGCGCACTGCCACTTGGCCTCCCGGGCGTCCCACTGCATCCCGATGGCATCCAGCAGAGCGATATGCTCCGGCGTCACCTGAAACGAGCCGGGCCGGGCCTTGCGGGCAGCCCGGAGGTTCGAGATCCAGACGCCCAGACGGAAGCCGTTCTCGTCCACATATCCGGCAGGCACGAGGAAGCTGCCCTTCTTCTCGGCGTAGAGCCTGGCGCTCTGGTAGTTATCCAGCCAGTTCTGCTCCCGCACGCTGCACGCGGGCGGCACCGGGGCGCTGAGGCGTCGGCCTTTTTCGCCCTTGAACAGCTCTTTCAGGGCCGCGCGGCGCTTGGCGGAAAGCTTTTTGCCCTCCCGCAGCATCTGCTTCTGACGGGACAGCCAGCTGCCCAGCCAGATGCCGTCCTCCGTCCGGTACTGGGCCGGAACGGCCAGACTGCCGTGCTCCTTTTTGTATTCCACGGCCAGCTCGTAGCGGTGCTGCCACGAGTCGGTCTTTTCCCAGTTCATGCCCAGCTCGTCCAGCAGAGCTTTCCGCTCCGGCGTCACCCGGGCGCTGCTGCGCTCGGGGTTCTGCCATGCGTACCGCTGCCGGGACACCCACTTGCCCAGCAGGATGCCGTCTTCGTCGATGTACTCGGTGGGAACGTCGAGGTTCCCGTGGACGGCGTGGTACTTCACGGCGGCCTCGTAGGCGGTCTGCCACTTGCGGTCGTTCCGGTTCGTCCAGTCCACTCCCAGCGCTTCCAGCTTTTCGATTTGGGCGTCGGTCAGCACACCTTCTTTATAAGCGGCACGCTGACTGCCCAGCCAGACGCCCAGCGCCATGCCGTCCGGCGTGACATACTTGACGGGAATTTCCAGCGTGTGATTTTCCAAATAATACTGGACGGCGGCGGCATAGCTCTTCTCCCAGAGGATGCTGCCGGTGTCCCACACCATGCCCAGTGCCTCGAGGCGCTCGACGCGGTCTGACGGCAGGTTCCCGCCCAGATAGCGCTGGCGGTTGTAGACGATCCACTCGCCCAGCGCAAAGCCGTCCTTATCCTTATAATGGACCGGCACCAGCAGGTCGCTGTGGCTGTCGCGGTACCGCCGGGCCGAAGCACAGCCGTTCTCCCACGCCAGCTCAAGCCGCTTTTGCCAGTTCATGCCGATTTTGTCCAGCCGGGCAGCCTGCGCGGCGGTGAGGCGTCCCTTTTTCTTTCCGGCCCGGACAAGGCGCTGGTTTTCCAGCCAGCGGCCCACGGCCACGCCCCCGAAGCTGTAGGAGCGAGGCACGTCCAGCGTCTTTCCCTCTGCCGTCATCTGCTTTGCGGCGGCATAATAGCGCTCCCAGTCGGAGTCCAGCGCGCGGCGGAGCTGCCGGTAAGCCCGGCGGCAGGCAGAAAGGGGTTCTTCCAGCGGGAAGGCTTCCACCCCCGCCGCGCTGCACTCCTTCCGCAGCTGCTGCACACAGGTCAGCGCCTCAAAGGCCGCGCTCAGCTCTGCCACCGGCACACTGCCGCAGGCCGCAAGGGCGCGGGCCAGCATCTGCCGGTATGCGGTCGGTTCAGCGCTGCGGCGCACCAGCACCACGCCCGAGATCCCGGCCAGAGAAGCCTGCACCGCCGGGCCGTTGGCACAGACCAGCAGCCGGAGGGTGGCCGCTTCATCGGCCGCAAAGCCTTCTGCATCCTTATAAATATGTGTTCCTGCACCAAACAGCTTCTCGGCCTGCTCTGCGGTCTGCACCGCCGCTGCATCATCCTCGCAGAGGACAAGATACCGCCCGGCAGCATCCGGGAGCCACTGCGCCAGCAGCTGTTCCACCGGCGGAAGCTTTTCTACGGCGAGGCTCAGAGCCTGATATTTCTCGGCGTTGGGGTCAGGGCAGCCCGGCAGATGGAGGTTCTTCACCTCAGCACGGAGGCGGGCCATCGCATCTTCCAGCGGCCAGAGCAGGGCCGTATAGGAGGCCGGCATGGGCAGCAGGCCCTCGGCCATCGCCTCGCCCAGCGCCAGCGGCTCCACGATGGCGTCGGCCAGCATCTCCTCGGCGGCGCGGCAGCTGTCGCCCGGGGCGTCCGGCTCCCCCAGAGCCAGCAGCTTTGCCCCCGGGCAGAGGCGGAACAGAGGCTGGACGCAGTCGGTCCAGTCCTTTGCGCTCATCTCCCTCCAGCCGTCCAGTACCAGCAGGCCGGGCCGGAACTCAGCCAGCGCCACCCAGCCCAGCGCATTCTGCACGGCCAGCTGCTCGCAGCTCATCAGCCGTACCCGGCCGCCCAGCGTCCGGCCCAGCCGCTTTGTCAAGGCGCGGCGCAGTTCCAGACGGGCAGCGCAGGACACCACCCAGAGCACGCGCATCTCGGGGTGGGCGTCCAGCAGCTCCCACACGATGCAGCCTTTGCCCGTACCCGCCGGGCGCACCAGCGCAGCACAGTTTTTCTGCTGCAGTCCAGCCTCCGCTGCACGGCAGGCTGTTTTATTTGAATCATCTACCAAAATCGACATATCTTATCCTTTCTGCCCCTTCCGAGGGTTCAGAAATTCGCTTTTTCTGCAAAAAAGAAACGCGCCTGCGCAAAGCTGGCTTTCCTGCCTGCGCTGCGCCTGCGTTTTTCTGCAAAAATGTTACTTTCATGCTCTATTTTTATCATAAAAGTTTATTTCTTGTCAAGATGATTTGCACAGATTTTTCCAAATAATTTTACATTCCCTTTTTCCGGAAATTCCGGGACCGTTCCCTGCTGCCCGTTGACGGCGGGGACAGTTGGTGGTAGACTTTTTTCATCGGCTCCCCTTTTGGCGGGAGACTCCCCTATTTATGATATGTGAGGTAATCGATATGAACATCATCAGCACCGAAAAAGCTCCCGGCGCCATCGGCCCCTACTCTCAGGGCTACACCGTGGGCGGTCTCGTCTTCACCTCCGGCCAGATCCCGGTAGACCCCGCCACCGGCACCATGGCCGATACCGTGGAGCAGCAGGCCGCACAGAGCCTTGCCAATCTGAAGGCGATTCTGGCCGAGGCAGGGCTTTCCATGAACAACGTGGTCAAGACGGTGATCTTTCTGGCCGACATCAACGATTTTGCCGCAGTGAACGCAGAGTACGCCAAGGCTTTTGCCGAGCCGTTCCCCGCCCGCAGCTGCGTGCAGGTGGCAGCTATCCCCAAGGGCGCAAAGCTGGAGATCGAGTGCATCGCCGTGCGGGACTGAGCGAAAAATAAGACAAGAAAAACGGGACGCCGGAGCATCTGCGGATGCTTTGGCGTCCCGTTTTTGATGAAAGCAGGTCTTTATTTCTGCACACCGGCCTCGCATTGCTCGATGAATTGCTTGGCCACCCGGGGGCTGCGGCCACCGGCACGCAGGGCAAAGGCCTCGGCCTTGAGCAGCAGCTGCTCGGTGGGCATCTGGATGTTGTGCTGCTTGGCAAGCTGCTCCAGAATGGTCTCGAACCGGGCCTTCTCCGGCCGCTGGAAGGTGACCGTCAGGCCGAACCGGGCCGAAAGGCTCATCAATTCCTGGCGGGTATCTGCCTCGTGGATGTCATCACCGGAACGGTCGCTCAAGGTTTCCTTGATGAGATGGCGGCGGTTGGAGGTGGCGTACACCACAACATTCTGGCTGCGGCCGCCCACGCTACCTTCCAAAATGGCTTTCAGCGCGGCAAAGTTGTCGTCGTTGGCAGAAAAGCTCAGGTCGTCAATGAACAAAATGAACTTGAGTGGGTTCTGGGCCAGGCTATCCAGCAGGGCCGGAATCTGATACAGCTGGTTCTTTTTCACTTCCACAAGGCGCAGACCATCCGCCGCAAATTCATTGGCAATGGCTTTCACGCTGCTGGATTTGCCGGTGCCCGCATCGCCGTACAGCAAAACGTTCACGGCAGGCTTGCCGGACAGCAAAGCCTTGGTGTTGGCAATTACCTTTTCGCGCTCGTGTTCGTAACCGGGCAGCTCGCTTAAGCGCTGCGGATCCGGGAAGCGCACCGGGATCAGGCTGCCATCCTCAATGGTGAACATGTGGTGGCGGGCAAACATGCCGTAGCCCTTTTGACCAACTTCAGCCAGGCGCTCAGCGTAAGCGGCGGCAAAATCCACTTCCTCGGTTTCCCAGCGGGGCAGAAAGGCAAGGGATTCCTCGCCGCCGGTCAAATTAACCAGCGTAACGCGGCTGAGCTGCTGCAAAAATTCCAGCTCGCTGTCCATGCAGCGGGCAGCGGCCTGCCCGGCGCCGCCGCTGGCAGCTTTGCGGATGCAGATGTTCTCATCCTGCAAAACGGCGTCCAGCAGCACGCGGGTCCAGCTGCCGCCGCGTTCAAACAGCTGGTTTTCAAAATCAGCTGCAGCGCTTACAAAATCCTCGCTCCCCGCAGCGGCCAGCATGGCGCGGAACGCAGGCACAATGTTGGCCTGCAAAATACCGCGGAAAATCACAAGGCCGTCCAGCCGGGTGCGCATGGTGTTCAACTTCATCATTCCCAATTCCTCCAGGAGTGCAAAAATGCTTGCTCTGTTTACTCAGTATAGCTTTTTTGCCGCTGTGGTGCAAGTGACAAAATGACCTTGTATTTACGAAAGAACGCAGGACTTTAGCCTGCTAAATTCTCTATTTGTGTAATTTGTTGTTTTTGTGTTGACAAAGGCAAAAAATTGCGGTACAATCAACCACATAGCTAAATCAAATGTGTCGAAGGAAAGTTAGTAACGGCTTTTGCCGCCCCCAGAGAGCTGCCGGTTGGTGCAAGGCAGCGGGCAGGTACGCCGCGAACTGGTTCCCGAGCAGTTCTGCCGAAAGCAAGGTGAATAGGCGGTTCCGGGGGTGCCCGTTACAGCACAGGGCTTTGTTGGAAGCCTGTTGAGTGGGTATAGTACTATACCAATAAGAGTGGTACCGCAGAGAGCTTTACGCCTTTGTCTCTTGTGAAAACGGAAGCCGTTTGGCATTCCGTGCTACAAGCGGCAGGGGCTTTTTTGTTACTCAAACGCGTTGGATAGAGGCTGCCGAATAGGGGTTGTTTTAAGAAACGGAAAGGAGTTTTTTCAATGATTCTGAATGGTTCGCAGATTTTTGTCGAAGTGCTCGCGGAGCAGGGGGTCGATACAATTTTTGGCTATCCCGGCGGCGCAGTTCTGAACCTGTACGACGAACTATATAAAAACTCTGACCGCATCCGCCATATCCTGACCGCCCACGAGCAGGGCGCTTCCCATGCGGCAGACGGTTACGCCCGCGCAACGGGCCGCACCGGTGTGGTGCTGGCCACCAGCGGTCCGGGCGCCACCAACCTGGTCACCGGCATCGCCACCGCTTATATGGACAGTGTGCCGATGGTTGCCTTTACCGGAAACGTTGCCACCAGCCTGCTGGGCCGGGACAGCTTCCAGGAAGCTTACATTGAGGGCATCACGATGCCCATCACCAAGCACAACTTCACCGTGCGCAAGGTCGAAGACCTGGCCGACACCATGCGGGCAGCCTTTCGCATTGCACAGTCCGGCCGTAAGGGCCCCGTGCTGGTGGATATTCCCAAGGATGTCACCGCGAACTCCTGCGAGTTCACCCACAAAGAGCCGGAGCTGATCCGAACCGTGACCCGCTATAATGAGGAAGAGGTCAAGGAAGCCGCACGGCTCATCAATGAATCGGAACGCCCGATCGTCTACTTTGGCGGCGGCGTGCGCAGCGCGGCGGGCTGCCAGCCCCTGCGTGACCTGCTGGAAAAGACCGGTATGCCCGCCACCCACACCCTGATGGCCGCCGGCGTGCTGGGCTATGGCGAGCCGCACAACCTGGGTATGCTGGGAATGCACGGCTGCTATGCCGCCAACAAGGCTATTTCGGAAGCTGATCTGGTCATTGCCGTCGGCGCCCGCTTCTCGGACCGTGTGGCGCTGAACCCGAATAAGTTTGCCAGCAAGGCAAAAATCATCCAGATCGATATTGACCCCAGTGAACTGGGCAAGAATGTGGATGTGGATCTGGCACTGGCAGGCGATGCTTCCTATATCCTGCAAGCCATCCTGCCGTATGTCGAAAAGACCGAACATAAGATCTGGATGGAGCAGATCCGTGAATGGCAGCGCGATGACTACCACCCGAAGGACAGCTTCACCGAGCTGAAACCCCACCAGATCATCAACGAGATCTGTGAGCAGGCCGGCCCCGAGGCCGTGTATGTAACGGATGTCGGCCAGCACCAGATGTGGGCTGCCCAGTACCTGCACCACACCAAGAGCCGCGGCTTTTTGACCAGCGGCGGCCTGGGCACCATGGGCTTTGGCTACGGCGCGGCCATTGGCGCACAGGTTGCCCTGGGCAATGACCACCGCGTGGTCATGCTGACCGGCGACGGTTCCTTCCACATGAACCTGAACGAAGGCTGCACCGCCGTCAGCTATGAACTGCCCATCATCACCGTTATTTTTGATAACCAGGTGCTTGGCATGGTGCGCCAGTGGCAGACCAGCTTTTACGGCAAGCGCTATTCCAACACCGATCCCCAGCGCCGCACCGACTTTGTAAAGCTGGCTGAAGCGTTTGGCGCAAAGGGGTATCGTGCTACCAATATTGCCGAGTTCAAGGCAGCGTTCGCCGACGCCATGAAGCAGAAAGGTCCTTCCTGGATCGACTGCCGCATCGGCAAGGATGAAAAGGTTCTGCCGATGATCCCCGGCGGCGGCGATATCAACGATATCATCATGGAGTAAGGAGGAAGCACGCAATGCAGCAAAATCAAAATCCGAACAAAGTTGCCGCAACAGAGGCACCCCGGCGGGTCATCAGTCTGCTGGTGGATAACCATAACGGTGTTTTGGCGCGCGTGTCCAGCTTGTTCTGCCGCCGCGGCTTCAACATTGACAGCCTGACGGTTTCCGCCACCAACGACCCGGCGGTCAGCCGCATTACCGTTACCCTGCATGGCGACGATGCCGCCATCAGCCAGCTGATTTTACAGACCGAGCGGCTGGAAGTGACCCGCCAGGTATTTGAACTGAACCCGGATAAGAGCCTGCAGCGGGAACTGCTGCTGCTGAAAGTGGCCTGCAATACCGCCGAGCGTGCCGAAATGCGGGAAATCGCTGCGATCTATAAATCCAAGATCATTGATCTTTCGCCGGACTCTATGGTGTTTGAACTGACCGGCCGCCCGGAAAAGATCAACGCCTTCCTGAAAATGTTCAGCGGATACGATATCCTGGAACTGTGCCGCACCGGCATTACCGCACTGGAGCGCGGCGGCAAGCATCCCCACATGCAAAAGCCCCCGCAGGAAGTACGCGCCGCTCAGCTGCCGCTGCCCGGCACCCACTGCCCGCAGGACGAAGAATAAAGCAGCTTTTGCGGTTCAACGAACTTGCATTTGGCCCGCAGCCCTTTCAGGAATCCCCGGCGGCGGGTTGAAGATAGATACGTTTTTATTTTTACAAACCATACAAACAAAACAAAGGAGAAATTATCATGGCAATCAAAAAGTATTATGATTCCGACTGCAACCTCGGCGTGCTTGACGGCAAGACCGTTGCTGTTATCGGCTTTGGCTCTCAGGGCCATGCCCATTCCGAAAACCTGGCTGAAAGCGGCGTGAACGTTGTTGTCGGCCTGCGCAAGGGCTCTGCCCACTGGGAAAAGGCATCCGAGTTTGCTGCAACCCATGAAAACTTTAAGGTGATGGAAGTTGAAGAGGCTGCCAAGGCCGGCGATGTTGTTATGATGCTGGTTCCCGATGAACTGTGCGCTGACATCTACAACAGCCAGGTTGCCCCCTACATGACCGAGGGCAAGGCACTGGCTTTTGCACACGGCTTCAACATCCATTTCAAGACCATTGTTGCCCCGAAAAATGTTGACGTTATCATGATCGCTCCCAAGGGCCCCGGCCACATTGTCCGCCGCCTGTACACGGAAGGCGAAGGCTGCCCGTCCCTGATCTGCGTAGAGCAGGATTACACCGGCAAGGCAAAGGAGATCGCCCTGGCATACGCTTCCGGCATCGGTGCCGGCCGTGCGGGCATCCTGGAGACCACCTTCAAGGAGGAAACCGAGACCGACCTGTTCGGCGAGCAGGCTGTGCTCTGCGGCGGCGTTTGCGAGCTGATCCATGCTGGCTTTGACACCCTGGTGGAAGCTGGCTACGCACCGGAAATGGCTTACTTCGAGACCTGCCACGAGATGAAGCTGATCGTTGACCTGATCAACGAGGGCGGCTTCTCCAAGATGCGCTACTCCATCTCCAACACCGCTGAGTACGGCGATTACCGCACCGGCAAGCGCCTGATCACCGAGGAGACCCGCAAGGAGATGAAGAAGGTCCTGACCGAGATCCAGGACGGCACCTTTGCTTCTGAGTTCCTGACCGAGATGAGCCCCAAGGGCGGCCGCAAGGTGCACTTCCTTGCCAAGCGCCGTATGGAGGCTGAGCTGCCCATCGAGAAGGTGGGTGCTGAACTGCGCAGCATGATGAGCTGGCTGAAGAAGTAAGAGGAGAACCCTCTCAGACCGCTTTTCGGCGGTCAGCTCCCCCGAAAGGGGGAGTTTTTGTTGAAAAGGGAACCTTATAGCTCCTCCGCGAAAACCTCTCCCTCTCGGGAGAGGTGGCACGATACAGCCGTGACGGAGAGGGCTTTATCAGAAAAGAGGATTTGCAATGAGAAGTGACAATGTGACCAAGGGCTCGGAGCGCGCGCCCAACCGCAGCCTGTTTTATGCGCTGGGCTACACCCCGGAGGAGCTGGAGCGCCCCCTCATCGGCGTGGTAAGCGCCTACAGCGAGATCGTGCCCGGACACATGAATCTGGATAAGATCGCCGAGGCTGTCAAGGCCGGTGTGCAGATGGCCGGTGGTACCCCCATCCTGATCCCCGCCATCGGTGTATGCGATGGCATCGCCATGGGTCATGTGGGCATGAAGTACTCTCTGGCCTCCCGTGAGCTGATCTGCGACAGCGTGGAGACCATGCTGATGGCACACCAGCTGGACGGCCTTGTGCTGGTGCCCAACTGCGATAAGATCGTGCCCGGCATGGTGATGGCAGCGGTGCGCATGGATGTGCCCGCCGTGGTCTGCTCCGGCGGCCCCATGCTGGCCGGCAGCTACGGCGGCGAGGAAGTCAGCCTTTCCAAGATGTTCGAGGCTGTGGGTGCCTACAAGGCCGGTATGATCACCGAGGATCAGCAATCGCAGTCTATTACCGTTTACGATTCGTTCGGATATAAAGTATATGACATTACGGTGGACTCTTCCGGAAATGCGACGTATATTCAATATTCTTACGTCATCGATTGGGTGGGCAGAGTAAAGTATACCGTGGTGGAAACGGGAGATGTAAAGGAATTCGTCGCCGTCATGAGTACGGGCGGAAAAGTCGTATACTGTCTGGCAGTCAATGAAAACGGCGTGGTCGAATTCAGCGTCCGGCAAACGGGCGAGAAGGACGACGGAACTCCCGTTTACACGATCGTACACGACGGTGGCACGCGGATTTACGGCGCAAACATATATACTGTCGTCGTGGATTATTCCCGAATGGAAACTTTATAAAATACGGAGATTGCTTGATTTATACGGCGGATGTAAACGTACCGCCAAAGCAAAGGGCACGTGCCCTTTGCAGTAAGTTTTCACTTACTGCAAAAATATTTGATAGTAGAATTAAAAATTGTTTTTTCATTTGTTTGGAGGTTAAAATATGAAAAAGAAAGGCATTCTTTCCTTGCTCGCCTGTCTTTGCGCCACGACGGCTGTTTTTGGAATGGCGGCGTGCGGCGGCAACGACAGCTCTTCTTCGGAAACTCCCGTAGCTTCGGATTCTTCGTCCGGCGCATCTTCGGATAGTTCTTCCGATTCTTCGTCAGAGTCTTCTTCGGAGTCTTCGTCAGAGTCTTCTTCGGAGTCTTCGTCTGATTCTTCCTCGGATTCCTCTTCGGATACTTCTTCCGATAGTTCTTCGGATAGTTCCTCCGATTCTTCGTCGGAATCTCCGGAGGAGCCGGAGGTGGTATCGATCGCGCTCGATAAAAATACAGCGACGATCACGGTCGGAGAAACGTTAGACTATTCTTCTTTCACCGTAACGGCTACCTATTCCGACGACACCGATTTCAGTGCCGCTTTGACCGCGGCGATGATTTCGGATGAGGATAAAGCGCTCTTGTCCGAAGTGGGCGTCCATCAGCTCACCGTCAATTTTATGGAGCATACGACTACGCTTACCGTGACGGTCGAAGCCTTGGAAATGAATGCTTCCGTAGAGGCGACGATGAATACCGTATATAACGGTAAAAACGTTCAGCCCACGGTGACGGGGGCGCCTGCCAGCGCAAAAGTCGTTTATACCTATTATACGGGTACGGAAGCGACGGAGGCGAATAAAGTGAACGAGGCGGTAAACGCGGGTACTTATACGGTAGTCGTCACCGTTTCGGCAAAAAATTATACGACGAAAACTTTTAACGTGGCGCTTACGATTGACAAAGCGAACGTCGATACGTCCGAACTTGTATGGGACGGCATCAGTTATACTTATTCGCAGACGGAAAAAACCTTGTCCCTGTCCGTGGAAGGATTACCCGAGGGCTTCGAGATAGATGCCGTTTCGGGGGACACGAAAGCCACGGAAATCGGCGAATACACCGCGAAAGTGACTTTTAAAGGAACGAATCCCAATTATAATCTTCCTGCGGAAGTTTCCGTAAAATGGCAAATCGTCACGGTGGGGGAATATCCGCTGATCGGAAATTGGTATGCGTCCAAGGATAACGGATTTACTTCCGTTTCATTCAACGACGCGAAATTTATCTACGGCGGCGCGGAGTATGATTACGAGGCGGGCGTCTACAACGAGGAAAGCAAAACGGTCGTCGTTGCGGTGGATTCCGATAAATTCACCTCCGTGAAACTCACGAACGGCGTCCTTACCGTCGTGACGGCTGCGGGTACGGAAACCTATATTCCCGAGGCATTCTATAATAGATTTATAGGCGATTGGTCTATCGGTATCCAGACGTTCTCTGTTTCCGAGAATGCGGTAAAGACGGCTTTTGCGGGCGGCGCGGAAGAAACGCTCATGCCCGTATTGACGGTGAAAGAGGGAGAATCTCCTCAAAGCGCGGTAATAAACGTCGGCAAGGATTGGACGCTCGCTCTCGATTCGTCGGGAGCGCCCATCGTCAAAAACTATGCCAACGCGGGAAACTACGACATCGTGGGCGATTATACTCTCTATTCCAAAGAGAGCGTGGACGCCTTGTTCGATAAGTTCTCGGCGGGTACATATTCCACCAAAGACGGCGCGGTGCTTACGATCAGCGAGGACAAGAAGTTTAAATGGAATGGTACGCCCGTATACGTATATGTCAAAAACGGTACGGAAAAGTTGTATTACGCACAGGATAGCAATAATCGGGAAAAGCAGATTCAGCCGGGCGATGAAAATTACGTGATGGTCAGCGTTTCGTACAGTATGGCGTTTGCCGTCAAACAGGTATATGCGAAATACGCGGGGACTTATTTCCTGGCGGGCGAGTCAAGTCTTGACTCTACGAGTAAAGTTGCGTTCCTCAGCTCTGATTTCTATTTCCAGGTAGAGTATACGCTCGCGGGAAGTAAAGTCGGCACTTACAACTATGAAAAAGGTTCTTTGACTCTGTCCCAAACGAACGGAGCCGTGACGATGAAAGGCATCAACGAAGACGGGAGCGAATTGACGTTTTCTTTCGGTCCGGACGGCGTCGCTGTCGGCGAAAACAAATTCGTGAAAACGCAGACCTTGCTTCAAAGTTCCTCTTACAGCGTATATCCGTACTATAACTCCAAAGGGGAAAAGCTCTCGTATAATTACAGCAAAGGCATTCTCACGTTTAAGGGCGTGGACTGTAATAATTTCACCGTGAATATCGAGGACGGCAAAACGACCATCACGCTGAAACTAAATGCGGGGGAAGGAACGGAAACGCACACCATCGAGTTTACGGACAATAATTTCCTGTTGGTGGACGGGAACGACCTGTTCTATTATCACGATATGGCGAGCAATCCTACGGGATATACCAACGATACCTATTACGCCGGAGAAAACACGTTCCAGCTGAACGCCGACGGCAGGTTTATTCTCAACGGGAATGATGCTTTGGAGGATGTAAAACTCAGTCTTGTCGAAGTAAATGAAGGCGCGCGTACCGTCCTCAAAGCGGAAGGCTCTATCGGCTATACGAAATATACGGTGATTTTCTATTCGCTGACGACGGTTTTCGTCAACGATACGGTCTATTATCACAATACGTTTAAAGAAATCGTGGGCACAGAGTATCTTCCTTCCGCCGATTCCACCGATTCGTTTCTGTTTGATACGGATGGGAAATTGTATTTCCGCGGCGAAGAGATCTTCCTCAACA
>ERZ827181.3085-NODE-3085-length-12635-cov-8.429412_pt1 | contig 12635 bp, 10 predicted proteins | sample MGYA00519778_ERZ827181 | MGnify/ENA primary metagenome ERZ827181 (study PRJEB31778, sample SAMEA3449273) | human gut metagenome | biome: human gut; feature: human-associated habitat; material: faeces | place: United Kingdom | collected 2010/2012 ...
GAAACGGATACATCAAGTCAAGAAAAACTTTTTGGAGAAATTCAAAACAGCTTCTGAATACATCAAGACGAAAAAAACTTTTGGTAGAAATTCAAAAACAGTTTCTCAGTTTTTTATTTCGTCCGGTCCACCACATAATCTACATAAGCGGTGAGTGCCGCACGGAGCGACTCGTCCGTCTGGGCAGGAAGCAAGCCCAGTGCCTTGTCACGGTAATCGTGCATCACCTTGTCGGCATACTCGATGCCTCCTTCACGCTTCACGTAAGACACGAAAGAAGCAATTTCCTCCTGTGAGGCTTTCAGCGAACGGATGCGCAGGGCCAGTTCTCGCGTCGCTTCATCCGCCTGATGATTGAGTACATACAGGGCAGGCAGGGTGAGTTTGCCTTCCAGCATATCGTTCCCCGTAGGCTTGCCCAACGCTTCGTTCTCAAAATAATCGAAAATATCATCTTTAATCTGGAAAGCGATACCTATCATTTCACCGAACAATGCGGCCTTGTCCACATCATCCGCCGAAGCCTTGACAGAAAGCGCACCACTCTCAGCACTTGCCGTAAAAAGGGCTGCCGTCTTCTTACGGATGACATCGAAATAAATCTCTTCGGAAAAATAAGTATTGCTGGTATTTGCCAATTGCACAATTTCACCTTCAGATAAGTTCTGTCCCAAGCGGGCCACCAGGTCCACCAGTTCGATTTCTTTTGTATAAGCGGCATGACGGAGGCTCGTAGCAAGCATATAATCGCCCACCAATACCGAGACACGGTTATCATACAGCGCATTGACCGACGCTTGTCCGCGCCGCTTGTCGCTCTTGTCAACCACATCGTCGTGAACCAGACTTGCCGTATGAAGCAATTCCAACGACAAAGCCGAATGCAACGTGGCGGAATTGATTTCGCCATAAAGTTTCGCCATCAACAATACCAGCATGGGGCGCATCATCTTCCCGTTACGCTTCCGGATATAGCCCAGCACATCGCCCAGTATCGGAGCGGTACTGGTCAAAGCGGTATCGAAAAGCATCTTAAATTCGCTCAGTTCCCTTTCTATCGGTTTCCTGATTAGTCCTATCTTGTCCATTAGAGATTTATTTGGGCACAAAAATAATAATAAAACATCGAAATACGGTGTTTTTTTGTACTTTTACGTTCAAAACATTAAATATTTTACACGAATGGAGAAACTTTTTCTACTGGACGCATACGCTTTGATTTACCGGGCATACTATGCTTTCATCAAAAATCCCCGTATCAACTCGAAGGGATTCAATACTTCCGCCATCATGGGATTCGTCAATACCTTGGAAGATGTATTGAAGAAAGAGCAGCCCACACACATTGGAATCGCCTTCGACCCTGCAGGTCCCACGTTCCGCCACGAGGCTTACGAGCAATACAAAGCCCAGCGTGAAGAGACGCCCGAAGTCATCCGTCTCTCGGTGCCTATTATAAAAGACATCATCCGTGCCTACCGCATCCCCATTCTTGAGGTAAGCGGATACGAAGCCGATGACGTCATCGGAACCCTTGCCACCGAAGCCGGACGGCAAGGCATCACCACTTACATGATGACGCCCGATAAAGACTACGGGCAGTTGGTATCGGACAACGTCTTCATGTACCGTCCCAAATACGGCGACAAGGAATTCGAAGTGATGGGCGTAGCGGAAGTGAAAGCCAAGTTCGACATCCAGTCTCCGGCTCAGGTCATTGATATGCTGGGGTTGATGGGCGACACCGCCGACAACATCCCCGGATGCCCGGGCGTGGGCGAAAAGACTGCCCAGAAACTGATAGCCCAATTCGGAAGCATCGAAAACCTGCTCGAACATACCAGTGAGCTGAAAGGTGCCATCAAGACCAAGGTAGAAACCAACCGCGAACAAATCCTGTTCTCCAAATTCCTTGCCACCATCAAGACCGATGTACCCATCCGCCTCGATATGGACGGGCTGAAACGGGAGGAGCCGGACAAGGAAACGCTCAAGCGGATATTCGAAGACCTGGAGTTCCGGAGCTTGCTCGACCGCGTGGTGGGAACCGATAAGAAAACCGCCGCTCCCCCACCCTCCGCGCAAGGCGATCTCTTTGGCTTTTTTACGCCCGAGAGTACGGAAGCTCCTGAAAATTCAAATCTCACAAGGCTTGACGACCTTGCTTCCGACTATCAACTCATTGATACAGAAGAGAAAATCGACCAATTATTACAAAATATCCTGACACAGAAGATTTTCAGTCTGGATACGGAGACCACCGGAACCGACCCGATACGTGCCGAACTGGTGGGAATGAGCTTCTCGTATACCGAAAACCAGGCATTTTATGTTCCCGTCCCTGCCGACCGCACCGAAGCACAACGCATCGTGGATAAATTCAAGCCCGTCTTCGAAAACCCGCAAACATTAAAAGTGGGACAGAACATCAAATACGATATGCTGGTCTTGGCGAACTACGGAGTAGAATTGCAAGGCGAAATGTTCGACACGATGATAGCCCACTATGTACTCCAACCCGAACTGCATCACGGAATGGACTACCTTGCCGAAATCTACCTGCACTACGAAACCATCAAGATAGAAGAGCTTATCGGCCCGAAAGGAAAGAACCAGAAAAACATGCGCGACCTCGACCCTATTCACATATATAGGTACGCGTGCGAGGATGCCGATGTCACCCTGAAGCTGAAAAACGTATTGGAGAAAGAATTGAAGCAAAACGATGCCGAAGCCCTCTTCCGCGACATCGAGATGCCTCTTGTCCCCGTATTGGCTTACATGGAGCGGAATGGCGTGCGCATCGACACCGAAGCCCTGAAGGAAACCTCGCGCCATTTCACCGCCCGTATGAACCAGATAGAAGAAGAAGTGCACCGCCTGGCAGGTGTGGAGTTCAACATCGCCTCTCCCAAGCAAGTGGGCGAAGTGTTGTTCGACCGCCTGAAAATCACAGACAAGCCCAAGAAGACCAAGACGGGGCAATATGTCACCTCCGAAGAAGTGCTGGAGAGCCTGAAGGGAAAACACGAAATCGTAGCAAAGATTCTGGAACACCGCGGATTGAAGAAGCTTCTCGGCACCTACATCGATGCCCTGCCCCAGCTCATTAACCCCGAAACCGGACACATCCACACATCGTTCAACCAGACCGTAACCGCTACCGGACGCCTCAGTTCCAGCAACCCCAACTTGCAGAACATCCCCGTGCGCAACGAAGACGGAAAGGAAATCCGCAAGGCGTTTATCCCCGATGAAGGATGTGAGTTCTTTTCAGCGGACTATTCCCAAATCGAACTGCGCATCATGGCACACCTTAGCGGAGACCCGCACATGATAGAAGCCTTCCGTGCCAATCAAGACATCCATGCCGCCACCGCCGCCAAGATATATAAAGAGAAGCTGGAAGACGTCACCCGCGAGCAGCGCAGCAAGGCGAAGACCGCCAATTTCGGCATCATCTACGGTATCTCCGTCTTCGGGCTTGCCGAACGTCTCGGCATCGACCGCAAGGAAGCCAAGGAATTGATAGACGGTTATTTCGAAAACTATCCCCACGTTAAGGAATATATGGACAGCAGCATACAGGCTGCACGTCAGAAAGGATACATCGAAACCGTGTTCCGCCGGCGCCGCTACCTGCCCGACATCAACTCTCGCAATGCCGTAGTACGCGGATATGCCGAGCGCAATGCCATCAATGCCCCCATACAAGGCAGTGCAGCCGACATCATCAAAGTGGCCATGATACGTATCTACCGCCGCTTCCGCGAAGAAAATCTACGCTCGAAAATGATACTTCAGGTACACGATGAACTCAACTTCAGCGTCCTGCCCGAAGAAAAGGAAAAAGTGCAACAGATTGTGATAGCCGAAATGGAGAGTGCTTACAAAATGAAAGTTCCTTTGCTTGCTGACTGTGGTTGGGGTAAAAATTGGCTGGAAGCACATTAAGAGGAATCGACTGTTAACATATCTTTATTTGCTAACATTTTGCTAAAATCGAATAAATTTTTAGCCGAAATGTTAGCTCATATCAAAAGTTTCACTACCTTTGCAGCGTAATCAAAAACAAAAAGATAGTAAACCCTTAAAAATATAAAGATATGAAAGCCTTGAATTTTATTAGAAGTTTAATTGTTGTAGCATGTGTATTTGTAGCCAACCTTACAGTTTCAGCTAACAATCCGGAAGCAGGTTTAATCTACAATACGGAAGAAGTAAACGGTGTCAAAGTTTCCGAAACTGTTTACAAGATGAACGAAGGTATCCTGACCAATTACGAAAAGTACAGTTATAAGTATAATGACAACAAACAGGTAGTAGAAAACACCCTGCAAAAGTGGGATGCATTCGATAACCAATGGCATAACCACATGCGTATCAAGTACTCATACGCTGGCGACAATGTCACTATCGAATACTACAAATGGAACAAAAGCAAGAAAGATTACATCCTTGTTCCAGACATGACTGTCACGGTACAACAATAAGCAGCACATAAAACAAAACATATTTTCATAAACTCTCTACACACGGAAGAGACGCCTCGCGAGAAGCGTCTCTTTTTTGTTTTAGTACTCTTCAAGTACAGATTCATACCAAGAACCGGCTTATTAAGTTACGATTTGTAAGCAATCGGCAAATCCTTTACCGTTTCACCCATATATTTTCCTTATCACGACAAACTATATTCCCCAAACCAGTCCACATACTTTTATGTTCTCCATATCGAGAACACAAAAAGATATAGGCTGCAAACAGATTATTCATTAACCAACTCTCCAAAATAACTTTGCCGGAATGCATTTAAACCGACTCTGACGGTTATCGTTGAGATGATGCAAGTAAATTTTGCATAACAAATATCAGAGGTGTGCCGATATGCCAAAAGAAATGACTACCTTTGCCCGTTGAAACAAGCAAGAAATCAAAACAATAAAAACAATATATCATTATGGCTTTACAATGTGGCATCGTCGGTTTGCCGAACGTGGGCAAATCGACGCTTTTCAATTGCTTATCAAACGCAAAGGCTCAAGCAGCCAATTTCCCTTTCTGTACCATCGAACCGAATGTGGGCGTAATTACCGTTCCCGATGAACGCCTTAACAAATTGGCGGAATTAGTCCATCCGGGACGCATCGTACCTACTACCGTAGAAATCGTCGATATTGCCGGACTGGTGAAGGGTGCCAGCAAAGGCGAAGGACTGGGCAACAAGTTCTTGGCGAACATCCGCGAAACAGATGCCATCATCCACGTACTGCGTTGCTTCGATGATGAAAACGTGACCCACGTAGACGGTACGGTAAATCCGGTACGCGACAAGGAAATCATTGATACCGAACTCCAGCTGAAAGACCTGGAAACCATCGAAAGCCGCATCCAACGCGTACAGAAGCAGGCACAAACCGGAGGTGACAAAGCAGCTAAACAAACCTATGATGTACTGGTGCGCTACAAAGAGGCACTGGAGCAAGGCAAATCGGCACGCACGGTGCAGTTCGAATCGAAAGACGAACAGAAAATAGCGCATGACCTGTTCCTGCTCACGGCGAAACCCGTGATGTATGTATGCAACGTAGACGAAGCAAGTGCTGCCACAGGCAACAAATACGTAGAGCAGGTACGTGAGGCGGTAAAGGACGAGAACGCCGAAATCTTGGTAGTAGCTGCCAAGACCGAAGCCGACATCGCCGAACTGGAAACCTACGAAGACCGCCAGATGTTCCTGCAGGAAGTGGGACTGGAAGAGTCGGGTGTGAACCGCCTCATCAAGTCGGCATACAAGCTTCTGAATCTGGAAACCTTTATCACCGCCGGTGAAATGGAAGTAAAGGCATGGACGTACCACAAAGGCTGGAAAGCTCCGCAATGTGCCGGCGTCATTCACACCGACTTCGAAAAGGGCTTCATCCGTGCCGAAGTCATCAAATACGAAGACTATATCCAATACGGAAGCGAAGCCGCCGTACGCGAGGCTGGCAAGCTAAACGTAGAGGGCAAAGACTACGTGGTGCAGGACGGCGACATCATGCACTTCCGCTTTAATGTGTAATCCGTTTTTTCACCACAGATTACACAGATTTTTCTATTTATTATAATAATGGCAAGCGAGAATAGTGTTATTATTGTCTCTCTTTGATTTTTAATAGAATAAAATCTGTGTAATCTGTGGTGAAAACCTCAAGAACTTAAGAACTCACCATGAAATACTTAGTAGTAGGAACAGGGGGCGTGGGAGGCTCTATCGCCGGATTCCTCGCTCTGGCAGGCAAAGACGTGACCTGCATCGCACGCGGCAAACACCTGGATGCCATCCGACAAAAAGGGCTTCACCTGAAATCGGACTTGAAAGGCGAACATTTTCTTCCCGTGAAGGCTTATACCGCCGAAGAATTCGAAGGAAAAGCCGACGTGATTTTCGTATGCGTGAAAGGATATTCCATCGACTCTATCAAGGAAGTATTAGAACGTGCTTCCACCCCCGAAACGCTAGTCATCCCTATTCTGAATGTGTATGGCACCGGACCGCGCATCGGAAGGCTTGTGCCTTCGGTACACGTGCTCGACGGATGCATCTACATCGTAGGATTTGTTTCGGGAGAAGGCGAGATTACCCAAATGGGAAGCATCTTCCGCCTGGTGTTCGGCGCACGTCCTGAACAAGGCATTTCCTGCGGACAATTGAATCAAATAGCCGAAGAACTGCGTGCGTGCGGCATCAAAGTAGACGTATCGGACGACATCAACCGCGACACCTTCATCAAGTGGGCATTCATCTCCGCCATGGCATGTACCGGAGCCTACCACAATGTGCCCATGGGCGAAGTGCAGCACGAAGGCGAGGTGCGCGATACCTTTATCGGATTATCGCAGGAAAGTGCCGAAATCGGGCGCAAACTGGGTGTAATCTTCCCCGAAGACCCCGTAACGTATAACCTGAAAGTCATTGACAAGCTCGACCCGCACAGCACCGCCTCCATGCAGAAAGACATTGCCCGCGGACACGAATCGGAAATACAAGGCCTGCTGTTCGATATGATTGACTTGGGCGAACGGCTGGGCATCGATTTGCCGACGTATCACAAAGTGGCATTAAAATTCAAGAAAGCATAAGAAAGCATGAAACACATCATCAACATTGATAGATGGGAACGGAAAGACAATTATAACTTCTTCCGAGGCTTTGCCAACTCGTGGATTGCCATAACGAGCGAAGCCGATTGCACCGAGGCATACGCACGGGCAAAGGCACAAGGGCATTCGTTTTTCCTCTATTATCTTTATGCCATCACGAAGGCGGTAAACGAAATCAAGGAATTGCGCTATCGCTGGGATAAGAACGGGCAAGTGGTCTACCACGATACGGTGGATGTGATTACACCTATCGCCGTACCGGGACGTACATTCTACACCGTGCGTATTCCCTATCATCCCGACTTCGATACATTCTACCGTGAAGCGCGGCGTATCATCACCTCCATTCCCGAAGACGGAGACCCGTATGGCACAGATAAGCAGATAGCGGAACAAGGAGATTTCGACGTGTTCCTGCTCAGCGCCACGCCGAAACTGTATTTCACCTCCATCACCTATACCCAACAATCGGTAGGGCATCCGTTGGATTATCCGTTGATGAATGCAGGCAAGGCAATCACCCGTGCAGGACGGCTCTACATGCCGATAGCACTTACCGTAAGCCATGCCTTTGCAGACGGAGCGCACATCTCGCTCTTCTTCGAGAAGGTGGAGCAGACGTTGAAGGAACTATAAACATTTACGATTAGACAATTTACTATTTACGATTTATGACTTTCTCCATCGTAAATAGTAAATTGTCTAATCGTAAATGGGCTTATTTCAAAAGTTCTTCAATCGCATCTATAATCTTCTTTTCGGTCGTACCTTTGGCATATCCTTTTATTATTTTCCGAATCACAAGATTCTCATCCAACAAGAAAAAGAAAGGCACAAAGCCTCCTGTCTTGTAATCAATGACTACTTGTTCGTTTCCGGACAAAAAAGTATAACCAATCTGATGGCGGCTTATATAATTCCGCACACTCGCTAACGGCTTGCCCCAAGAATCTATCGCAACCAACTGGAATTTATCTTTATCAAAACGCTTGTCCAATTCATTCAGAAACGGAATGGCAAGTTGGCATACCCCACATCCTATTCCCGTAAGATTGAGCAACATCACCTTTCCTTTCAAAGAAGAAAGCGAAACCGAATCACCCTGCATATTCACCGCCGTCCAATCGGGTGCCAGTTTATCCGCTAATTTAAAAGGTTCTTCATCATATTTGTTCTTTTCGCCCATCCGTACCAACTCATACCCTTCAGGCACAAGCGCATATAAATCGAAATTCTTATCGGGCAAAGTATTCAATTTCACATTCGAACATTCATCTATACCGGAATTACTTCCACAAAGTTCTCTTTTGTATTTATAAGGAAGGCCTGTCTCTTTATCTATCCAGATTTCAAAAACCATTATCGGGTCAGCCATAAAAGACATTTCCGGAAAATGGAAAGGCTTCCCGAAGAATTCCACTTCCACTCCTTCGTCGATAGTCAATTTCAAATAATACTCCTTCTCTGTCTCCTTCACTTCCCGAATAACGTTATCTTTCGTTTCCAACGTATAACGGATAATACTCGTCACATAATTGAAAAAAGGAGGTTGGATAAGCCTTACCGGAAGAAACTGATTGGAAAAATCATTTACCTCTGCTACTTTTTGATAACGGTTCATATATACTGAAACTGTTCCGTCATATCCCAATTCAAAGCGCGTTTGGTCTTCAGAATCCCATTCTAAAAAACTCGACCCGATGGTGGTATCTTGCGGATTGCGGTATTCTTCCACAAACACCTTGCTGACACTACTTGGCAAAGTATCTCCCGCCATCCAACCTTCACTATACAAGTCATACGTCGCCGACTTGACGCTTTCTAACTTACTCAATACTTCTCTCAGATACTCTTGTGCCTGAAGGGAGCTGCCCGCCAGCAGGCACATTGCTAAAATAATCAGTGTTTTCATGTGTTGATGTTTTTAATGTTTTCTGCCGGCAAAAGAATAAGAATCCCAGCAATCGGACAAAAAAATTAGCTGAACTTTTTCTGAAATCTAAGTTTTTCGCTTATTTTGCTATCGGTTAGCATCGCATCTATGAAGACAAAAGAACTATATATCCTCGGCATCCTGAGTGCCATTATCGTTACGGCATTGTGTCTGTCTTTACAAGCAGGCGAAGAACGTATCCGGCAAGAAACGAACCATGCGTTCTGCGAAGCCACCGCCTGGCACTATACCGAACGGGTAGAACTGTTCCAGCATTTCACCCATCCCGACTTGAATCCCTATTCCGAATATTACATCACGGCTCCCGTCTACGACCGGAAGATAAAAAAATACCCCCTGCGTACGTGGAAAGACCGAACGGTGTTTGTATTCAAAGACAGTATAGACGAAGCAAAGGCACGCCGTCTGCTTAACGAGCACATCCTTACTAATGTCCACCCGATAGATGCCGACAAACTGAACATCTTGTTCCGGGCACGGCTCGCAGCGCGAAACATCTGCGGACAGACTGGAACCATCTATTACAACGGACAAGAAAGACACTGCAGTTCCGACACGCTCAGTGCTTCTTCTGCCTATTCCACACCCGTTTACCGCCAGGATATCACGGGCGACATCCAGGCACAAGGATGGGTGGCATACGATACGGTCACACTGCTCCGCTACATCGACCGGCGGTTCTTCCTGCTCATAGCACTGATAGCTCTTGGCACCGCCATCTGTTATTACCTGCGGAAAAGAAGCAATGCCTCCCACATTTATCCAGACATTTCTGTCAATATGGAAAAGCAAGAATTAATCATTGATGGCATCCTCTGTCCGTTACCCAAGCTAGACCTCGCCTTGTTTTGCCTCCTGCTCCGAAAGAAAGGCAGGTGCGTGAGTCGCGGAGAAATCAAACAACGCTTCTGGAAAACCGACACCAATGCCGATGAAAAGATAGACACACATATCAAAATACTCCGGAAACACCTGAAAGGCTTTCCGGAGTATCGGATAGTGACCGTACGCGGGCAAGGCTATTACCTGTCGGTCAAGAAAGGATCCTGACATTAATCATCGGGCAATTGATGCGAGACATATACCAGCGCATCGCACAAGGCAGGACGCCAATAACTCCAATCGTGTCCCCCACCCTTCACACGAAACTCGTAAGGAATACCACGCTTGCGAAAGGCTGAGACTAAATCGATATTAGCATCATATGTAAAATCCTTGTCACCACAATCAATGAACCAACGGACGGCTTTCCATGCCGACACATTCTTTTCACTTCCTTCCGTTATCGTGCGGATAGGGTTGTAATCATCTACCAGCTTCTGACGCCAAGGGGCAGAAGGGTCATCCTTCAAAAACTCCAACGGCTGGCTACGCAAATAACTGCTCATCCCATAAACCACGTTGAACAAGTCGGGATGAAGCACACCATATACGACCGATGCACCTCCACCCATTGAATAACCTGCCACCGAACGGTATGCCTTTTCCGCCTTTACCCGGTAAGTCTGCTCGATATAAGGCATAAACTCCTGAAAGAAAAAGTCTTCATACCGCCAATGTGCAGCATTGAACCATATCATATTATCCTTGTTGGCCTCAGGACAAACCACAATCATTTCCTGCATCTGCCCACAAGCTATCAAGCTATCTGCCAAATGTGAAAGCCCACCATAACGTTCCCAATCGGTATTCGAGCAATTTCCTCCGTGCAAAAGGTACAACACCGGATACGTACGAAGTGTATCCATATCATAACCCGGTGGTAAATAAACCGTATATTCACGTTCGGTAATACCTTGCAAAAGTGTACAAGGAACTGTCCGATAAAGCACTTTTCCACCTGCAAACAGTTTCAAGCAGCAAAGGCAAAACAAAAGATAAAAAAGAATGTATTTACGCATATTCCCTATTCATTTTCGTCATAGCCCAGAATCGAATCTCCACCAGTCCAAGTTAAACAAGGCATGAGGTTGTTTGCCTTTGAACACGAGGTACAAATCGTGGACACCTGTCACACTCTTCACCTGTGTTTTGAACTCCTGCCAGTTTTCCCATTCACCGGTGTAAGGAATATCAAGCGTACCCAATACTTCTCCTTCCAAGCCATCGATACGGAGTTCAATCTGTCCGCCAAAATAACGGCTAGAGGCACATGCCGTAAAAAGCGAAGCACCTTTGGCACCAAAATCTACTTCCCTTACCTTGATATAATCTCCGTGATGGACATCCGTGACATACACGCCACGCACAGCATCCGTCCGGGTAGTCACGCCCTCGGACCAAGCTATGGTTTCAGCCTCTGTACGTATATAAGGATTAAGTCGGCCTACCGCTTCCGTTATGCCGGCATCGGTCATATGCATTTCTGGTATTTCTCCATTCGGAGTATAACGGAACTCTTCTACGCACACCGAACGGCAATAACTATGCCCGCCAGGCAAGGCATCGTTGTGATAGAAGAAATACGAATGTCCTTTATAGTCCACGATGCCCGGATGATTGGTATTGCTTCCACGCTCCAACGGCATAACCACACCCTTAGCTTGCCACTTGCCGCCAGCCGAAGAGCTCATAGAATAGTGAATGGATTCGGGGAAACCCGCAGCATAAATCAGGTAATACCAGTCTCCACGCTTGTAAAGCCAAGGTGCTTCGGTAAATCCTCCCGAAAAGGCAATGCTATCCAAGCGGTCGATTGCCTCGATTTCTCCATCCAGACTTACCATATCTTCTTTCAGTTTGGCACGATAGCATACACCGTTTCCCCAATACAACCATGCCTGCCCATCGTCTGCAATATATACAGTGGGGTCTAAATCGTCCCAAGAATGTCCGGCATATGTTGTCATATCGTTCGTCACCAATCCGTGCCCCAAGGCATCCTTGAAAGGTCCGTAAGGTGTATCTCCTACAGCCACTCCGATAGAAGAACCGGGATTCTGCCGGTTTTGGGAAGAAATATACCAATAGAATTTCCCGTTTCTCGGTATGCATTGTGCCGCACTGGCATCACCTGCAGACCATGCAAAAGTACTGGTCTTGAGTGGTGCACCGTGATCTGTCCAATTTACCATATCGGTGGTGGTATAAAGCCGGTATTCACGCATCAGATACGAATTTTCAGGCGCATCCTTCTCGTCACAACCTACATAGAGATATAAAGTATCATTATACACCATAGGTGCCGGGTCGGCCGTATAATGAGTCTGTATAATCGGGTTTTGTGCTTGGACAGACATTACGCAAATTCCTATTGACAACCCTAACAAAAATTTCGTTTTCATAGTTCTTTTCACACAATTATAAGTAATACTAATCAGGGGTTAAAAGGGAGTCAGAGACCAATACTTTTTATATCGGTTTCAGAAGCAGGACTATCGGCCTTTAACTCCTGAACAAAATGATAACTCCTGTAAAACACAACTGCTTTTATACCATGCACGGCATAAGTTTGTGCATTTTCCCCGGAACAAATGTTTCCGTATTTGGATTACATTATCGTTTCAGGCGGCTTCCTTTTATGGTTTTCATATGAAAA
>ERZ827181.3091-NODE-3091-length-12597-cov-5.726918_pt1 | contig 12597 bp, 11 predicted proteins | sample MGYA00519778_ERZ827181 | MGnify/ENA primary metagenome ERZ827181 (study PRJEB31778, sample SAMEA3449273) | human gut metagenome | biome: human gut; feature: human-associated habitat; material: faeces | place: United Kingdom | collected 2010/2012 ...
TCTCCTTCAGGCTCACGCCATTGGCATAGAGCAGACTGGCACAACTATGGCGCAGGTCGTGGAAACGGATTTTTCTTCGTCAATATGGATGATCTTCCGAATCATATCTATACTCTCCTGTTGTGGGTGTTTTTTGCATTTGCATCCTTATTATAGTATACTAAAGGCAACTTGTATGTTTGAATTCCAACAAGGAGGGTTTTTATGCAAAAATATCTGCCTGTTCTGCGGAACTGCCCCTTTTTTACCGGGCTTACCGACGATGAGATTTTGTCCATCCTGCACTGTGTCAGTGCAGCGAAAATCACCCACCCCCGGGGCTCCTACATTTTCCGTGCCGGAGATTCCACAGAGGTCATGGGGCTGGTGCTGTCCGGCTCCACCCTTGTGATACAGGAGGATCTTTGGGGACACCGCAATATCCTGTCCAAGTGCAATACCGGAGACTTTTTCGGGGAGCCTTACGCCGCCACCCCCGGTGCCATCCTGAACATCAGCGTGGTGGCAGAGGAGGATTGCGAGATCCTGCTGCTGAACGTCAAGCGGTTACTCACCGCCTGCCCCACCGCCTGCGACCATCACCAGAAACTCATCCGCAATTTGGTCAGCGTTCTGGCAAACAAAATACTGCTTTTTAACGATAAGATCACCCATGTCAGCAAGCGAACCACCCGGGAAAAACTGCTGTCCTACCTGTCTGCCGAATCCATCCGGCAGTCCTCCCTTTCCTTTGACATTCCCTTTGACCGTCAGCAGCTGGCGGATTTTCTCTGCGTGGAGCGTGCCGCCATGTCGGTGGAGCTTTCCAAGCTGCAAAAAGAAGGGCTGCTGGTCACCAAGCGGAATCACTTTGAGCTGTTGACCCGTTGACCGCTTGGCACATTGCCTGCAAGCACCGGCTTCTTTGCGGAAACCGGTGCTTTTTTTGCAGTTGCACTTTTCCCGGGAGATTATTATACTTATAAAAAGGCCGGGTGCTGCAAGGACAGGAGGGAAAGCGTATGGCACGGAACAAAACCGCACAGGGCGGTATATCCCTGCGCCGCAAGGTCACGGCATGGCTTGCCGCGATTTTGCTGGTCACCATGCTTTCCACTGGCATTGCTACCATGGCAGGTCAGTGGACGGTACGCTCCTTTGATATGCTGCTGGCCGACAACGCCGTCTGCTACACGGTGCAAAACGCCCTCAAGGACGAAGCACAGGCCTTTGCACGCTATGTGCGTCAGCCTACTTCTGAAACGGAACAGGCCTATGCCGCTGCCTGCGCTGCTGCCGAGCAGAGCCTTGCGGCCCTGCCCCTCGATTATGCCCGCATCGGCGAGGAGCGCTATGCCCGCACATGGAACCTTTTGCAAGGGTATGCGGGCTATCGGCAGGAGCGGGATGCCTTTTTGCAGCTTTCCCCCTCGGCAGATACCTATATTGAACAGATGTACCATGTGATGGCTTTGCAGGACTACCTTGCCGAGTATGCGCTGCGGCTGACACAGGCCACGCTGGAACAGGAAAACACCCTTTACAGCAGCACGGCGGCTCACATCCGGCATCTGCCGTGGCTGTATCTGGGGCTGTTCCTGACGGCAGCCGCGCTGATGCTGCTGCTCATCCGGGTGCTGAGCCGCGCAGTGGTGCGTCCGCTGCTGCGGTTGGCGCAGGCTTCTCATAGCATTGCCGAGGGCGATTTTTCCAGCCCGGATCTTCCGGTAAAAAGCAGCGACGAGGTGGGGCGGCTGACAGCCACCTTCAACCAGATGAAACACGCCATGGCGCAGCAGCTGACCACGCAGCAGGCCTTGCACCGGGAAGAGGTGCGGAACCTTGCGCTGGAAAAGGATCTGGAACACACCCGGCTGGAGGTGCTCAAAAGTCAGGTGAACCCGCATTTTTTATTCAACACCCTGAACATGATCTCCTGCATGGCGCGGCTGGAGGATGCTTCCACCACCGACCAGATGATCGTGCATCTGGGCAGTTTGTTCCGGCACAACCTGCGCACCAAGCGCCAGCAGATCACGCTGGAGGAGGAGCTGGACGGGCTGGAGGACTACATTTATTTACAGCAGATGCGGTTCGACGGACGCATTACCGTTGAAAAAAGCATCCGGGTGCAGCCTGCGGCGGTTTTGGTGCCGTCCTTTATGCTGCAGCCGGTGGTGGAAAACGCTTACTCGCATGGGCTCAAGTCCTGCGAGGAAGGCGGACGCATCCTGCTGCGGGCATGGATGCAGGGCAAGGTGCTGGTGCTCACGGTCGCGGACAACGGCAAGGGGATGACCCCAGAGGAGCTGGACGCCGTGCAAACCAAAATTGCCCAGAGCGAGCAGACCGGCCGCAGCATCGGCCTTGGCAATATTTCCCGCCGCATCGGGATGCTGTATCCGGGCGGTAAAATGCAGGTGTACAGCCGCGCAGGTCATGGCACTGTGGTGCGGTTTGAACTGCCGCAAACGCAGCAGCCGGAAGAAAAGGAGGAGACGCTCTCGTGAAGTGCAAATTGCTGGTGGCAGAGGATGAATTGATCGAGCGCAAGGTGCTGTGCCGGACTTTGCAGAAGTATCTGGGAGATCTGATAAGCCTGTATGAAGCCAAAAACGGCAGAGAGGCTCTGGAAATTTTTGCTCGCGAAGCGCCGCAGGTGGCGGTGCTGGACATTGAAATGCCGGGTCTCACCGGGCTGGAGGTGGCGCGCAAGATCCGCGAAACGGACAAAAATTGCGCCATCCTGTTCCTGACCGGCTTTGATAAGTTCGACTATGCACGGCAGGCGATCTCTGTACGGGCGATGGACTATCTGCTCAAGCCTTACAACGAGCAGGAACTGGTATTCGCGGTGGAGGATGCCATCCGGCAGGTGTCGGTGCCGCTGCCTGCCCACCCGGCACAGCCCCCTGCGCCTGAACAGCCTGTCCGCCGGGAAGAGGACGAGGATATGCGTACCGCCATCATCCGTGCCGAGATCAGCCGCTTCATCGACGCCCACTATGGGGAGGATATCTCCATGCAGGATGCCGCCGCTGCGCTGCGCTACTCGGACGCCTACTTCTGCAAGCTGTTCAAGCAGTGCTTTAAGGTGAACTTTTCGGCCTACCTGAACGAATACCGGGTGAACAAGGCGCGCCAGCTGATTTTGGACCCGCGCCTGAGCCTGAAGGATATCGGCGCTGCTGTGGGTTACAGCGACGCCAACTATTTTACAAGGGTGTTCAAGCGCCTGACCGGCCAGACCCCTTCGGAATACCGCGTAGCCGCAGCGGAAAAAGCGGTACAGGGATAACTCGGATCCAAAAGAAGCGCTCGTTCTTTTCTGCCTGTCAGCAGGAGAGGGACGGGCGCTTCTTTATTTTTGCCAGTTTCTTTCGCCCGCAAAACACAAAAATTGTACTTGGATACAACAAAGACAAAATCGTACTGCGTTTCACAAAATAATCCGGTTTCGCAAAAATGAACGGTTTGTTAAACTATAATCATAGAAAAACGCGAAAAGAGAGGATGCCATTCATGAAGAGAAGAACGTTTCTGTCGCTGATGGGCGCAGCGGCACTGACCAGCAGCATGATGCTTACCGGCTGCGGCGCCGGCTCCGATGACGACCGCAAGATCGTGCGCATCGGCCATGTGCAGTCCCAGACCCACCCGGATCATCTGGGACTGGAAGCCTTTGCCAACTACATCAACGAGAAGCTGGGCGACAAGTACCGCGTGGAAGTGTACCCCAGCGAGCTGCTGGGCTCCCAGACCGAAATGGTGCAGCTGACCCAGACCGGTGCCATCGACTTTGTGGTGGCGTCCACTGCCATCATGGAGACCTTCAGTGCCAAATACCAAATCTTCAACCTGCCTTACCTGTTCTCCAGCGTAGAAGCCTACCACGAGGCGATGGACGACCCCGAGGTGACGGACCCCATTTTCAAGACCACTTCCAAGGCCGGTCTGGAAACGGTGGCATGGCTGGATGCCGGCACCCGCAACTTCTACACCATCAAGACCCCCATCAACCAGCCCTCCGACCTGAAGGGTCTGAAGATCCGCGTACAGCAGTCGCCCACCAACGTGGAAATGATGCGTCTGCTGGGCGGCACCGCTACGCCCATGGGCTTCGGCGATGTGTACACCGCGCTGCAGGCCGGTATTCTGGATGGTGCCGAGAACAACGAGCTGGCTCTGACCGATAACGGTCACGGCGATATCTGCAAGTATTACTCCTATGATATGCACCAGATGGTGCCGGATCTGCTGGTGGCAAACTACGCTTTCCTGAACGGACTCAGCGACGAGGAGCGCGCGATCTTTGAAGAGGGTTTCCAGATCGTGAAGCGCACCGAGCAGGACGCTTGGGAGGATGCTGTGGCTGAGGCGAAAGATAAGGCCGAGAACGAGCAGCACGTCAACTTTATTTACCCGGACACTGCACCGTTTCAGGAGGCTATGGCCCCCCTGCACGATTCCGTGCTGGCAGCAAACCCGGAGCTGCAGCCCATTTATGACCTGATCCAGCAGCACAACGCTGCCCACACTGCGGACTGAGGAGGAGCATCATGGAAAAACTGAGAAATACCCTGAACAAGGTGCTCAACCTGCTGGCAGGTCTGAGCATGACGGTCATGGTGGTGCTGACCACCTATCAGGTCATCGTACGTTATATCTTCAACTCTCCCTCCACATGGTCGGAAGAGCTGGTGGGTTATCTGTTCGGCTGGAGCACCATGCTGGGTGCCACCATCGTTTCCGGCGAGCGCGGCCACATGAACATCCCCGTGCTGGTGGACCGGTTCAACCCCACCATGCGCAAGGCGTTCCACATCTTTGCCGAGGTCATCGCCTTCCTCTTCTCTGCGACCATTCTGGTGTTCGGCGGTTTTCAGGTGTCCCAGCTGGCTATGGGGCAGCAGACCTCCTCGCTGGGCGTAGCCGTGGGCGTGTTCTACTGGGTCATGCCCATCTGCGGCGTGATCATTCTGGTGTATTCCGTGCTGAACATTATCGGCATCGCCAACGGCTCCATCTGTCTGGATACCCCGGAAGATGCAGACTTTGCAAAAGTGGAAGCCGAAATGGCTGCCGATGCTGACAAGGAAAACAAGGAGGACTAAGCTGTGGCAATTCAAGCATTACTCGTAATTCTGGCAGTGCTGCTGGTGCTGCTGTTCCTCGGCGTGCCCATCTCGTACGCCATTGCAGTCTCTTCTCTGACTGCCATCCTTTCTTCCATTGATCTGAACGTAGCCGTGCTGACCGCTGCCCAGCGCACCTTTGTGGGCATGAGCAAGTTCAGCCTGACCGCCATCCCGTTCTTTATTCTGGCCGGCAACATCATGAATCAGGGCGGCATCGCCAAGCGTCTGGTGGATTTCGTCATGGCCATTCTGGGCAAGATGCCCGGCGCACTGCTGGTGACCAACATCGGCACCAACGCCCTGTTCGGTGCCATCTCCGGCTCTGCATCTGCTGCGGCGGCTGCTGTTGGCTCCATGATCCGCGACGGTGCCGACGAGCAGGGCTACGACCCCGCCGTGACCGCTGCCACCAACGCTGCTTCCTCCTGCTCCGGCCTGCTGATCCCGCCGTCCAACGCCTTGATCACCTACTCGCTGGCATCCGGCGGCACCTCTGTGGCTGCGCTGTTCATGGCCGGTTACATTCCCGGCATCATCTGGGCGCTGTGCTGCTGCGTGGTGGGCGTGCTGCTGGCGGTCAAGCTGGGCTATAAAGGCACCCCCGGCAAATTTGACTGGAAAAACCTCGGCGTCTGCACCCTGCGCGCCCTGCCTTCTCTGTCCTTGATTATCGTGGTCATTGGCGGCATCATCGGCGGTGTGTTCTCTGCCACCGAAGGCTCTGCCATCGCGGTCGTCTATGCGCTGGTGCTGGCTTTCTGCTACCGCTCCATCAACCTGAAGAGCCTGTGGAAGATCATCGTGGACTCTGCCAAGATGTCCGGCATGGTGGTGTTCCTTGTGGGTGTTTCCAACATTCTGGGCTGGGTCATGGCCTTTTTGCAGATCCCGGATGCCGTGGCGGCAGCCCTGCTGAGCCTGACCAGCAATAAGTACATCATCCTGCTCATCATGAACGTGATCCTGCTGGTGTCCGGCACCTTCATGGATGTGACCCCGGCCATCCTCATCTTCACCCCGCTGTTCCTGCCCATCTGCCAGAGCTTTGGCATGAGCACCATCCAGTTCGGTCTGATCCTCGTGTATAACCTGTGCATCGGCAACATCACCCCGCCTGTGGGCAACGCATTGTTCGTGGGCATCAAGGTGGGCCGCACCTCGCTTTCCAAGGTCATGCCGTACATGCTTATGTACTATGTGGCCATCATCGGCGGCCTGCTGCTGGTCACCTTTATCCCGGCAGTGTCTACCGCACTGCCGCAGGCAATGGGCCTGATGTAACTGAGACATTCCCTTCTTCTCCTAAAAAGGCGGTACCTGCTTTGCAGCGGGCACCGCCTTTTCTTGTCTCTTGCACAAAGGCAGTCTTGTGCGCTATACTATCTGCAAAGGGAGGGAGACACCATGCGCAGACGGACCTTTTTAGCCGGGCTGGGCTTTGCAGCCTTGCAGCTGGCAGGCTGTGGCGCAAAGCCGCAGACCACACCGGACTATGTGCTGACCTATGCCGACAACCAGCCCGCCGGGTACCCCACTACACAGGGCGCGCAGTATTTTGCAGACCTTGTGCAGCAGCAGACCGGGGGCAAGGTGGTCATTCAGGTCAAAGCGAACGGCGAGTACGGCTCGGAACAGCAGGTGTGGGAGCAGCTTGCCATTGGCGGCGTAGATTTTGCGCGTGTGTCGCTTTCGGCGGCCACAGACGATCTGCCCCGGCTCAACGTACTGCTGCTGCCGTATCTCTACCGGGATGCCGACCATATGTGGCGTGTGCTGGATGGCAGCATCGGAGCAGAATTTTTGCAGGACTTTACCGCGCAGGGGCGGGTGGGGCTGAGCTGGTACGACGCGGGTGCCCGCTCGTTCTATGCCCGTCAGCCGGTGCGCAGCCTGAACGATCTGCAGGGCAAGACCATCCGCGTGCAGGATTCGCAGATCGTGATCGACATGATCCGCCTGCTGGGTGCAGTGCCGGAGACCACGGCTTACAGCGACGTCTACTCGGCGCTTGAGACCGGGCAGATCGATGCCGCCGAAAACAACTGGCCGGCCTACTATTCCATGGAGCACTACAAGGTGGCGCGGTACTACATGGCCGATGAGCACAGCCGCGTACCGGAGGTGCAGCTGGCTTCCGGCCGCACATGGGATGCACTGCCGGAGGAGTACCAGCAGATTCTGCAGAAATGTGCCCGGGCATCGGCGCAATACGAGCGCCAGCTCTGGGCACAGGAAGAAACTGCCGCCCGAGAAGCGGCATTGGCTGGCGGGTGCCGGGAGCTGCCGCTGCCCGAAGAGGAAATGCAGAACTTCCGGCAGCTGGTACAGCCGCTGTACCGGAAATATTGTGCCGACTATCTGCCGCTGGTGGAAGAGATACAGGCAGAATGACAACAGAGAAAGTCCTTTGAGGGTGCAGGGAACTGCTCCCCACCATCGTGCGCGATTTTCAGGCGGTCATCTCCAAGGAGATCAAGGAGCAGCTGCTGGGAAAGCGGAGAGCGGCTTTTATACCGTTCTCCTCTATTTGTTCTTATTTTATCTCCGGTGTTTCCTTTCGCTGCCGGGTGGAGCTCAGATATTCCAGCAGCGTCTGGCTCACCACCGAGCTTGCCGTCTTGGAAAACGCCAGCCCCAATGTCCGGCAGCAGGCAGGCTCCAGCGGGCGGGATACCACACCGGGGCAGCCAAATGCCTGCATCACCAGCTCCTGTGAGATGGTCACGCCCAGTCCGCTGCGCACGAACGCCATGATGAGGGTATCGTCCCGGAAGCTGTAAGAAATATTCGGCTTCACCGGGCATTTGAGCATCAGGTGCTGGATGTCGTTATCGCAGCCGGGCGTTTCGATGATGAGCGGATACTGAAACAGCTGCGGCAGGGTCACACTGGAATGTGCAGCCAGCGGATGCCCCTCCGGGAACACAGCGCACAGCGGGTCGTCCCGGAGCGGGTAGAATTTCAGGTCGTCTGCCACAATGGACGAGAGGAAACCGCAGTCCACCTGCCCACGGATGATCCATTCCCGGATTTCATCATAGTTGCCGTCCAGAATTTCAATCTTCACCTTCGGGTAGTTTTCCTTGAAATAATGCACGACTTCCGGCATCCAGAGCGTTGTGATGCTGGAAATGCTGCCCACCCGCAGCTTGCCCTCCACCTTGTGGTTGATATTGAACGCCGCCTGCCGCAGCCGAGTCTTCTGGTTGGCAAGTTCCCGGATGTAGGGCAAAAGGCGGGTGCCGTTATCTGTCAGGGTCACGCCCCGGTTGATGCGGGCGAACAGCTGCACGCCCAATTCCTCTTCCAGCCCTGCCATCATCTGGCTGATGCCGGATTGGGTATAGTTCAGTGCCTCCGCTGCTTTGGAAAAGCTGCCCGTTTCGCATACTTTCAAGAATATCTCGTATCGGTCTTTCTGTTCCCGCATTGTAAACGCTCCATAAGTAAAATTTATAGGTCGCAGTAATTTTATTGGGTTTACTGATATGATACTTCATGTTATCCTATATTACAATAGGTTTTTAGGATAGGAGTTTGAGAATCATGGAAAAGAAAGCAAGCAGTTTCTCCGGACAAATCGGATTTGTCCTTGCTGCCGCCGGAAGTGCGGTGGGTGTCGGCAACCTGTGGCGGTTCCCGTACCTTGCCGCAAAGGATGGCGGCGGTTTATTTTTGCTGGTGTATCTGGTGCTGGTGCTGACCTTCGGTTTTACCCTGCTCACCTCGGATATCGCCATCGGACGCCGCACCAAGCAGAGTGCCATCCGCGCCTACGAGACGATGCGCCCCAAGTGGAAATTTCTCGGCATCCTCACCTTTCTGGTGCCAGTTCTGATCATGACCTACTATGCCGTCATCGGCGGGTGGATCACGAAATATGCGGTGGTCTACCTCACCGGGCAGTCTGCCGCCGCTGCGGAGGACGGTTATTTTACCAGCTTCATCACCTCGCCAGTCTCCCCTGTGGTGTTCGCTCTGCTGTTCATGGGCGTGACCGCTTTCATCGTGTACAATGGCGTGGAGGGAGGCATTGAGCGGGTGTCCCGCTACATGATGCCCATTCTGCTGGTTCTGGTGGTGGTGATTGCGGGCTACGCCCTCACCCTGCGCCACGAGGACGCTTCCGGTCAGATGCGCACCGGTATGGAAGGGCTGCGCTACTACCTGACCCCGCACATGGAAGGGCTGACCGTCAGCCGCTTTTTGCAGATTTTGCTGGATGCCATGAGCCAGCTGTTCTTCTCCCTCAGCGTGTCCATGGGCATTATGATCACCTACGGTTCCTACGTCAAACCGGACGTAGACCTGAACAAAGCGGTGAATCAGATTGAGATCTTCGATACCGGCGTGGCTCTGCTGGCCGGTGCCATGATCATTCCTGCCGTATATGTGTTCTCCGGTACCGAGGGCATGAGCGCAGGCCCCAGCCTGATGTTCGTCTCGCTGCCCAAGGTATTCAACGCCATGGGCAAGGCGGGCGTGTTCGTTGGCATCCTGTTCTTTGTCACTGCTATTTTTGCCACTCTCACTTCCTGCATCTCGGTGCTGGAATCCATCACCGCCAACTGCATGGAGATTTTTCACACCAGCCGCAAAAAGACTGTGCTTGTGTTGACGGTCATTTATCTGGCCGCGTCCGCCATCATTGCGCTGGGTTACAGCATCTTCTATTTTGAGGTGCAGCTGCCCAACGGCTCTGCGGCTCAGCTGCTGGATATCATGGACTATGTCAGCAACAGCGTCATGATGCCTTTCATCGCCCTGCTGTCCACCATCCTGATTGGCTGGGTCATGACGCCGGATTACGTCATTGACGAGATGCAGCGGGGCGGCAAGACCTTCCGCCGCAAGAAACTCTACCGGGTGATGATCCGATACGTTGCTCCGGTGATGATGCTGGTGCTGTTTTTGCAGTCCACCGGGATCCTTGCTTAAAAAGCTACTCTTCCATGTATCAGGACGTCAACTTCTGCATTCCCACGGAAGTTGACGCCATTGAGGGTGCATATAAGTATCGGAAAGACTGATGATTCCAGTTTTAGCGGATGGTTCTGCGGGGCCATCCGTTTTTTCTTGTTCAGATCGCATTTTTTCTGTTTTCTCTTGACGATGCCCCGCCAATGGAGTAGGATGGTGCTGCAAAAACGAATTGCAAAAGAGGAGATCCAAATGCAAATCAGCCTTTTATTGATGCAGCAGATTGCGCAGCTATTTCTGATTCTGCTGATGGGATATGCCGTTGTAAAAACCGGCTTGTTGAAGGCATCGGACAGTAAGGTGCTGTCTGTGGTCTTTGTCTATCTGGTCATGCCCTGTGTCGTTCTGAACGCCTTTCAGATCAAGGATACACCGGAGATCCGCACCGGGCTGCTTTATTCCATGGGCATCGCCGTAGGAATGCACGTTGTATTTCTGCTTCTGAATGCGCTGTTCCGCAAAGCTCTCAAGCTGGACGCCGTGGAGCAGGTCAATATCATTTACAGCAATGCCGCCGCGCTGGTCATTCCCATCGTGCAGGCCCTGCTGGGGGAGGAATATGTTGTCTACTCCTGCGCCTTTGTCATTGTACAGCTGGTACTGCTCTGGACCCATGCAAGCGCCTGCCTGCAGGGATCTGCCCGGCTGGAATGGCGCAAGCTCCTTACCAATGTCAATCTGATCGTCATTGCAGCCGGTGCACTGCTGTACCTGCTGCACGTCTCGCTGCCTGCCCCGATCACCAGCACACTGAGCAGTGTCGGCAATATGATCGGCCCCATGGGAATGCTGCTGGCAGGCATGGCCATTGCGGAAGTGCCCCTGAAAAAGGTTTTCTGCACCCCGCGCAACTATCTGCCTGTGTTTCTGCGTCTGCTGGGTGTTCCGCTGGTCATCGTCCTGCTACTTTGGGCAGTTCACGCATCCCTTTGGATCCCGGACGGCAAGTCCATCCTGATGACGGTCTACCTTTCTGCCATTACCCCCGCCTGCGCAACGGTCACCTCCATGGCACAGCTCTATGACCGGGATGCTTCTCATTCCAGCGCGATCTATGTCCTGAGCACGCTGCTTTCCATCCTGACCATGCCGCTGATGATCGGGTTGTTTGAGCTGTTGCTCTGAAATACGAAAAAAGGCCGTCCGGCACCGTAGCAGGGCTACCTTTACAACTACAAGGATGTGTCTCTATGAAACTCAAACAATTCATTCAGCAGGAAACGGTCCTCACCGCAGCCGCTGTGCTGGCCGTTGTCTCCGCCTTCTTTGTTCTGCCGGATGCGCAGTATCTCGGCTACATCGACCTGCGCACGCTGGCGATTTTGTTTTCCCTGATGACGGTCATGGCCGGGCTGCGGCGGCAGGGCTTTTTTGATGGACTGGGCCGGGCATTGCTGTCCCGTACCCACAGCACCTTTCAGCTGACGCTGGTACTGGTCGGGCTGTGCTTTTTCGGAAGCATGTTCATCACCAACGATGTTTCCCTGCTGACCTTCGTTCCCTTTACGTTCGTGGTCCTGAGCCGTCTGGGAGCGGATGTCCGCCGCTCCCTTCTGATCCCGGTGGTCTGTATGCAGACCATTGCGGCAAACCTTGGCAGTATGCTGACCCCCATCGGCAACCCGCAGAACCTCTATCTTTACGGAAAAAGCGGCATGAGCATCGGGGGATTTGTGCTTCTTATGCTGCCCTACACACTGGTCTCTCTGCTCCTGCTGCTGGCTTGGGCAGCGCTGGTCTGCCGGAAAGCCTCTGCCGCCCTCTCCGTGGATGAGCTTGTTTCTTCTTCTGCATCTCAGGGAGATCAGAAGATCATCCTGCTGTATCTGGTTCTGTTTGCCGTTTGCCTGCTGTCCGTGATCCGGGTGCTGCCCTATGGCATTGCCTTTGCCGCTGTGCTCGTCTGTGCCCTTTTTGCAGACCCGCACACCTTACGGGCAGTGGACTATTCCCTGCTTTTGACCTTTGTGGCTTTTTTCATCTTCATTGGCAATCTGGGGCGCATTCCGGCCTTTTCCGGCTGGCTGCAGGAGTTTCTGACCGGCCGGGAAGTTCTGGTGGCGGTTCTTGCTTCGCAGGTCACCAGTAATGTTCCTGCCGCCCTGCTGCTGTCCGGGTTCACGGCAGAGACACAAGCCCTCATCATCGGCACCAATCTGGGAGGTCTTGGCACTTTGATCGCATCCATGGCCAGTCTTATTTCCTACCGACAGATCGCACGGGAGCTGCCACAGGGGAAGAAGCAGTATTTTGGGCTGTTCACCCTGTCCAACCTGATCTTCCTTGCGCTCCTGCTGGGCGTGTGGTTCTTGCTCCGTTGACCGTGGCAGATGACTTATGGTTTTTCTATACCCTTTCTTTTTGTACCCGCAGTCGCAGTAGGGCCCGCCGGAGGCAAGGGTGTACTGCCGCACAAAATTTGTCACGCCGCCCGCTTCGCTCATGGTGTAGTCCAGACGGCACAAAGCAGGGGTCAGGTCGTACAGTCCCAGCTCCTTCA